>ERZ772893.1006-NODE-1006-length-31510-cov-20.408139_pt1 | contig 31510 bp, 31 predicted proteins | sample MGYA00511482_ERZ772893 | MGnify/ENA primary metagenome ERZ772893 (study PRJEB29015, sample SAMEA2737687) | human gut metagenome | biome: human gut; feature: human-associated habitat; material: faeces | place: China | collected 2012 ... | reverse complement strand
CGCTGACGATTGTAAATCTATTATTAAACAGTGCAGTAGATAGCAGAATGATTCCTTTTTGAATGCTGCAAAAAACACAAGATATTATGAGGTGTTCTATATTATCCTGAATACAGGTATGCGAATAGGAGAACTTGCAGCTCTTCAATGGGAGGATATTGATTTTCATTCGCACAGAATTCGTGTTTATAAAACTCTTAATAAAACAACTATTTTTTATCGGGAGTTTGACAGTTGAATAGTAAAAAAAGTACTTGCAGGCCGCATAAAACCTGCTTCTTTTGTGTCAAATTTTTGTTTTTATATATGTTATTTTCTGCTATTGTGTGGTATAATAAGGAGTAAAGTGTTGCATATGAATCTTCATATATCAAAATCCAAAAATGCAGAGTCCTTCTATATCTGCAGATCTTATGTAAAAGCTAACGGCAGCACATCTTCCATGATTGCCCGCAAACTCGGAACATTGGAACAGCTTTTGATTGAACATGGTCCAACAAGAGATGATGTTCTTGCATGGGCAAAAAATGAAGTGAAAATAGAAACTGAAAAATACAAAAAAGAAAATGAAGAAAAAACAGTATTGATCCCATTTCATGCTGACAGACACTTAGATTATGATAAACAGATCTTTTTCCGAGGCGGATACCTTTTTCTGCAATCCATTTATTACTAAATGCAGATAAATAAAGTCTGCCGAAAATTAAAACAGAAATACAAATTTAAATATGATATCAATGCAATCCTTTCAGACTTGATCTATACAAGGATCCTGGAGCCTTGCAGTAAACGCTCTTCCTATAAGGCTGCATCAGAGTTTTTGGAGAAACCTTCCTACAAGCTTCATGATGTATATCGTGCATTAGATGTTCTTGGTGCAGAGTGTGATCTGATCCAGGCTGAAGTTTATAAAAACAGCCATTTCATGGGTCAGAGAAATGATAAGATCCTTTATTATGACTGCTCCAATTATTATTTCGAGATTGAACAGGAAGACGGCAGCAAAAAATACGGAAAAAGCAAAGAACACAGACCAAATCCAATCATTCAGATGGGACTGTTCATGGACGGGGATGGAATTCCGCTTGCCTTTTCTCTTTTTCCAGGAAATACAAATGAACAGACATCACTAAAACCTCTGGAAAAGAAAGTCCTTAGTGATTTCGGATGCCAGAAATTTATTTATTGCAGTGATGCCGGGTTGGGATCAGAATCCATCCGTGAATACAACTATATGGGTAAACGTGCTTATATCGTAACCCAATCAATCAAAAAGCTGAAAAAAGAGGAAAAAGAATGGATCCTGAACCTACAGGGCTTCAAACGTGTTTCCGATGATCTTCCAGTCGATATCACGAAACTACCAGAAGATGACAAAGGACTTTATTATAAAGACGAACCGTACACCACAAAAAAACTGCACCAGCGTTTAATCATCACTTATTCCCCTAAATATGCCCTTTATCAGAAGGCGATCCGCGACAAACAGGTAGAGCGGGCACAAAAAATGTTAGAATCCGGAAGTACGAAAAAGAATCGTAAGAATCCAAACGATCCGGCACGTTTCATAGGGAAGAAAGCTGTCACCAAGGATGGGGAAGCTGCAGATATAGAACAATACCTGGATGAGGACAAGATTGCGGAAGAAGCACAGTATGATGGCCTTTACGCAGTCTGTACGGATCTTTTGGATGATGATGTCAATGATATTTTAAAAGTAAGCGAAAGCAGATGGCAGATTGAAGAATGTTTTCGCATTATGAAAACTGATTTTTCTGCAAGACCAGTTTATTTACAGGATGATAACAGGATCAAAGCTCATTTTCTAATCTGTTTTCTCTCATTAACAATCTACCGTTATCTTGAGAAAAAGTTAGATCTGCAATATACATGCGAAGAATTATTGGGCACTCTAAAGGCAATGAATTTTGCTGAAATACACGAACAGGGATTCATCCCGCTGTATAAACGCGAAAAGATTACGGATGCTCTTCATGAAAGCTGTGGTTTTAGAACAGACTATCAATTTATAACAAAGAGCAAAATGAAAACAATACAGAAAAAAAGTAAAGGGAAGGAATAAATTACTATACTTCAAAACAACGGCAAAAATCGCTGAATCCCAGTAAAATCAAGGGATACAGCGATTTTTTTCTTCTAATAACTGTCAAAGACAGAAATACCTGTTGGATATTCAAGAAGATTTGCAGAATAAGAAATACAGACCAAAACCGGTAAAGAGAGTATACATTCCAAAACCGGATGGGAAACAAAGACCATTGGGTATACCGACTATTAGAGACAGGATTGTGCAACAAGCCTGTAAGATAGTGATAGAACCTGTCTTTGAAGCAAACTTTTTAGATAATTCTTATGGATTTCGCCCTAAAAGAGACGCAAAACAGGCTACAGAAAAAATAAAAAAAATTGTATAAAAACTGGTATGTAGTAGATGCAGATATACAGGGATACTTCGACAACATCAATCATGAAATACTACTGGGATTATTAAATCGTCGCATCAGTGATAGAAGGGTCATTGAGTTATGCAGACAGTGGTTATAAGCAGGAGTTATTGAAAATGGGAAATATTATCCAACGAAAAAAGGTTCACAGCTGTGGTGCAGAAGATAAAGGAGTACGCAGAAAAAGTATAAGCTCCAATTTTGTTAATGATATTTTGCTGTTGAAGTAAGTGGATTTTGAATATGGCGCAGTTTGTTCAAAATGCTATGTGATTATTTATACTTTGAACTATAATATGTTTATTTGGTGAATAATGATTATTATATGTAAAAACCGCTTCTTTTAATTAATAATAAGAGTGTCCATGTACTATTGTGAAAGAAAAGCTGATTGCTTGGCAAAGAAAATAATTGATTGATTAGAAATTGACTGAATTACATGAATGTAGTACAATGAGATAAAGGAGATGGAAAAATGGCAAAATATAATTTATCTGAAGCAGAGTATGAAATTATGGAGTATATTTGGAAACAAAATTGCATGTTGAAATTTTCCGATATAATGGAGTTTCTTTCAGAAAAAGGACATGAATGGAGAAAGCAAACTGTACAAACATTCCTTACTCGTTTAATTGAAAAAGGGGTGTTGAAGGCGCAGAAAGATGGTAATTATCGTTTGTACTATCCTGCAATGTCTGAAGAAGAATATATTTCAAAGTGGACTAAAAATATAGTTAAAGATGCTTTTGGAAATTCTCTGAAAGAATTTCTCTTCGCTTTTACAGGAGGCAAGAAATTAACAAAAGAAGAAGCGGCTGAATTACACGATTTTATTGAGCAATAGTAAAGGAGACAGATATGAATAGTCTTTTGATTTGTATGACTATGTGTGCGAACTGTGCTCTGGCAATATATTTCATACTTAAAAAAATATTTAAAGTGTATTTGGTTCCAGAAATTCGATATATATTATTGCTGATTGTTATGGCCCTGTATCTTTTTCCATTTCCGCTTTTAAAGTATGACTTTATTAATTTGCTAAGAGGTGTCTTTGAAGAAGAGAGAGTTGTTTCTGTTTTGGAAAATAGAGTGGAACAATATATAAATTTGAACAAAATAATATTAATAAAAAAGGATAAAGTACTATTTTTAAGATATGATTTGATTATTATGTTGTTGTTAGGAATATGGTTAATAATTTTATTATGCTTCAGCATAAATATATTGATGAGATATTTAAGGCTAAGAAAATATGTGAAAAATATGGAAATAATAAATGTTGAGGAGAGTGATTTTGACTCGAAATGGTTGAATCAGGTTAAAAAACGAAAATTGACAATAGGAAAAATGAAAGACTTGAAATGTGCATTTACGTATGGTGTTATTTCGCCTGTCGTAGTTTTGCCTAACAATTTATGTGAAAAAGATGAAAAAATCTTATTGAATCATGAACTTATCCATATTCTTCATTTTGATTCAGTTATTCGGGTTTTGAACATAATAATTGTATTGGTACATTTTTTTAATCCTTTGGCGTTTATTTTATTGCGAGAAATGGAAAATATATCTGAACTTCGTTGCGATAAAAAATTATTGAAGAATTGTTCTTATGAAGTTAGAAAATATTATGGACATTTATTAATTTCTATGGCAACAGAAGAAAAAGAATTTGGTGCTATGCATTATTTTACTATAAATAATAAAAAAATAATAAAGGAGAGGGTATTAATGATAAAAAATAATAAACATTGTAACAAATTTATTTTAGGAATTGCTATTATTACCATGAGTTTGGCTAGTGGATTGCCTGTATTTGCATATACACCACCCACAGTGACAAATGACTATAATTTATTTGAAGATGCAGATTGGATATCAATGTCATCTGATGAAGATAATGCAATTGAAGGAACGGATGAGCTGATGTTTCAAGAGGTAGATTCATATATTATATTTGAAGATGGAAATGTAACTGAGTATAGTGATGATGGAATAATGACACATTCCTGCTCTCATTTGTATAAAAAAGCTCAGTTGAAAAAACATATAACAAAAATTGGGGGTGGCTGCGAAATAAAGGTTTATTCTGCTGAAGTATGTAGAATATGTAGCTCAATAAAGAATCGAAAATATGTTAATACAATTACTTATGAAAAGTGTATACATAAATAACAAAATCAGTCGTTTAGAATAAGCTATGTGATATTTTGTGATTTTTATTTTAAATACTATGAAAGTAAGCACTTAAATCTTGGGTAGCTTTGCCATTCTTATTTTACAGCTCATAATGATAGTAAATAGATTTTTACTACACTCCGCTTGATAGGAGATAGAAATTCACTACATTTGGAGGTTTCATTATGAGCAACAAACATGCTACCAGGTCGTTCACTAGATGAGTGGCTGGATCTGGTAACAGAATGCAGGCAAAGCGGTCTGACGGATGCTGCATGGTGTAACGAATACGGGATATCTCCCAGCTGTTTTTACAATGCAGTTACCAGACTTCGCAAAAAGGTCTGCCAGCTCCCTAATCCGATTGGAAAAGCCAGCAATCTAGACCTTACATCCCATAAACAGGATGTAGTCCAGATTGCCATAGAGCCGGAGAATCCTCTGGCAAAACTGGTTCCGGATAGTAGAAACAGTTCCATATACCTTGACAATTCGCATACGATTGAAATCGAAGCGAACGAGCTTTTGATCCGCATGAGTAATGAAATCCAGCCTGTACTCCTAAAAATTCTGATGGATGCGCTAAAGGAGCCGTTATGTTAGCCGATATCTCAAGTGTCGATGCGATCTATATCGTCTGCGGCTTATAAATATGAAATTTTTATCCTCATCTTTTGAAAAAACATTGATTTTGCAGTATCTTTTTTGAAAAAAATGAGGATAAAAAGATTAGTTTATGAAACAATGGAACCATCAAAAACAGGAGGTGGTTCATGAACCAATACAACATCATAGTGCAGCAATTAAGCAATGCAGCTCAAGCAGACTGTCCCACAAGCAATGTTATGAGGAATTCGGTCAATATCTGAAGGAAAATCATCTTTATCTTTCACAGAAAGCAGCTGGTCAATGGATTGAATACATTCAGGAGAAGTATAATCGGCAAAAATGTTATTTCTGGCGGCAGTATCTCAGATAATTGATTGTTTTTCAAACTACCGGATCCATACCGGATACTCTTTTTTATCAGATCCAGCCATCCTATGATAAAGTTCCGGATTCTTTGAAGTATTACCTGGATCTGTATCTTGAAAACTGTCGTTCCAGACATGATATACAGACAGATTGTTTGAAGATGCAAAAGTTCACTGCTCAAGGATCATGTATTATTTTTCAGAGATGGGAATAACTGAGATACAGGAGATTTCTTTTTCTGCAATTGATATGCTGTTCCATACAGACTTTCACTATTCTAAAGATACAAGAAAAGTGTATCTGCTCCATGCAAGGTTCATGCTGGGATTTTTTGCCTGCCTTAATATAATACCCGTGGAACTGAGCTCAATGCTGGATGACAGGATTTATTTTCAGGTTGGTCGTATGGAATTGTTTTCATCAGAGAATCAGATACTCCTTGAACAATTCCGTAATAAAAGCAGCCTTTTTTCTGCCTGCGAGTTCCATGAACGTATCCCTGCCTTTGAAACAGCCTTCCAAAATCTTGGATATGGTACTACCCAGTTGAAAAGCTCGTCACATATCCTTAAGGCTTTATACCTTTTTCTTTACAGGTATGGATTCGGTTATCATCCTGAAATAGCCTGTATCTGGTTTGAAGAAATCAGGAAAACTCTTGGTGAATTCCTGGAAAAATTGGAGACGTATCTTACAGCTTTTTAAACAGTACGCAGAAAAAGGGATCGTGCTTAAAGGAACGCGTTATACATACAGGACAGATCTACTTGATGCCTTGCCAGAATGGTGCTGTATTCCTATAAAAACTTTATGGCCAGATTGATCCGTGGATTCAGAAGCCATTCCACAGCAAGAAACTATAAGTTTAGCTGTCGTCATTTCTGCCGTTTCCTGATAGCAAATGGGATAAAAGGTTTTGATAAAGTGAACATCGCCCATATCCGTCCGTTTCATCTTACCGATGAACATACCACCCCATATGGACGTGCTGCAAGCTTCGCAGTGATCAGGCAGTTTCTTTATTATCTTGAAGAACAGAAGCTTTTACAGACCGGGCTTCATTAGGCACTCTTTTCAGAAAGTGCACGTTCTGTCGATATTACAGACATTCTGGACAGTAATCAGATACAACGGATCCACGAGTACCGTCATACTGCTTCGCCCCCAATGGAACTAAGAACAGCAGCAATCGTTACAGTTGGGCTGGAACTCGGACTGCGGGCTTCGGATGTTGTCCGTGTAAAACAGAAAGATATTGACTGGAAAAACGTAAGCGCTTAATTGGTTCTTTCCAATATTGGTTGAAATTAATGTATTGAAGTTATATAATATATTCAAAATATATTTACTAGGAAGGTTATCTGTATGGACGAATTTATTAAGTTACTTGACCCAGCCTATGAACTAATACAATATCGCATAAAAGAAAATAAAGTGATTTTTCATATTGCATCAACAATAACTGAATTAGAATGTCCGTTTTGTGGAAGCAAAACATCTAAAGTTCATTCTATTTATCAAAGAGAAATTCAAGATCTTCCTATGCAAGGAAAAAAGGTCATCCTGTTAGTCGATACCAGGAAAATGCGATGTATGAATCCGGACTGTTCTCACAAAACTTTTTCAGAGAAACATCCATTTGTGACTGCTAAATCGAAAAAAACGAACCGGTTAATCCAAAATATTTTATATACATCATCCCAGCTAAGCTCGTTGAATGCTTCTAAACTTTTAAAAAGTGAAAATATTACAGTTTGTAAAAGCAGCATCTGCGATCTGCTTAAAAAAAATGCCATCCATTGTGGATAAATCTTCTGTAAAAATGATATGTGTGGATGATTTTGCGCTCCGTAAAAGATTCTCTTATGGAACAGTTATGATAAATTTAGAGAATCATCGAATTATTGATATGATTCCGTCAAGAGACACAAATGATGTCTGCAACTGGTTGAAAACATTTCACAATATCGAAGTTATTTCAAGGGATGGAGCCATTACATACGCATCCGCTGCTACAAATTCTCATCCTGATGTCATACAGATTAGTGACCGTTTTCACTTGATAAAGGGACTTTCGGAAGTTATCTGTAAATATATATTTCGTGAGTTTCCTGCAAGGGTTGAAATACCATTAACAGAAAGCATTACGGATGAAATGAAAGCATTATATAACACTGCAAACCGGTCATTGCGTATAAAATTCGCCCATGAAAAACGCAGGGAAGGACTGACCATATCGGATATAGCGTTATTGCTACATTCTTCGCCTAAAACAATCCAAAAATATCTTGCTATTCCAGAAGACCAAGTTCCTAAAAGCAAGGAAATTGCCAGGGAACGGCAACATCAGCTGGCAGTAAAACAAAAAAAACAGGAAATAGAAGAAGCAAGACAGATGGCCTTGGCGGGATATCCCATTGAGCAGATTGCCACTCTAATGCATCATCCCTATAAAACCATACAAAATTATTTAAATCCTGATTTTTCAATTACGAATGGACACTATAATGTTCGAATTCCAGGGAAATTAGCTCCATATGAAAAGGAAGTAATAGAACTCAGAAGCAAAGGATTAACTTACCCTAAAATACATGATATTATTTGTAAAAAGGGATATACAGGCAGTGTAGCTTCGTTACGAATGTTTATGCAAAAAGAAAGAACACGAATGTATGAACAGAACGAAACAGAGAAGCCGCATTCTGAATATGTGCAAAGAAAATCCTTATGCCAGTTGGTTTATAAAAAACTCGAGGATATCGGTATAATCACAGCCAAACAGTATCAGGAAGTATTAAAAAAATATCCTTTATTAAGTGAGCTGTATGCATTAACCAAAGAGTTTTGTAATGTCCTATTTTCTAATAATCCTGCAAAATTAGATGAATGGATCAATGAAGCACAAAAATACGATATCCCTGAACTTCAAACATTTATAAATGGCATAAAAAAGGACTTAACTGCTGTAAAAAATGGAATTATATATTCGTATAATAATGGCTTAGCAGAAGGCAGTGTAAATAAAATCAAAGTTATAAAACGAATAATGTATGGGCGAAACAGTTTTGAATTATTGAAAGCGAAAGTGCTATTCGGAGAACTCTTTTACGTTAAATTCAACTAAGTGCGGAAAGAACCGCTTAATTTTTAGGTATGATAGAAATCATGACCACCGGCTTAGCCCAACATCATAAACTTAAGAAAATACTTGTTCTTATGTCCTTTATTTTTTAATTAAGGCTTCATTATAAAACTGTATTGTAAGAAAAAAAGTCCAGACTTTCCCCAGGGGAATTGCATGGACTTTTTAAAAACTGCTTTTTTGATTATTTTTATATTTGTTTGAGATATTCTTTTTTCGCTCTTTTCCAGGCAGTTTTCTTTGTGGCAAAATGTGTTCCTCCATTTCTGCCTGCAATTCAAAAAGCAATTACCTTCTCCTTTCAGCATCCTTTTCCAGAATTAATTTTATCATTTGTTCTTTAAATAAACCTATAGCAATATTTTCGTTTGTGCGCATAGGATATCTGCAGTTTTTTCACGACCTTTTACCGATACTTTATCGTCAGCTTCTTTTCGTATATCCTGTATCATGTTGTATACCAGCACCTGTGCACGAAAATCTTGATCTACATAAATGGTCGATTTTCCTGTCACACTTTCAAACTTCATTTTATTTTTAAGAGTATGATATTTCTTTTCTATCTCCCATCTGTGGTAATATAAATCCTCCAGTTCTTTCTGGGAGATTTCAAAGGGAAGATTTGTCATAAGTGCCAATTCTTTTCCGGAAGGAAGTATGGAGGTCATAATTCGCGTATGTGTACTTACTTTTTCTTTCATATGTTCGAAACGATCAGGATGTCTTTTCCTTATTTTCTCTAATCGCTGATGGGTATGCCGCAAAATAACGGCTTCGTCAGTGGATACCATATTGCTGCGCTCAAATTTATAATCATTGGAGGATAGACGGAATAAGTAATTGATCTTTTCCGTTTCCAGAAAGTCAACAAATTCCATGGATGGATACCCCCTGTCAAAAATGACTAATACCGGCTGTTTGATATTCATGCGCTTTAAATGATTCAGGTTTTTCTTGGCAAGCTCTGTCTCATTGGTAGAAATATGTGAAATCTCGATATCCAAGTAAAATTGATTCAAATGGCTCCATCCCTTGAAATAACTTCAATATTGTGAAAAGTTTTCAGCCAGTTGCAGACATCATTTGTATCTCTTGATGGGATAATATCAACAATTCGATGATTTTCCAAATTTATTATAACTGTTCCATAAGAAAATCGTTTTCGAAGTGCAAAGTCATCCACACATATCATTTTTACAGAAGATTTATCCACAATGAATGGCATTTTTTTTAGCAGATCACAGATACTGCTTTTGCAAACTGAAATATTTTCGCTTTTTAAAAGCTTGGAAGCATTCAATGAGCTTAATTGGATGAGGTATATAATATATTTTGGATCAATCTGTTCATTTTTTTGATTTAGCAGCCACAAATGGATGTTTCTCTGAAAAAAGTTTTATGAGAACAGTCTGGATTCATACATCGCATTTTCCTAGTATCAACCAACAGGATGACCTTTTTCCCTGTATTGGGAAATCTTGAATTTCTCTTTGATATATAAAATGACCTTTAGATGTTTGCTTCCGCAAAACGGAGATTCTAATTCCGTTATTGTTGAAGCAATATGAAAAATTACTTTGTTTTCTTTGAGGTGATATTGAATTAGTTAATAAGCAGAATCAAGTAACTTAATAAATTCATCCATATGGATAGGCCTCTTGGTAAACATTTTTTAAAGGGTATTATATAACTTTAATACGTCAATTTCAACCAAATGTAGAAAGAACCAATTAAGCAAGTACGTTTTTACTTGACAGTACTACATATATGTAGTACTTTTAACGTAGGATAAGTGCACAAGTCCTAAATGATTATTTAGTATGAAATATTATTTGCAATTTCTAACCCAAAATCTAAAAAAAGAGGTAAAAGAGATGAGTGTATAAAAAGTAGAAGAGGATTATAAGACCCGGTGCTGCATTTATGGCAAACACCGTAGATTGGGAGATTATAGTAGTGGGATGCCACTTAGAAGTACAGGAGAGCGTTTTGAACGGGAATATTTATGTCGTAGAAGACGAATCTTTTATGACAGAGTCAAGTGGAGAATTTGTATCTGCATGACAAACATTCTTTATTAACATTTGGTTAGACTGATATTACGTTAACGAAAGGAGAAATTTAATATGGAGACAGCAACGATTGTTCTTACAAGAGAACAGAAAGCTGAAATCGCAGCAAAAATGGGAGTAATAAGTGACGAGATTGTCCTTTCTTCTATTAGCAATTCTATTAAAGCAGCTAAAATTGAAGATCTTGGTGATAACCTGTTTCTAGCAGCGGGCAAAACCTATACAGTTAGTTAAGCTGAGTGAATCAGGACTGTTGTGTTAAAACTTTTTACCTAATTATTTATATACTGTTCATGTTGTAAGTTAAAAGGATCTTTGTAAAAATTAAAGCACAATGTTATCTATATGTTTATTATAATTGTGTTATAAAAAGTGGAGAGCTAGATTGGATTTGTTGAATTATAACAAAACTAATCATAATGAATCGGCGGTTTATGTACTTGTAGGGATTAGAATAATGTGGTTGTACGGATAGAAAAATCAAATAAGGAGATTATTGAGTATTCCGGTGATGCAGTACCGCTGTTCCGTTTTCAACGATACCGCGATTCCGGGATTCGGATACCGTGATTCCGGTCAGATGATACCGATTCCCTTTATAATGAATTCATACGCTTTGCAGCGTAAATTCATTACGAAGGAGGTCACCATTTATGACCAAGTATCGTGAGATCATCCGGCTTGCCGGATTGAATCTCAGCCAAACCAACATTGCCCTTAGCTGCAATGCATCCAAGACAACTGTCAACAAGGTGTTGAAGGCAGCCAGAGAGCAAAATCTTGTCTGGTCTCTGGATCCTAAACTCAGCGATCCAGTCTTAGGCAAGTTGCTTTTCCCTGAAGTGAAGGCAAAGCCAGCCACTTCAAAGCGGATGCCCGATTTCGAGCATATCCGCAAAGAGCTTCTTCGGAACGGAGTGAATAAGAAGCCCCTTTGGACAGAGTATCTTGAAGAATGCCATCTCTCCAAAGAAGAACCACTTATGTACTCTCAGTTCTGCTACTACATCCAGCAGGATGAGCAGAAGCGCCGCGCCACCATGCATATCAACCGCAAGCCCGCAGAACAGGTCGAGGTCGACTGGGCAGGCGATCCGGCGCACATCATCGACCCAGATACCGGTGAAATTCTGGATGCCCAGATTTTTGTGGGTGTTATGACCTACAGTCAGTATCCATACGTAGAAGCCTTTATGGATCAGAAACAAGCGTCATGGATTGCAGCACATATCCACATGTACGAGTACTTTGGCGGTGTTGCAAAAATCCTCGTGCCGGACAACTGTCGCACTGCTGTGGATCATAATAATAAAAGCTGGAATGATCCACGGATCAATGCCGTATATCAGCAAATGGCAGAACACTATGGCACCGCCATTATTCCGGCACGCGTCCGTTCTCCAAAGGATAAGCCTAATGCTGAGGGCAGTGTAGGAAACATTTCCACATGGATCACTGCAGTGCTACGGAGTGAACAGTTCTTTTCTCTCGGTGAGTTAAATCAGGCAATCCGGCAGAAACTGGAAGATTTCAGCCATCGCCCGTTCCAAAAGAAAGAGGGGAGCAGGTATGAACTCTTCCGCAATGAAGAACTGCCATTGCTGGCCTCGTTACCTGCTCCCCCATATGAACTGGCGAAATGGAGACAAGCCACCGTTCAGTTCAATTATCACATATCGTTTGCAGGAATGCTATACTCCGTTCCACATGAGTATATAAAGCGCAAAGTTGATGTGAGGGTCACAGACAAGACCATCGAGGTTTTCTACAACCACAACCGGATCGCGTCTCACCGCCGAATGTATGGTCACAAAGGTCAGTATAGCACAATCACAGAGCATATGCCGCCTTCTCATCAGCAGTATCTTGAGTGGAACGGCGACCGCTTCCGGCAATGGGCGAAGCGAATCGGTCCCAGTACCTACCAGACCGTGGATGCAATCCTTACCTCCAAGCTGGTAGAACAACAATCCTACCGCAGTTGCATGGGGCTTTTAAAACTGGCCGACAAGTATTCTGTCGACCGGCTGGAAGCCGCCTGCTGTAAAGCGCTCACCTTTACAGCCACTCCGAGCTATAAGAGCATCAAAAACATACTTGATACCGAAAGTGACGGAACAGAGTCGGCTGATAAAGCTGCGGTAACCGATAGCCATACGAGCTCAGAAAAAAGCAGCCACACACTTACACGGGGTGCGGATTACTACAGGAGGTAAGGAACCATGACTACACAGAGCACTATAGATAAATTCATCGAAATGCGGTTGACATCCATGTCGGATGCATTCCCGACCCAGCTACAGGATGCCCGGATGAAGGATCTCTCCTTTGAGGATCGTTTTGGAATGCTGGTTGATATCGAATACAGCAACCGTAAGAGTAACAACCTGAAGCGTCTGATCCGTAATGCCGGATTCGATCAGCCAGATGCATACATCGGGGATATCAACTATACCTCAGGGAGGAAACTCAATCGCAGCCTGATCGAGCGTCTGGCAACTTGTGAGTACATCACAGAGCATCGAAACCTGTTCATCACAGGTGCCACAGGGAGTGGAAAGACCTACATAGCATGTGCTTTCGGTATGGAAGCTTGCAAGCGCCGATACATTACGAAATACGTTCGACTTCCAGACCTGCTCTTGGAGTTAGAGATGGCACGTAACGATGGAACTTACAAGAAGATCCAGAGTAAATATGCCAATCCGATTCTGCTAATCATCGATGAATGGCTACTACTGAAGCCAACTGAATCCGAACAGCATGATATACTGGAACTTCTCCATCGGAGACGCAAGAAGTCATCCACCATCTTTTGCTCTCAGTATGATTGCAATGGCTGGTACGATCAACTGGGAGGCGATGACAGTCCCCTCTCGGAAGCGATCCTGGATCGTATTAAGCATGATGCGTACAAGATTAACATCATCCCAACGGATCCGGCGAATTACAGATCCATGCGTGAAGTATACGGGTTGGATTCGGCATTAAGCGAGTAAACTCGTATGTAGCAAAAATGTGGTATCCCTGTTCCGGACTCACGGTATCATAGTGCCGGACTGCCGGTATCCGTTCCTTCGGAACAGGGGTACATTTGAACCGTAATATTCAGATTATTTTTATGCAAAACAAAAAATCAAAAAAATTATCAATTGTTGTAGCTATTACAATGTTATCTGTAGCATTAGTGGGAACAACTGCTTTTGCTAGCTCTCGATTGTATGATTCGGTAGAAGGAATAGGTATAGAGGTTCATTGTACTAATCCTAATGCCAGGGGGATGTTGAGGATAACTATGTTAGTGTTTCAGGGGGAACGCTTTGGACCACATGGAGAACTAAGGGAATACTTTTTAGAGCTAATTATGACCATTCTTCTAAACCCCATCAATGTACAGCTAGTTAAGCTGAGTGAATCAGGGTATTGTGTTAAAGTTTTTTTCAATTACTTATATGTTATAAGTTAAAAGAATCTTTGTGAAAAATTTAAGCACAATAGCCTTTTGTTTTTATTAACGGAAATATTTATAAAATATAAAAAGAAAGGCTGAGCATGAAGAAAATTGCGTTAATTAATCCACCATTTAGGGAAGTGAAACATACTATTAGAGATGCTTTTCCATTGGGATTGGGGTATATAAAAGCATATTGTGAAAGCAAAGGCGTGGCTTGCGATTTATTTGATTTTTCGTGTACAAAACTCAATGATGAAGAATTGGTACAAAAATATGGATTAAATGATTATGAAATAATAGGAATTTCAACTTATTCTTTGTTTTTTAGTGATACTGTCAATTTGATAAATATTCTTAAAAGAAAATCTAACTGTATTGTAGTTGGAGGACATCATGCATCTCTTTGCGGAAAAAAACTTTTGGAAGACTTTCCTAACATTGATTTTTGTTTAATGGGGTTTGGCGAAAAAAGTTTTTATGACTTTGTTTGTAAGTTGGATACCGATGATATTTATTCTGTAATGGGACTTTGTTACCGAAAAAATAAGCAGTGTTTTGAAAATTCAATAAACTATAACGGCATAAATATCAATGAGTTTCCAATTCCAGATCGCTCGGATATTTATGTTGATGCGGCGAATTATGAATATGATGCTACAAAAGAAGTTATTCATATTTCGACAAGCAGAGGATGTCCATATCGCTGTACATATTGTGTAAATTGTAAAAATAACTATTGGCTTGTTAGAGATGAAGAAAATGTTATTGATGAATTGCATAGGGAATTCACTAAAGGTGATTTTAAATACATTAATTTTGTTGACTGCAATTTTTATGTTAATCCAGATAGAGCTGAACACCTTATTGAAAGAATTCGCTCGGAATTTCCTGGTGTTAAATTTTCTTTTCAAACAAGAAGTGACCAAGTAGTTCAGAATATGGTTCGATTGAAAAAACTGCTTTCGAAAGGTGATTGTAATATAACGTTGGGAATTGAATCAAATAGTAAAACAGTACTTGAACGATATAAAAAAGGTACTAGCCCAGAAATAAATCAAAAAGCAATTGATTTTTTAAAACATACACAAGGACAAATAATAGTCTATATGATAATGTTTGAGGCTTTGGAATCGTTAGAAGATATTAGACTGTCCTTTGATTTTATAAAAAACAATGATCTACTTGATTACTCGATGGTTGGAAATATATATCAGACACTTGTTCCATTTTATGGTTCCGCTTACTATGATGAATTTCACGATTATTATACTGGTTCAATACATCAAAGGACACATCCAAAGTTCGTTGATAGACGAGTTCAAAAACTTTATGATGCAGTATGCGATTTTAGAAATGAGTATGAAGATAGAATTGCAAGTGCGATTTTTGGTCTCTTGAATAAGACTAGAACGGATTTGGAGAATGAGTATTTATTTTTCTTGACTCGAATTCAATACATAGTGTTTGAATATTTGCTTGTTGTTTGTGAAACCTATAAAATATGTGAATTGGCATTGCTGGATGGAACAGACTTCAAAACAAGTTTGGATTGTATCCTGAAATATACGGAGGAAAAGTTAAATGAAAACAATGATGTTTATTAGACCACCTTTCAACGGCATGGATAAATATATTCCTCCGCATCTCGGAATTGCAACTCTTTATAGCTATTTGAACTCAAAATTTGCTTGGATCAAGTTTTCTTTGGTTGATGCATTAGCGGATGGATTAAATGTAGAAGAAGTTGTTAATATTATTGAAAAGACTCGACCAGATATACTTGCCTTTACAGTTAAGACGATGCAAAATGTACAAACTAAAAATATAATTTTAAGAATTAGACAGATTTATAATCCGCTTATAATTTGCGGAGGGAATCATGTATCTGTTTCTCCACGCGAATTTATTAAAATTGGAGCTGATTATGCAATACTTGGAGAAGGAGAACAAGCAATAGAAAAGATCATTAATTTTGAATACTGCCACTCTGGAGAAAATCTAAATGAATGTAGTAATATTTGCACGAAAAATACGCCTGCTTATTTTGCGCTAAAGCCGTGTGCTGAAATTGCGGGAAATGGAATTGTAACGCCAGACTGGTCGTTGTTTAACTTACATAAATATAATGAGAATATTCACATGAATAAGGACTCATATGCTTTACCGATTATGGCATCAAGAGGATGTCCTTTTAAATGTGATTTCTGTTCAACACATCTTACTTGGACAACGCAGGTTCGCTATAGAAAAGCGATAGACGTTGTAAATGAAATAAAACAGTGCCAAGAAAAATGGGGAATCTCAGATTTTCATTTTTATGATGACAACCTTTTAATAAATTTTGCTTGGGTTTCTGAATTTGTTAATTTGATTGGTTCAATGAATCTGAAAATTAATTGGATTTGTTTATCGCGTCCAGATATAATCCTTAAACATAAAGAACTTCTATTACTTATGAAAGCTGCTGGATGCAAAGGATTTGAACTTGGATTTGAAACAGATGATGATGGGTTATATGTGACCATGAACAAGAAAAATGTGAAAAGTACTTTCAGAAAAGCCTATGAGGTTTTATGCGATACAGGGTTTGAGATGATCGAGTTTTTGGTTATGTCGTTTTATATTGGTGAAACGTTACAATCTTTATACAAAACAAACTTAGCGTTACGACAATATAAAAAGCAGAGGGCTTTTTTTGTCTCTTCAAGATATTTTGCAACGCCATTTAAAGGAACAGAGTATTTGAAGAGAGCAAAAGTGGAAGGCATTGATTTATATCCAGGCGATGAATATCGATATGCTATTTTCTTGAATTATATGCCGAAAAGTTTTTTGACGAGCTCATTAACTAACTTTTCAGTTAATTCTGTTGGACTTAAATTCCAATATAATCTATTGGGAATTGATAATATCATATATAAGAACGAATTTGAAAAACTAATGGTAATAATTCCTTTGGAAGATTTTGCTCAATTGGTAAATGAATTATCAAAAAAGAATAGAACAATCCAAGATTTGTGCAACAGCATACATTTACTTGGAAAAGCGGCTGGCATTAATAGCATGTTGCCAATATATGAGTATGTGGGCAGAATAATTGAATTTTGCATTGCTACTGATGTAATGAAATATAATTTATGATCTCTCGGAATTCTGATAGATCATGCCAGCGAAACTCTGGCATTGAACTTTGACAAGTAAATATTATCTAAAACGGAAAAAAATGGGTACAAAAAATAGACATAGGACTGTTACTATGCCGGAAAATGAGGTATGATACCAGTAGGATCATGCTACATTCAAGATCAACTTTTTGCAGGGTGGATTCGAAATGCAGATCCCAGGCATCCAGATGCTGTAGCATCAGGATGTGATAGAGGCGGCAGTACCACATCTTAGATGAGCGGTGTCTGCTGCTTTCTAATTGAAAGTCTATTTTCTCACGTTTATTTGAGCGTTCTGCTGAAGTCCGGGCATTATATTCCAGTTTCCATTCTTTGCTGTCGCGAGGCGGAAAATTGATCAGCCTTGGGTTATCTTTCATTGCAAGGTGAACAGTCCTGCCATATTTGGAATCTGAGCAGGGATTGCTGCAGGAGCATCCGTATTTACGGCTGGCAAGGGGACAACGGAATTTTAATCTTGCTTTCGATGGCTCCGAGCCATCATGGTTCATTTTCCATCCGGCTTTGCAGACAGGGACACCATCTTTTCCAATTGTGAAATCTTCTTTGTACTTTTCTTTGATGCCACGCTTTTCATTCAGGGCAATAAAAGGCCGGATGCAATTTTTGCGGCAGTACAGATAGTAAGGCATGGCATCATGGGCAGAATCCAGAAGCCATTTACTGACATGAAGATCCGGAAGGAACGCTTTAAAACGGAAATAAGTTTCAAGGAATCCATGGGAATCATGTTTGGAGGCAGGGTGAAGCAGGGAAAATAATGGAAGGTCACTTTCTGAGTTTGCAGCAACCAGCATGTAGAGAGCATAGTCATTATAAAAACAATCCCTGGAAGAATCCCATCCGATATCACAGTTAGGCGGTGAAAAGAAGCGGTCGCAGCTGCAATCCGTAATGCCTTTTTCCAGGCAGTCACAAACGTGGTGCTTACGCTCGCATGCAGATGTGACTACAGGAGTACCACCTCCGGCAACAGAAAGATTGGAAGGATCAATCAAACCTTTGAATATGGAGACGGTCAAAAACTCATGACTGTAAATCTTAAAGAGGGATGCGTAAGGCTGGTCATCGATGGAAAAGAAGTATTTTCCATCGATTTAAGTAACTGTTCAACGGTAACCTTTTCAATGGATCGGGCTTTAGAACCTTTCTGCGCTGGCTGTTTTACTTTTTTCTTTTTGAGAGGACGGATATGAGGAGAAAGGTTGTCAGAATCTGAATCCAAAAGTTTCCTGAAAAAGGCATAAAAAGTACCAACACCAGGAGTGTCCCCAAAGTCAAATCCACTAAAGATAGCATAAAGAGGATTGATCTTAAGCTGAGCAGCCCAATCGGTAATAGAATGGACTTTAAAATCAATAGATAAAAGATAAGAACGCTGCATACAGGAAGGAGTTCTTGGGGCAGGACCAAACCTGGAATATTTGTCTGCCAGTATTTTATCTGTGAAAGAAAGATCAAGATTCCAAAAACGTTCAATAATGTCCCACATGCCACGGGAAAGGAAAGAGGAATCAGGATAATATTTACGAAGATTAGTAACAACAAAGTTCTGGTAGTCAGCATGACTGCCGCAATTAACAGGTAACAAGAAAATCGCCTCCAATCGAAAAATGTACTTTTGATCAAGGGTGCGAGACACAGCATTTTTCGGTAGATTTGTCAAGGGATTTTGGCAAAAAAAGTGGGGGATTTTATAAAATAAGGAATCTGAATGCCTTGATTTTACTGGGCTGAAGATTCCGAGAGAATATATTTTTCACAGGAGGTAAATAAGTGAGATTCCTTTTCTGCAATTTAAATAGTCTCCCACCATTTCATCAGTCAGGTGCAGAGATTACAATAGATGAGTTTTTGGAAGAACTTAGCGAAGCTGGACATTCTGTTTATAGTATCATATGTAACGAGATACCACTTTTGCGTATGGGTGAAGTTCGTAAAGTTGTGCAGAATGGATATAGCCGAATAAAATCTCCATATTGTAAATTGTTTTTTAATTCAAAGGATAATTTTCAGGAAAAAGCAATAGATATAATACATCAGATTCGGCCAGATGTTATAATATCTCAACTTAATTTTTTAAAACCTTTATATGAATATTGTGTACAACAAAATATTCCGTTATTTTACTTAATACATGGAATCAGTAGCACAGGTATCCATTCTGATAACGAAATAAATATCTTACAGAGTCAGACTGTGAAGGGAATTGTATGTGTTTCTAACTTTGTCAGAGAATCCTTGCATCCTTCATTAAAAGAAAAGGTTGTTGTGATTTATCCGCGAATTCCAGAATTGAGGTACAAGGCTAGAGAACTTTATAGAGATAAGATATTATTTTTTAATCCCATCAAATCAAAAGGAATTGAAATAATTTCTCATCTTGCGAAAGTATTTTCAAATGAGATTTTTGAAGTCAAAGAAACATGGGGGAATAATATAATTAGATCAACAGATAAAAGAATATTCCCCTCCAATGTTATTATTAATAAAATTGAATATAGATTTTCTGATATTTATAATCACTGCAAACTTCTTTTGATTCCATCACAGATAGAGGAAGGTTATGGTCGAGGAATTATTGAGGCAAATATTAATTCGCTTCCTGTCATTGCGAGTAATATTGGAGGAATACCAGAAGCGGCAGGTGATAAACAATATTTGATTGATGATTATAGTAATCCAGAAGCTTGGATATATATGCTAGAAAAATTATTAAATTCGACAATGTATTACCAAAAATGTTTGGATGCTTTAGACAATTCTAAGAGAGTTAGTATGAGATATAACGAGCATTCATTTTTGGACTATATTAAACAAGCTTTATAATGAATAATGAGTAATCTGTACCCGACTGAGGCGCCTGTCCGGACGAATTGAGCCAGTATTCTGTTTTAAACTAAGCCACTATTCCGGCGAAAATTGAGCCGCTTTCTGATGTGACCTTTATAATGAATACAGACGCAATTATGCGCCAGGTTTATTCAAAGGAGGGCATCACCGTGACAAATTACAGAGAAATCCTCCGGCTTAAAAGCCAGGGATACAGCGAGAGAAATATTGCCCTTGCTGTTTCGGGTTCCAGAAATACCGTTTCCGATGTTCTGAAACGGGCTGCTTCTCATCAGATCAGCTGACCATTAAAAGTCAACACTACGAATGCAGATCTGAAAAAATCCTGTATCCGCAGGTTTCTGACAGCCACAAACGTCTGCCAGATTACCAGCGCATCAGAAAAGAACTGATGCGCAATGGTGTAACAAAAAAGCTTCTTTGGACGGAATACGTCAATGAGTGCCAGATGGCAGGGGACGGTCCGTTGGTGTATTCCCAGTTTTATTATTACACTCAGCAGGATAAGGAAAAACACCGGGCAACCATGCATATTAACCGTAAACCCGGAGAGCAGGTTGAAGTCGACTGGGCTGGTAATCCTGCCCATATTACTGATTCTGTAACAGGCGAAATAAAGAATGCCTATGTCTTTGTTGGTGTCATGTCCATATGCTACAGTTTTTGAGCGGCGTTCCCAAAATCCTTGTGCTGGATAATACAAAGACGGCAGTCGTACATAATCACAACAGGAACGATCAGGAACTGAACCGCTCATACCATGAACTCGCTGAGTATTACGGCACTGCCGTTATCCCGGCAAGAGTACATCATCCCAAGGATAAACCAAATGCAGAAGGCAATGTAGGGCATGTATCCACATGGATCATTGCAGCCTTACGTGACGGACAGCTCTTTCACTTGAGGAACTAAATCGGTCCATTCAATTGAAATTGAAAGCTTATAATGAACGGAGCTTTCAGAAAAAGGCTGGTAGCCGGTTGAGTCTGTTTTGGGAAGAAGAACTGCCTTATCTGGTAAAGCTTCCAGCTGTTACGTATGAAACTGCAGAATGGAAACAGGCAACCGTACAGTATAATTATCACATAAGTGTAGATCAGATGTTGTATTCTGTGCCGTATTCCTATATCGGAAAAAAGGTCGATGTCTGGGTGACGGATTCGATGATTGAAGTTTACTATAAACAGGATCGTATTGCTTCCCACCAGCGCCTGAAAGGCCGGTCCGGGCAATACAGCACCGAAACAGAACACATGCCTTCGAATCGTCAGAAATATCTGGAATGGGATGGGGAGCGCTTTCGCAAATGGGCTGCATTGATTGGAACCAATACTGTAAAAACGGTAGATGCTATTCTTACATCCAAACCAGAGGAGCAAAGTATTACGGAGGTGGCAGCCATGTCGAATGAATCCACGATAAATAAACTTGTTGAGATGCATATGACCCCAATGGCAAATGCTTTCCAGGTGCAGCTTTCCGATCCAAACATTGGACGACTTTCGTTTGAAGAACGTTTTACGTTGATGGTTGATACCGAATACAACAGCCGGAAAACCAGTTGCCTGAAACGCCTTATCCATAATGCAGGATTCGATCAGCTGGAAGTTTATATTGGTGATATAAATTATACTTCCGGCAGAATGCTCGACAGAAATCAGATCGGACGTCTGGCAGGCTACGGATACATTGCAGATAAACGGAACATTTTTATTACCGGTGCTACGGGGTGAGGAAAAACATATCTGGTATGTGCCCTGGGGATGGAAGCATGTAAGCAGTATTACCAGACTTTATACGTACGCCTTCTGGATCTTCTGATTGAATTGTCAGATGCCAGAAGAAATGACAGCTATGATAAAGTGTAAAAAAAATACACGAAACCTGCCCTGCTGATCATTGATGAATGGCTCCTGCTTCCTTTGAACCGTGAACAGCAACCTGATATTTTTGAAATTCTGACAAGGAGATATCATAAAAGATCCACCATTTTCTGTTCCAAACACAGGGAAGAAGGCTGGTACCAGCAGTTAGGCGAAAACGACGCACCTCTCACCGATGGAATCTTTGACCGGATTGTTCATGATGCTTATCGGATCGAGATTGAACCAATTGATCCGTCAAAAGATATTTCCATGAGAGAAATCTACAGTTTTCCAAGATAAGTAAAGCGGTGGCTCAGTTCATTTCGGACAGGTGGCTCACACCACACCGGAATGGCGGCTCCGCCGCACCAGAATATTCAAATAATATGAAAGTGAGAAAGTATATGTATCTAAAACTTCTGAAACATAAAAGTTTTATGGCTTTTTGGGGAACGACCACTTTTTTTCGATTAGCATCGAATATTCTTCAATTTGCATTAGCAATTTATGTTCTTGACATGACGGGCTCTGCTTTTATTTATTCCACAGTTCTAGCGATTATTATTATACCGCGAATTATTCTTTCATCGGTTGCAGGATATATTGCTGACAGGAAAGAGTGTTTACAAATTTTAAAATGGAGTGTTCTAGGATTATTTGTTCTGATGGCATGTTTTTGGATTATTCATGTATTCTTGATGCCGTTAAATATTTTGTTGATTTATGTTTTAGTAGTTTGTCTGGAGTTGTTTGAAACCCTTATTGCACCTTCTGAAGGAAAAGCTCTCATGTGCATCGTTTGTGAAAATGAACTTGCGGCAGCAAGTAAAATTTCTTCCCTAGATGATGGAATAGTAGAGATCTTATCACCAGCCGTAGGAAGTCTTTTTTATGGATTATTAGGGTTAACGAGCGTCTTGATGATAACTATGACACTTGAAGGAATTTCATTTTTGTTAACATTCATGATTCATGTTAAATCTGGATATATATCATATGAGGAGGAAAACAAAGAAAAGAATGTATTTTCATTGACTCAAACAATTAGTGCATATAAAGAGGCTGCCCTCTACTTAAAGAATGAGAACTCCATAGTTTATCTTCTATTTTTCGCGCCTATTTTTAATTTCTTTGTCAACCCTCTATTTTCTGTTACGACATCTCATTACATAAGGATATCAATGGCTGCTAGTATGGAAAAGTATGCTATGTTTAATTCTGCTCTAGGAATTGCTTCATTAGTTGCTCCGTTTATTGCCATGGTGTTAATTCAAGATGAAGATGAAAAAAAGGCTAATATGATAAGTTCTCTTTTTTGTGCTGTTATTTTGTTCATGCTGACTTGCTTTTTACATTTCAAAAGTTCACAAATATCACCAAGCAATTTATTATATAGTGTAACGATAATTATGATGATTTTGGTCGTGGAAGTAACCACTATGAGCATTGCAACTTCTATCACGCTAAAAAAACGTATTCCGGAGTATATAATGGGACGAATATTATCCATAATTCAATTGTGTGCAACTATTTCTGTGCCAATTGGACAGCTGTTTTATGGTATATGCGCCGATTGTTTTCCAATTACATTTTCTTTTTTAATCTCTTCTTGTGGGCTTGTCTTTTCTTTTATTATAATGAAGAAATTTTATAAGAAAAGTATAAAAAATAAGAAATGATAAAAATATTATCTTAACATAAAAAAATATAGTGAAAATAAAGAATTTCAAAATGATGTTGGATAAATTATTACATATTAGTGTGAGATAGAAAGCATTTTTAATATATATGGAGAATTTTGTGCGCACCTATATACAAAATTGGTTTGAAATGAATTACAACTGGCTGTATAAAAAGTAATTTATTAACTGCTAGGAACTGAATATTTAAGGAGGGAGAGTTATATGTCTGGAATTTTATTGTTTTCTCCGCATCCAGATGATGTAGAGTTTACTCTCGGAGGCACAATACTTAAACATAGTATATTATATCCTGTAGAGATTGTTGTTATGACTGACGGTGCTGCCGCTGCAAATGGTTCAAGCAAATTACGTCGATTAGAATGTGAAAAGATAAGTTCACTGTATCCTAATATTCATTATACGTATATGGATTTTAGTGACATGGGAGTTGAAAAAAATAGTAAGGAACAGCAAATTTTAATAGTACGAATAATTCGACAAAAAAAACCGGGAATAGTAGTTGTTCCATCTGAATTTGACATACATCCTGATCATGTTGAAACGAAAAATCTAGTAGAGAGATGCGTTGAGATGGCTTCGTGTACTCGATTTATTGCAGAAGCAGGTCGTCCTTATAATTGTAAATTTATTGTAAGCTATCGTTTTCCGGGAAAAAGTCGCAGAATATTTGACACTACACCTAAATTATATATTGATGTCAGTGAAGTATACGATAAAAAAAGAACTCTAATCCAAATGTTTAAGAGTCAAATTAGCAATAAGGAAAATGCTATAAAAACAGAAATAAATACAAATTTATTGTCAGTTATTGAAGCGAATGATATATTAAATGGTAGTAAAATTGGGACACAATTTGCAGAAGAAGTTAGTTTAATTAAAGGATACTTAGCAATAGACAATTTATTTCGTATACTTTTTTAGAATGCTGGCAAATAGCATAAAAGAAAGCTTGGTTTTTGCAGAGATATTTCCAGGTGAAAAATTTCCGCATTTTATTGTTGATATAGTACATGCCCTGTCTTATTAAGGGACAGTTCCAAAGCATCTTATCTAAGACAATCTGAAAGTAGCTGTTACCAGGCACTGTAAATATGAACTGGTGCTCCAGGTATCCTTTTTATGTCTGGAGATTTTCTATGATATGTAAGCGTCTCAAAACATGATGTAGTGACTTATCTGCCCATTCTTGATATACTGTAAATCATTACATATCAAGGAGGAACTGAATATTCTTGTTCGGTAACACCGCTAGTCCAGCAGATGGGAAAACGCCTGTCCGGGCTGGCGGGAACCGCTTATGCGAGTTTACTCGCGTAATGTTTTGTCTAAGCCATAAACCTCCCGCATTGAGATGTCATGTTCGGTATCAATATTTGTAATGTTGATGCGATAACTGTCATGGGCAATACGGTCAATGATTGCATCTGCCAGTGGGCTGTCATCCCCACCCAGTTAGTCGTACCATTCCTTGAACTCATACTGGGAGCAGAAAATCGATGAAAATTTCTTGCGTCTCCGATGGAGGAGTTCGAATATATCCCTTTGTTCTGATTCCGTTGGTTTCAATAGGAGCCATTCATCCAAAATCAGGACAACAGGATTGGCATACTTAGCCATTCCCTTTTTGTAGCTGTCTTCTGTCCGTGCCATCTCCAGATCAATAAGCAGATCAGGTAGACGGACATATTTGGTATGGTTTATGGATAACGAACAGGATCCCCTTTTAGAGTCCCTGGATGATGAAGCAGAGACAGAGAAATTTAAAATTACGTTTTCCAGCCTGCAGGCAGACTGTGACCAGATGATAGGGGATATTCAGGAAGAGTGGATTTCCAAGTGTTTTGACCTGTTTTTCGTTGCAGCAGAAGCTGGGAATCATCTTGGTTACGATTCCTAGGAGCAGGATTATTTTGGAATCGATAGAAGTGAGGCCTGGACCGAAGATGAGGAAAAAGAAAAGTTAATGCGGCTTACCAAGAGTGAACTGATTGCGGCAATGCACCAGTGTTTTAAGGTCTATCAGTCTTATGTTGAACCTCAGTACCGGTATGACAACTTGACTGCGACCATGGCATTTGTAAAAGGTGAGCATACGGACTATCTGGGAATTGTAAAGAAAATTGAAAAACTATATGAAGCGGCCAGTAAAGAACAGGGGGCTTATGCAAAATACACAAAAGCCTGGCAAGAGCTTGAACGCTTTGCAAGGGAAATCCCGAATGAAGTATGGATATTCTAAGGAAAGATGAGTGAGGAAGTGTGCATGGCAAGGGTATTATACGATTTATGTAAAAAGGACGGAACGGTGATGGTTTACTCCATCACCGGCCTGGAAGTGGTGGAAACAATCGGATGTAAGCTGCTGGATGTTTACAATTCTGCGTGTTATGGACATCTGATAAAGCATACTTATTCTGCGGAGATGATTGACCGTCCGCTAAGCTGGCAAAAAGATATTGTCCTTCTGACGGAATATAATCAAGTTCGCAAGGAATTTCTACTGAAGCATAGACGTACACAGGGATCTTGACATCTTGTTCCCAAAATACAAAAATGAGTTTATTCAGAAATGGCAGGGAATGAAGGACTAAAATAATGTCTTTATTTCAAGCTCAATGCAGATAATTTTTGAAATCATTAACATAAACTTTGATTGCAAAAATGTAGCCTATCACCTATAATACTTATTAAAGAAATAATCGGTATCAGCACTACAATCAGTGTATGAATACAAATACTCTTAAGAAAGGGGGATTTTTTATGAAAACGAATCGTGTGTGGAGGGTTCACATTTCCTAAAATCTAACCCTCCAAATAAATTCTGGAGGAAATAAAATGGAAAATCGAATTACTGTCCGTGAGGCAGTCACGCAAACCGAAGTTGCCACTTTCTGGGAACAGCTTTATAATTACTATAATCGTGATATCTTTCCTGATTCTGATGATGAGAGAGATTATTTCCTTGGTGCTGAATATCGCCAGCATATGGAAACAATTCATAACAGGCTGCAGGATCGCTGTTATTATCTGCTTTTTTATCAGAAAGAGCAAAATGTAGGAATTGCAATGCCTGTGATTTTTACAAGCGAGGATGGAAAATGTTTTATTATGGAATTTTGTGTTTACCCTGAATTCCGTGGAAATGGTATGGGAAAAGAATGCGCCAGTGTACTTCTAGAGTGGGCTGAAAAAAATGGTGCACTTTATGCAGAACTGAACTATGGCGGTGATATTTGCCGAAAAGATTTTTGGCAAAGCATAGGTTTTGTCCAAAATGGTTTTGATCAATGGGGAGATCCCTTAATGCTCTTTCCGCCAAAAGAAAGCATTCCAATCTCAGTGGAAATACTCGCGGATCCCGAAGACTGGCAACTTCAAAAACTGGAAAATGGTTTTCGGGATGAAGTCGGAGTTTCTGTATTAACAGCAGAAATGCGTAGCAGGCTTACTAATGCTATACAAAACGGTGGAACCACATTTTTTCTTGCCAAGCGTGGCTACCGAGCAGTTGGAATGTGCAGTGTAACTAGATATTTCTCTTCTTCTATTTGCTATGAGATAGGAATCTTGTCTGATCTCTATGTAGAGCCGGTGTTTCGCAAAAAGGGTATTGCGCAGATGTTATGCAAGGCAGCAATGGATTTTTGTAAGGAAAACAATATTACAAATTTATCTGTTTTTTGTAATTCTCAAGAAGAAAAATTATTTCAAGATCTTAATTTCAACCCTATTTTGGACATTATATTAATGCATTTTAATTAAGACGCATTTTTTTTGGGGGGGCTGTCGGTTAATAGCAAATTTCGGCATCCCCAGTAGTAATTGAAAGGATCCCAACAGGGACAGGGCTTATTAGCCTTCTACCTTGCGAGGGATCCTTTTTTCTATGAAAGATGGAATTTATTTTGTAAAGGTCAAACCGCTCGCCTTTTACTCAATCTATTTTTAGTGCATACTTGAGAAAAACAACAGATTTTTTCAAGGAGATACTAAAAACCATGGATCAATGTACAGTAAACGGTAGAACACCGGTACCTTGACAAATATCAGGCCGCTTTTAGCGGCTGTATCATTTTTTCTCTGCCTTCTTAGGTTTTCGGATATGCGCTGGCAGTGTCTTTGACCAGGGCAGAAGTTCTTCGAGGAAATCTGTATTTTTATCGCTTGTATGTTTTGGAATCTCCGTCAGCAGATATTCAAAGTAATCAAAAGGCTTCAGGTTATTCGCTTTTGCTGTTTCTGCGATGCTGTAGATGATTGCAGAACTGGAAGCTCCGTTGATCGTATCGATCATCTGCCAGTTCTTACGGTTATGTTCTTAAGCACATAACCGTAAAAACTGGTAATTAAGATCATCCAGTATTTCAGAAGTCAGTTTTTTCCCTTTAAACTCATAAAAAGCATCCCGTTTTGGGTTTTGTCCACGGGTCAGCCAGATAAAAGCAAGGTCTCTTTCACAAAGTTCTACAATACGGTCAACAGAACGTACCCCGCGCATGTTTGCGTAAGTAACTACAGCATACATCATGATTGGGTTATACCCGGTTCTTCCCTTATCTGAATAATTGGCCAGCAGGCCGGAAAAATCTAAATCCTCCATCACTTTTTTCAGGGTATAGACTGGATCGTCGTCGAGTAAACTCAATTCAAAGAAACTAAAGTTAATTTTCTGTTGCCCTAATTCAAAAAAGTCTGTATAATAATTAGTTGTTAGCATAGTTACATTATAACATGTAACGGAGAGAAAGATGGTTGTCGTTAGCCATCTTTTTTTCTTTTTATAATAAAATAGGGTAGAGGGAGAATAAATTTTCCTCGCCCCTCCCATTGAACCGCACGTACGGGTCTCGTATACGGCTCTACAACTTATATTCCAACTTTAACTAAGTAGTAGGATAAGGGATTGAGCAAATTAGCTCCGTCTTTTATCCTATTTTCAAGTAAATCTTTACTGATAATGAAATTTACTACGCTCATTCCACATCTTCTGTACCATCCAAGTCTTGAGTTCGCAACTTTAAAAATTTCTTCCTGATTACATCCAGTCTTATTTTTCCAGTTTAGATAACTTAAATTTCTATAGATGGTTTTTGGCTTTTTCCACTGTTTCATTACAATCACTCGCATTTTGTGTCTCAGCCATTCCCCAAGTTCTTCTATAAACAGCTTCATCATTCCTATTCTGAAATAATTTATCCACCCTCGTACAATCTCGTTTACTCTTTTAATTGTAACTGCAAGTGGTCTTGCTACCGCTTTTCCTCTTTTCAGATATTCGCTTAGCTTCTTTTTCAACTTCTTTTTCTTTTCATTGGTCGGTCTGACTTTCCATTCCGAACCATTCTTTAGGAATGTAAATCCAAGATATTTACTTCTTGTCGGTCTTACCACTTTCGTTTTCGTAGCATTTACTTTCAGGAATAGCTTTCTTTCTAACCAGCTACAAATGGATTTCATTACTCGATTGGCTGCCATCTCACTTTTGGTGAATATCAGCACATCATCGGCATACCTTGTGAAACGAAGTCCTCTTTGCTCCAGTTCTTTATCTAACTTATCAAGATAAACATTAGAACATACAACCGAAAGTGGACCACCTTATGACGAGATAAACGTTATGACGAGTTAACGCTGATTATCTGCGTAAATATGGGATTTCTTTAAATTTATCTCGGCATAATACAAGCAAAAATGCTACACTTTGTTATTCTGTAATCATAAAAAAAGAAAGGAGTCATAAACTCATGAATCTTGAAATGATTACAGAAGGACTAAAACAAAGGCAACAAATATCGTACAGTCGTGATAGCAGACGCGACAGCAACTCCAGAAGAAGATTTTTTGACGGATAAGCTGTATTACATAGCAGATATACCAGGAAAATTACAGTATATAAAAAAGAAGATGATCCTGAACCAGGATTTCGCGGTCTTATGTTCGAATCGGAAGTGTAAGGTTAGGAAAGTCACCGCTTGAAAATTTGTATGGTGTTTTTATATATAACGAAGATTATCTTGAAAAGAAAGCGTTTATGTCTGGCTGTGGCTTATACATAAAATGGGAAAATTGTATAAATGACATAGGCTATATGGATGAGACGTTTTGCTTTGAAAATGATAATGTTGTACTCCGATGCCTGTGGCATAAGAAAAAAAGTGAACAGAATCATCCATTATTAAGGGGAGATGATTTCTGTGCCTGCCACATGGTATCGGATTATTGTTATGAAAAAAGTGCAGAATATCTGAAAGAACAGGCAAACCGGAAAAAGGAAGAATTGTTTCAAAAATTTAAAGAAGAACATAAAAATCGGAGCTGTAAGATGGATATGTCTTATAACTACGAGAAGCAGGAATGGAGCCTGAAGTATGATCCAATGAAGTGCAGTTGTGAACCAGGAGATTACTGTACGCTGCGTGGAAGAACGCTTTCCAAAAAGACAGGGAATATCTACTACGATATAAAGGTATCTACAATTCGAAAAGACGATACATTTTTTGCGGGTGAGCCTGTAGTTACGGTCACAAAAGGAAAGAGATTTTTGCAAAGCAAGATTTCAATTGATATTTGTGAGGAAATTATAAAAAGGAACCGTGAGGATATTTTTAATAAGGAATGGTGAAATGGTTATTCTATGCGGCCTCTCTGACGGTGAACTGTAATTTGCTTATCTGGGGTAGAATATAGAGCAGAGAATACATAAAAAAATTGCATGGAATGAAACTCAGAAGCGGACTGCATATGAGGTATCAATCTACGGTCTGGAGAATGCTGATGGCGTTCGGAATAAGGTATTACGCGAAAAAAAAGATTCATTAAATTTTTATGATAACTAAATACTACACATTTGAGACTGTGATGGAATTGACACAAAATTGCAGGATGATATAATAAAAATAGCATTTGGCAGCAGGTACTGCAGTAATTCTTATCTCGATTTTGTTTGAGATTAAAAATAATGTATGCGTGAATAGAGCACCCAAAATCAAGGAATTTTTGATTTTGGGGCGCTTTTTGTTATTTCAAAATGCCAATATCCAAATTTTCTATACGAAAGGGGGAATCCTGTGCTGTACCAATTCCATATGGTGAAAGGAAGATGATATTATGCATAAACCGAGGCGGAGATCCAAATATTTCGAAAGGTTTTATTTTGAATATGATGGCATCTTATATTTAAGCAAAAGAAATTGTTGTGAGAAGCTTGGTTTTGAGTATGGCTCTGTTTTAGGGTATAGACGCATTCAGAAGTGTACATTCAGAAAGGCACTTGATCATTTCAAAGAAATACGTGAAAAGAGCCAATTTGTTTTTCGTAATCGAAAGTGGAAGAACCTGGATAATTGCTGTGAGTTTTATGGGTTGGAAAAGGACAATGTACGTCATTATCAATATGATTACGGTGATACTATTCAAGAAGCATTAGAAAAAGCAATCAAGCATGCCCAAAAGATAAAATTCAAGTATAGGGGAAAAACTTATCCTTCCTTTGCAAAATGTTGTGAAAAAATGGGTATACCAGTATCGACAGTACGAAAATATATAGCGGAAACTGGAAAATCTAAGGCTGTTGCATTGACCCATTGCATAAAAAAAGCGGAAGAAAGAAAATATAGTAATC
>ERZ772893.1001-NODE-1001-length-31589-cov-5.247606_pt1 | contig 31589 bp, 26 predicted proteins | sample MGYA00511482_ERZ772893 | MGnify/ENA primary metagenome ERZ772893 (study PRJEB29015, sample SAMEA2737687) | human gut metagenome | biome: human gut; feature: human-associated habitat; material: faeces | place: China | collected 2012 ... | reverse complement strand
CCCTCGACCCCGCAAAAAGCCAAAGGCAGGTAAAGACATGAACACAGCGGCAAGGCGCAGCGCATGGCTCAAGCTGCGCGTCACACCGGAGGAGAAAGAAGCCATTACTGCCAAAGCTACTATGCAGGGACAGACCGTTACGGATTTTCTGCGCCAACGGGCGTTGGACTATCGTCTGCGGCAAACACCGCTGGAGAAAGAGCGTATCCGGCAGCTTGCGCGTATCGGGGCCAATCTTAATCAGCTTGCCCGCTGGGCCAATACCTGGAAAAGCCGTGCCGAAGCCGTGGAGATTCTGGCGGCACTGGTCAGCCTTGAACGGGCGTTGCTTGCGAAAGACACAGCCCCGCCCCCTCCCGGAGAGCCGTCATGTATATGAAGGTTTTTCCGCATGGACGGGGAAACGGCAGCGCCCCCACGCGCTATCTGGTACGGCCGGACTATCCGGGCCGGGACACGCATCCGCCGGAAGTCCTGCGCGGCGACGTGGAGCGGACGCGGGCGCTGATTGATTCGCTGGACACGACATGGCGGTTCACGGCCGGGGTTCTTTCCTGGCATCCCGACGATACGGTGACGCCAGAACAGGAGCGACGCGTCATGGATGATTTCGAGGCTGTCGCCTTTGCCGGGATGGAGGAAGATCAGCGGGCAATTCTCTGGGTTCGGCACAGCCACGCCGGGCATCATGAGTTGCATTTTGTGATTCCGCGCATGGAGCTTTCCAGCGGGCGGGCCTTCAATCCCTGCCCGCCCGGCTGGCAAAAGGATTTCGATGTGTTTCGTGATCTGCACAATGTCCGGGAAGGTTGGGCCAGACCGGATGATCCGCAGCGGGCGCGCCTGTGTACGCCGGGCTATGCGGATCTCCATGCGGCGCGTCTGCTGCGCTGGGGAAGAAAGCCCGGCAGGGAACAGCGGGAGGAAAACCGGCAGGCTGTGCATGACTATGTGCTGACGCTTCTGGAGCTGGGCAAGATTCGCACGCGGCAGGACATCATTCAGGCTCTGGAGGAAGCCGGTCTAAAAATCGGCCGCATGGGAAAAAACTATCTGACTGTCCATGATCCGGAGAGCGGCGACAAGCTCCGTCTCAAGGGAGGTATCTATGCAGAACAGTGCATCCTCACTGGCCGAGAAATTGCGGGCCAGAACCGAGAAAGAAAGGCTGGCGACAGAAGCTCTGTTTCAGGAGAACTTTCACGCCTTGCAGCAGCATTTGCAAGCGTCATCGAAAAGCGCGCTGGCTACAACCGAAAACGTTATCCTCGAAAGCCTGACACAGCTGGAACAGAACATCAGCTCCCGCTGCCGGACTATGGGGACGGTATTCAGCCGTCCTTATCGACTGGTCCTGCTGTGGAGCTGTGTCAGTCTGACTGTATCGGTTCTGACCATCTGGGGCCTGCTGATACTGTCACAGTACCGAATCAAGGCTCTGGAACAGGAGATTTCCAACCTGAGCGCCCGGCGGGAACAGCTGGAAGCGCAAAATGCCTCGCTCTGGAACAGCTTCAAGGGGCTGGAGCCGTATCAGGCCGAAGGCAAGAGCTATCTTCTGACACCAGCGGGACAGCAGATCGTCCATGCGGGCAAGGTGGGCCAACGGGACGCTTGGGAAGTGGTGCGGAGGTAACACATGACCGAAATGGAAAGGATACTGAAAGAAAGTCTGCTGGCCCTGGAAGGAGAACTTGCCGCGAAGCTGCACCGGCAGGAAACATGGCTTTCCGGCCAGCAGACCCGCATGGAGGATCAGGGACGCCAGATTCAGGCCTTGCGCCGGGAGGTCCTCCAGCTACGGGAGGGACAGCAGACATTGATGCGGCACTTGCAGCGCTTGAGCGTCGTACACGAGAGCTTGTTGCCTGCGCTGACGCGCTTGAACAGCGTTTTGGGCAACAAATAGGTGTGCCCCGACGGCTACACATGAGGAGGTGATAGCGGCTGATGATTATCAAAGACAAATTTGTATATACATCGTATTGACAATAATACCATTTTATCCTTTAGTTGAAATCAAGGAGGTTACCGCCATGAGCACAGCTACCGAAGTCATCAATGTGCGTATTCCCGCCGCGCAGAAGGCACTCATTGACAGCGCGGCCCAGTTACTGGGCAAGTCGCGCACGGCCTTTATTCTGGATTTGGCCGTACGACATGCCGAGGACGTTCTGGCGGAAAAGACGCATTTCCAGCTTTCATCGGAACAGTGGGATGCCTTCACGCAAGCGCTGGACGCTCCCGTGCGGGCTGATCCTGCTCTTGTTCAGTTGTTGAATACCCCTGCGCCCTGGGACAAGTAGCATGAAGATTTCTGCTCCTTGCCATCTGGAAGCGCATCACCATCTGGAGTCCTTCTGTTGCGGCGAGCCCCTGCTGGATGCTTGGCTCAAGACGCGCGCCCGCAAAAATGAAGCCAGTGGAGCCAGCCGTACCTATGTCATTACACGCGATTATGACGTAGTCGGTTATTACTCGCTGGCGGTGGGAAGTGTCAGCCACACGCTCGTGCCGAGCAGGATCCGTCGCAATATGCCTGATCCCATCCCTGTCATGTTGCTGGCCCGCCTTGCTGTCGATACGTCCCTTCAAGGACAGGGCATAGGCCGCGCCCTGCTGCGGGATGCCATTTTGCGCACGGAACAGGCCGCACACATTGCGGGCATACGGGCCATTCTGGTCCATGCCCTGCATGAGCGTGCCAAAGCTTTTTACATGGGATGCGGCTTCACCCCTTCGTCCATCAATGAGCTGACGCTGATGCTGCCCCTGTCCGTGGTGCGGGCCAGCATGGGTAAATGATGGATATTAATTTCTAACATTATTCTATTAAAATATAGGGGCTGTCCTAGCTAAGGGGAATTAGCTAGGATAGCTTATGTACGAGAGACGAAGCAGATTAAGCAGTCGTCAGCAAGCAGAGCTGATTAAATTCTTTGTGGCGGGCTCTACGGCTCGTGCGGCCGGTGAAATTGTCGGTGTACACCGGAATACAGCCGCTTCATATTTTATGCGGCTTCGACGGTTGATTGCCGCACACCTCCCCAGCTACCGATTATCTGGAGAAATCGAAGCCGATGAAAGTTATTTTTGAGGAGTCCGTAAAGGCAAACGAGGGCGAGGCGCTGCCGGAAAAATTGCTGTTTTTGGCCTGCTAAAGCGAAACGGAAGAGTCTACACAGTCATAATTCCCGATGCACGGACAGAAACTCTTCTGCCCATCATCAAAGAACAGGTAGAGCCCGACAGTATCGTTTATACGGACACGTACTCAGCATATAATGCGTTAGATGTCAGTGAATTTCACCATCATCGAATCAATCATTCACAGAGCTTTGCCGAGCAAGCTAATCATATTAATGGGATAGAAAATTTCTGGAACCAGGCAAAGAGACATTTGCGCCGCTTTAACGGCATCAAGCCAGAGCACTTTTATTGGTTTCTGAAGGAATGTGAATGGCGCTTCAATGGTGGTGACCATAAAATTCTTCTAACAGAGTTAAATTTTTGGGTAAAAAAGGCTAAACGCTAGCCTTAGCTAGGACAGCCCCAAAATATATTTATTATATAAAATTGACATATAGATAAGATAATTTTATATATACATTACTTTCGTATTTGCGAAATAAAAATCAATTATGATGTATATTGTTATGTAGGATAGTATTATCAATAAGGAGTTTTTTGTTTTCAAGTAAAAGATAACGCCTGTCTTCTTCCATTTTATCAATGAGCTTTTCCATCCACATGCAGTGTGGACATCTCGATAACTGGATAGGTGGTCCATCATTGTCACGAGGAGGAACGTCATTAGGCTTGTCTTCCACTCCCCCCTGGTATCTGGGACCTTCTCCCGTAAGGAGCCATTTGATTTCAATATGCTCCAATAAGCAGATCGTCATAAGAGTTTTTGCATTGGGCGAACTTCTGTCATGTTCGTAGTTGGCCAAGGCACCTTTGCTGATACCCAAAAAATTAGCAAAGACGGTTTGAGAGCGGCGGCCACGAACAACGCGAATGCGTTTTCCGAGAGTCGTCATTTCATTCTCCTGTGTTAGGGGTAATTCTCATGCGCCGTAGGGATGTGTTCACTGTATCCTTGATACTTTCGTGGGAATAGGAAGTTCAGTTCATTGTTGTTTACTGTAAAAATAAGAATTCAGCAGTTTCATAAACTACTTATATTTCATATAAATCATAATAATATTTACATAAGACTATTGACATTTAGTATTAGATAAAAATATTTCTAGTGTACATTATTTTCAGTAAATTCACAGCTAATATTGCATGATATATTGCTTTCTATTAACCACTTTAATGGTAACTCGTTGATTTTGAGATGTTGTTCTGCTCTCAGTATTGATGAAGAGTAATATGATTGGTGCAGAATATCGCGTGCATACATGTTCCTCCATAAAAAATACGGTACATCTCCTGGATCACGGAGATTTTTATACACCTCAGGCATAATAGGAACGTGATCGCCGTAAAAGCAAAAGGAAACAGGTAGTGATAATTTGTTAAATGCTGTTTTCAGCATACATAGCATGATGTCTGCGTTTTTAAGATGATAAAGATATTTATTAAGATCCCTATACATTTTATCAGGATATGTTGAATAAAAATTTTCAATTTCCATGTTTGCTATATGATCAAATTGCAATGGTCCGTGATTTTCCATAGTGATCGCAAATATAAAAAGAGGCTCTGTGGCGCCTTTCAAAAGGTCAAGGATCTTCTTGGCTACTTCTATGTCACTGATGTAAGCGCCTGCTCGCTGTGCTCCCTGAAACGCGCCGATATCAAGGAATGTATCAAATCCCAGACGCGGCAGGACGTATTTTCGTCCGTAGAAATTTCCCCAGTAGGGGTGGACGCAGACAGTACGGTAGCCCATTTTTTTCAGGAACAAGGGCAGGGCGTCTACCGACCATCCGCGCGCAATGGCCCGGTAGGGATTGAATCGGTGAACGCCAAGAGTCTGCGCGGCAATCCCCGTCAGAAAGGAAAATTCTGTGCGTATGGTATTGGCCCCCCAAGCGGGCACATCCAGGGGGCCATAACTGGCAGCTTCCATGCGCAATGTATCAAACGTCCGCAGGACATCAGGCCGGATGCCCGCAAACAGGTGGCGGGCATCAAAAAAGGATTCGCTCTGTATGGCGATCAGGTGAGGGCGCGGATGCGTCGTCACGGTCGCGGAGGCAAAGGGCGACCGCACATAAGGCAACGTGCGTGAGGCCAGGGCATAGAGCCAGAGTGACGGCAGGAGCCCCAGGGTCTGCAGATCCTTTTCCGGGTCAAAGACAGCAGGCAAGGCATGATTGCGCTGCCGCCAGAGCAGAACCGCTGTGCCCAGCAGCAGGACAAGGGCTCCTCCAAGCTGGCCCTGAAGCGAGAAACGGGACGCGGGAGGCTCTTCCGTCCATAAGCCCAGCAGCGCCAGTACAAAAAACAAGGCCGCCAGGCAGAAATTCTTCAGCCCGAGAAAGGGCAAAAACAGGCGGGGAAAGCGTAACGTATCAAGGAAATAGTCATAGTCCTGAGCAATAAAAGGCTCTCGCAGACTTTTGTATTTTGCGTTGCTGACGACCGTCAGTGTTATCAGAATGGCTGATACTGCAACGAGGGCACACCAGGGCCGTCCGAGGATCAGGATAAAGAGCGCATAGCAGAAGCACCACAGACAGATATGCAGCAGCCATGCGCTGCCAGGACGAAAGAACCGGGGCTGGGGATGCAAAAAACGTTCTATGGCAACGGAAAGAATGAGCCCCACAGGGCCCGTTGTCCACACCTGCAGGAAGGCGCTGTCAACGATCATAGCCGAACATCCTTGCTATGGGCATGGCTAGGCAGGCGGGCAGGAGCGACAGGCCCCATATCCCGAGATTGAGCGGAAAAGGAAAGGAAATGCGTGCCCGGTCGAGCGCAAGGCCGCGCCGGATGCGCCGGGCGGCGCGTTCCGGCGGCCAGAGGAAGGGTTTGGGGCCCGGCATGGCCGCACACATGGGAGAGGACACATAGCCTGGCAGGATCACGCTGACACGGATGTGCTCAGAGCGCAGCCAGCCGCGCAGAGAAGTGCCGTAGGCTTTAAGACCTGCTTTGGTGGCGCAGTAGGTCGGCGTTGCAGGCAGACCGTAGTAGGCTGCAAGGGAACTCACGATGGCGAGCTGGCCGCCGCCTCTTTTACGCAAGGCAGGCAGCGCCCCATCCACCAGAGCCATGACGGAAAGCAGGTTGACTTCCACCAGACTCCTGACATCGGTAAAAGGTTCTCCTTTGCCGTGTGGGCCGATATTGGTGTTCAGCCCCGCATTGGCAATGATGAGATCCGGCGTGTGTTCCGCGCAGCAGGCAGATATCCAGCGGCGGAGCTCATCGGTTTTGCGCAGGTCAAGAGCATGTGTCTGGACATCGGCTCCTTTGGCCTGGCAGCGCACGGCAAGATCTTCCAGAACACCCTGTCGCCGTCCGAGCAGCACGAGCTGCATGCCTGGAGCCGCGTATTCCAGCGCCAGAGCGCTGCCCAGCGCCCCGGTCGCCCCTGTAATGAGCACACTCCCTGGCTGGAAGCGCTTTCTATGATCACTCCACGAAAAGAATAGCGTGAGGGAAAAACCGGAGGAGGCAAGGCCGCTGTAGAGGGATATCCAGTAATTCTCGTCCCATAGTCCTACACTGAAAGAGGCAAGCCCATAGCACAGAGAAAATGCTTCCAGCCAGACGAGCCGTCTGTTGATGGCAGGATGGCGTATCTTCTGGCGGCCACAGCCCTTGGGAGTCCGATGGAACGAGCCGTCGATCCCTGCGGCTACTTGGACGGCAGCACTGAAGTAATAAAGGGAAAGGGGAAAGTGCATGATGACATAGCCGAAGGCACTGCCGAGACGCCGGATAAAGGAAGCTCCTTGGCTGCCGTTGGCTGTATTGTACCAGGCCCAGATGATAGCTGCTCCCAGAAAGAGGGTACAGCAGACGTGGAAAAAAAGACCAGGCCGGAACAGCAGGCCCACAGGCAGGCAGAGCAGCAGGACGCAGAAAAAGGCGGCCAGGAGCAGGGAGGAGAACATGAGTGAGAGTGCGTACAGTCGTGCCAGAAGAGGCATGGAAGTCGCGAACATCTGCCGTACATGCCGCGCGGCATTCTGAATGAGTCCCCGTGCCCAGCGCTGGCGCTGCACACGAAAGGCTGCCATTGATTCGGGGAATTCGGCTTTGGAGGTCACATCGCGCAGCCAGACGTATTTCCAGTTTTCCAGTTGCGCTGCATAGCCCATATCCACATCTTCCGTAATGGTCGCCGTGCTGATACCGCCGATGGCCTCGATACAGCTCCGGCGCCAGACGCAGGACGTCCCGGTGAGCGATGCCATGAGGCCCTCCCGGGAGAGCCCCGAGGTCACGTCTTCCTTGTGTCCGGCCTCCATAGCTTGGAAACGCGTTAGAAAGGTGGCGTTTCTGTTGACATGTTCGATACCGGTCTGGAGGAAACCTACCCTGTCATCCGCAAAGCAGGGCATGACCTTGAGCAGGAAGTCAGCGGGAGGCAGGCAGTCCGCGTCAAAGATGGCGATGAAGTCGCCGCAGGCCAGGGTCAGACCGAACCTGAGATTGCCCGCTTTGTATCCAATGCGTTTTTCCCGCCGTGCGTGTCTGATGGGGACACCTTTGGCATGGTAGCGGGCGACGCGTTTTTCCGCCAGCTCATAGGTCTCGTCTGTGGAGTCGTCCAACAGCAGGATTTCCAGACGTTCCCGGGGATATTGCAGGGCGCAGGCGGCGTCAATGATCTTATGGACGATTCGTTTTTCGTTGTAGACAGGCAAAAGCACGCTGACCATAGGCCACTCTGCGATGTCTGAAGCAGAGGAGGAAGACATGGTGATAAAGTGCACTGCTTGATTCTTGTTGGCATTGCGTACGGAGCGAGCCTCAAGAAGCGCATAGAGAAGAAACAGGACTGCCATAATAGCGATGACTGCCTGCACGATCAAAAAAAACATGTCTGTACCTAAAAAATTTTAAAAGTTGACGGTATCTGCCAGCTGTTCAAGCCTGTGTTGCCAGGTATGAAGGCTGCGGACGTAGGCCGCACCGGCCGCTGCCCTCTCCTTGTCTTCAGGGGCAGGGCCTGCGGCCAGGCGGGTAAGCAGCTCCCGTGCCTGAGGGGCATCATGCACAATATGGCAAAAATCCCGAAAATAGCGTTCTACAACCGGACTGCTGTTGGTGACGAGGATACCACCGCAGGCAAGGATCTCCAGCAGGCGTCGCGAGTACATGGTTTCGGAATCCGTGATGGAATTGACGTTGAGCGAGATTGCGTAATGCTTGTATACCGCCCCTGTTTCCGTATAGGGCACTCGCGGATGCAGATGCAGGCCAGCATCGGCAGGAAAACGGAACTCAAGGAAGTGGGACAGCCTGTTGCTGTTCCTGTCATACACATGAAGGGGCATGGCGATGCGTTTACATGCCTCGAAGATCATGTCCAGGAACTGTCGTCTTCCGTTAAGGATATACCTGTAATAACTGCCAACGAAACAGGCCTCGTTCCTGACAAAGGAAAAGCCTGTGAAGTGGTGGAACGCCGGCTGGTAGGGCATAGACAGGACGCCGACCGTCGTATCGGGGGGAACTTCCTTCCGATAACGCGGCACACAGCTGCTGTCAGTCGTAAAGACATGCTGGAAATTACGCGCCACATCAATAAAGGCATCAAAAAAAGTACCGTCATCCTTGTTCCAAAATACCGTGGGAATCCCCAAATCCCGGGCATACCTGACCAGAGCGAAGATGGCACCTGGCCTGTACCAGTTGATATAGCGGGGCTGCTTGGCGAGCATGTAGCGCCATTCCCCTGCAACACCATGAAATGCAGACTCTACGAACACAAGGTCAGGACGCCAGTTGCGGAGGATATCCTTATAGTTCTGTGGCGTCATACAGCGGACACGGGTATCGACAGACAGGCTGACGGCCGTAAAAAAATCCGTCACAAGTGCGATCTTGAGGCGGCCGAAGGGACCTGGGCGAAGTGTGTCCTGCGGGACGACAGGATGGTGATAGACAAAATGTCCTATGGTACGGATCAACGCACCAAGCATCTCTCTTCTCCGAGGATGTACGGGACGAAGTGTTTCCACTGGCGGCATGAGATGATGCGTTCCCTGCCCTTGCGGGCCATCGTGGCGCAGCGTTCGGGATTTTCAAGGGCGGTGGTCAGCACCTGTGCCAGATGGGCGGCGTCTCCCGGGCGGAAAAACCATCCCGCCTCTCCGGCCTCATCGCGGAAGAGCGGCAGATCCGGCACGATGACGGGCTTTTCCAGGGCCATGGCTTCCGCCAGCTTGAGCGGCGGGACGATTTCGCAAACTGTGAACGGCCTGCGCGGGATGCAGACCAGAGTACAGCGGGAAAGGTGGGCGCGGGCCTCTTCCGGTGAAAGCCTGCCGTAAAAGCGTACGACATCGTTTAAGCCTAGTTCCGTTGCCAGGCGTTCCAGACCTTCGCGTGCTTCACCATGTCCAACAATTTCCAGACGCGCCGCCACGCCGGGTCGGCGCAGTAGTCGCAGGGCATGGAGAAGGGTATCCAGTCCTTCATAATTGATCAGTGAGCCGGCATAGCCGATGGTGAGCGGCTGTTCTTCTAAATGAAGAGGGGAGATACGCTCCGCGTCTACACAATTGGGCAGCAGATGCAACTTTTCCTCGGGAATCCTCCAGTGATCTTGGGCATAGCGGCCCAGCTGGGCAGAAATGACAAAGACTCTGTCAGCATGGGATGCCACAAAGCCTTCCAGCGCCAAGCCGAGCTTAAAGTTATGCGATTGTTCAAAGGCTGGTTGCCGGGCTATGCGGGTCAGTTCCCACAGGCCGCGCATCTCGTACTGAAAGGGGATTCCCAGGCGCCTGGCAGCCAGAAGGGCAGGCAGAGCGTTGACATGGTTGGATGCGGCATGGATACGGGCAATGCCTTCTTGACGGGCATAACTCTCCAGGACAGTAGCCGCCTGTGCTGCATAGATGGCTGTCAAGCGGTTATTGCGAGGATTGCGGCTATGGTGGTAGTCTATACCGTCCCTCAGGGTGTTTTCCTCCTCAGGAAGGCAGAGGCTGTCGCGTCTGTCCCAAGGATAGCCCGTGCGGGTAACGACGCGCAGATCCGCGCCGCCTTCTTTCAGGGCGCGTAAAAGTTCATGCGTACGCGAGGTATAGCCGCTGACATGATAAGGCAGACAGCTTGCGGCTACATAAAGAATACGTCCGGGCACAGGGGAATACGACGAATCAGGCTGGGTATTTCCCAAGAGCCAACGCAACCGCCATACTGTTACAATTCTGTGCAACGCAAGAGGAAAGAAAGACATAGGTATGCCTATTTTTTTGTATGTACGGGCAGTTCCGCCGCAGCAAGAGCTTCTGTATGCGGCACCGGAATCTCTCCGCGACCGATAAGGTCGAGCAGCTCCGTCGTGGTGATGACGTCATAGTCTTTTGTCAGCTGCTTCAAAAGGTTGCGATAGCCTTCGATGCGTGCGTCGTCCTTGTAGGTACCGTGACCGTTCTCGTCCCAGTACATCAACGACCAGGAGTGCAGCAGAAAGACCATGAACGGTGTCCGATGGCTGACGCTGCCCGGCAGGAAAGAGGCCCACCACGGACGGTAGCGGAAGAATTTGGACTGCGGGTACTGCAGCCTGGCCCACCAGTTTTTTTGCAGGCGGGGCAAGATGTATTTTTCCGACATGGGGATTTCTATCACGCCGTTTCCCCAGCGGAAGGGGAAATTGGTCGGCAGGCTGTGCAGGCACTGCTGATTGTTGACCGCACACATGGAATTGTTGAAGGACAGGGGAATATTATACTTTGCCAAAGCTCGTATGGTTCCAGCGTTCCAGCGGAAAGAGCCCGCACGGAATGCCCGCAAAGGCCTGCCTAAAATGCCGGCGAGCATGCTTCCGAAATGGCTGATAACAAAATCATCCTTGTCATCCGTATACTGGTTCATGAAGCGTGGGCGGTACTTGAAATGAAATTCGGGCCAGAAGGTCTCGGGGAGATATTCCGGATGGGCGTGCATTTCCACATCCTGGCCGTCATGGTCAAGCCAGCGTACCACTTCTTCAATTTCGTCACGCCGTGCGTACGCACCGCACATATCCACAAAAAAGACATGCTTGATGCCGAATTCATTGCCGATACCACTTATTTCTCGTACACCGGCAGTGCCCTTGGCATGCTCGCCCCAGATCAGGCGGCGGACATGATCCGTTTCAGCCCGATTGGGCAGAGCTTCGGTATCAACAGTGATGAGAGCGTATTTTGTAGATGTTGATTTATTCATAGAATTTATTTTGCGATATTTTTTATTGTATATTTAAGCCAATATATTTGTGCCCAGAGCTCATTTAAAGCAATAGCAAATTTACGCTCAGTATCAGAAAGTGTATTATTCTCTAAAATCGTGTTTGATATAGCAAGTATGAATTGTAGGATGTGCATATCCTCTTGAGAGTTATGCCCTCCAACTGCATGATATATCCATATATATAAATTACCACTACTTTGTAAACCATATCTAGGCTTAATGTTGTATTTTTTTAATAAAGGAAAAATATGCTCAGTACAATCATGCCTATCTGAGTCGTTTTGAAGTATAAAAAATTTTGATGAACTTTCTTTTAGTAATGTATCTAGTTTATTTCGATTATATTTATCAGGCAAATTTAAATCTATCCCTGTATGTTGTTTAAATTTATTAGCATAATGATAGCGACTTATATATATTTGAGGGTTGATTGCGATTGCAAAGGAATTACTATAGTATGTAGCAGCTTGGAGAGCAGAAAATCCTCCTCCACTTGATCCATAAAAAATGATGTGTTGAAAATTATATTTTTTATTTATAGTTTCTACAATTTTGTTAATGTATTTATAGATATTAAATTCATATGATCCATAATACCATCCCAATATGCAGTCTTTAAATTTATAAAACATTGGATCTGAAATATATAATACACTGCCATCAAAAGCAGTATTCCAACTCCAACGTTTGAATAGGGGAAGAGGATCTCCAATTTTTCGTGATCCAGATAAGACAATGTATAATTTTTTTGTATTGATAAAATTAAAAAAAATATCAAATTGCCATTTTTCTATTAATATTGAACAATTGCTAGGAATATCGGCGCTTTTTTCAAAATCATTCAAGCTCAAAGAAGCATAGTGCTGTTTTAATTCATTACGTATTAACTCCGTCCTTTGAGATTGTATAATATTGTAAAAAGAATCATAGTCATATGTGTCTATGCTTGAAAATTTATCATATATATGCATTGTTCCCTCCCCTTGATAAATAAGGTTATTTGAGTCAAATATAGACAACATATGGCGTAGTCATCTAGACGTATTCGTTTAAAGCCTTGATATAGATAACACCTATCTATATAGGTATATAGTTCTCGTATGACTTATTGAATCCTCATTTTGATAATACCGATTCTTTCATCTATTGTTCTTTACTGGTGATATTGAGAATTTGTGCAGCCATAGCCTTTATATCTCCAACGTCAATCAAAAAATATTTTTGTAGACTATGCTCACAAAGAGCTCCGACATTATATGCTACAACTGGAAGTCCACACATACTAGCTTCAACAACAGCGTAGCCAAATGATTCAGCAAAAGATGTTGAACAAAAGACACCGCCAGCGTTACGCACTCCACGGTGTACTAGCCCCATTTGTTCTTGAGGGACATTATTGAAAATATCAATTCGCTGTTCAACATGGTAAAGGGCGGCTTGACCCAATAGCTTAGCAATCCGGGAAGGATCATTTTCAAGAGAAAGTATAAAAATGGCATAAAACTTTTGAGGTAAAAGTGAGAGAACTCTAAACATATCTATATAGTTTTTGTGCGTATTTTCAGCGCGCCCGATCCACAAAATTGGGATTTGTCCCTCTCGCTTTGAAAATGAGAATGCATTTTTAGAAATGATATTAAAATGTTTATTATCTGTAATATTTTTCTTTACCACAATTTGAGGATGCGTTTGTTTCCCTAGCAAAAACTTGATTTCTTCCGCAGACCATGAGCTAGGTGTCCAAATCTCATGGACTTTTTCTAAATCAAGGCTCTGCAATTCTCTCTTTATAATAGATCGAATTGGTGAATGGATCTCATATACGACTTTTGTATTTTTATTTATATTCAGACCATTTATTATATTGGGCATTGAACATACTGTTATAGTATCATAGGAAAATTTTGTGCTACAAAAATTAATCATTGAAATCAGTCTATCTTCTCGAACGATTCTAAGGTTAATATTTTTTAGTCCAGTATAAGCTTTTACCCCTCCTTTTTCTTCAGAGAAGAAAAAGTCAAAGATGTCATGGGGGTTTTGCATAGCTCTGCCTCGAAATACACTAGTCATTCCTCCTAAAGAGCAGTTCCTATAACATGTCAAAAATCTCATACTTTCTCTCCTTTTTTATAATATATCTATTTAGAAAGTTATCGTGTTAGTATTTCGAGGAGACTTTTACACCTGGTATCCCATGAGTTATGTAATACATAGGCATTCATTTCCACTAATTCTTTATTGCTGATTTGACTGCTGACAGCTTTTTCAAGCAGGAAGGATAACTCTTTTTGATTTTTATATATAAAAGATGAAGGCATTGTAGATACTTGCCCCATGGGAGAACTAATAATTCTAAGTCCCATGGCTACATATTCATAAGCTTTATTAGGGCTGACTCCCCAGGTTAGTCTTGAGATGATAAAAGGAATAAGCCCCGCAGACCAAAATCTTACATATTCTAAACATTCTTGATGACTTTTTTCACCAAGATAGTTGATATTGTCTGGAAGTGCGATATTGCTAGGTATTCCTTTCCCGATGATTTCGATTGTAATATCTGGATGTTCAATTGCGGATGTGATTAGCCAAGGCCAATCAAACCATGAGTCAGTAAGATGTCCGATATAACCTACTTTTTTATACTTACTTCTTATTTTTGCACTTTTTTCTGTACGAAGAAAAGATGCATCTTTAATTAATTCTTTAGGTGCTGCATTAGGAATCAAATAAATATCATTACGCGATGTTACTGATGAAATTTTATCCTGTAACCGTGGTGCTGTAGCAATAATAATATCTGAACGTTCTGCAACACGTTTTTCAAAGGAAGGATCATACCATTTTGAATAGCCTGCACGGTTGAATTCCTCCATGTCATCTCTAATTTCATATACAATTTTCCAGTTCTGATGAGCTAGTCTATCTATACTATAGGTGGCAAATAAATCAGAAAATGATGAACATAAGAATACATTGTTTTTCCCTCTTCTTTTAAAGAAAGTATCCATAACAACAGGTAGAATGTTTCTTGGGATTTGTATCAGATGGTCGTTTATTTTGATTTCAGTATCAATATCTATTTTGCTATTAAAAGGACAATAGAAAACATGCCATCCTTGTTCAGAAAAATATTTTGCAAGCCGTGCAGACCTGAGAATTAACGAGTTTCCAAGAGAAATAGATCCAGCAGTCGTTGAAATAAGTAAACATTGAGCTGTTTGTGGTACCGCCTCAATTTTTTCAATGATCTTATTTTCTATTTGGGTTCCATCGTTAGGAATTTTCTCTAGCCTTGGAAATGATATTAATCTTATCTCCTTATCTTTTCTTGTTGTTTTTCCTTTTAAAAGAATGTATTTTGCATTATTTGCAACCGCAGTTGTAATGCTATATTTGATTTCCCTGTTTTTTGCAATATATTCATAGCAGCCGAAAATTTCTGAGATTGGATGGTTCCCGTGGGGGGGTAAGCAATTTTTATTCTCATCAAGGTTTTCAATAGAAAAAATACCGTGTGAGTTTCCAATATTTTTATTCAGTTCAAATATAATTTTATAGCAGCATCCAGGATCTACCGGGTAAACTTGTGTGAAATCATCGAGACTAATATTTTTTTTGTCTTTTATTAAATCTGTATGATTGTTTACAATACAATTTTTACTTAATTTATTTTCAATAAATTGAATATTTTCTCGAAAAAGATTAATCCCGATTTTTTCTGCAGCATCATAAAAAAGATTTAAAGCATCTTCTAAACGGCCCTCTTTATAGGCTTTCCAAGCATCTCTGACAGGGTAGTTAGACATCTATCCTCCATTATTAAAATAGATTACTATTTATTTCCTGCAGATGGTATCTCTGCAGGAAAGATTGTGGAGAAGACTTTCTTCAATATCAATGAATTATAAGCCTATGACATCGATCAAGGACGTCATACTTTTGATTTTTTCCACGTTATTTTTGAATTCACTATGCTTGACAAGCAGACAGGTCACATCGGCAGCGGACAGTGCCTCCTCCAATGTCCCAAGACTTACATCACCTTCGTCCAGACGGTGGGGCAATGCGTTGATATTGGGTTCCACGGCGATCACACGGCAGCCGAGACCCGCGATCATCTGGGTCAGCTCTACGGCAGGACTTTCCCGTAAATCGTCAATATCAGGTTTGAAGGCCAGACCAAGGCATGCTACGGTAATGTCCTGCATGCGTTTATCCGGGTTGTGAGAGAGCTCATCGGCGATGGCAACTTTTACCTTCTCAAGCACCCAATGGGGTTTGCCGTCATTGACTTCGCGTGCCGTGCGGATAAGCCGAGCTTCGGCGGGTGTCGTATCTACAATGAACCAAGGATCGACAGCAATACAATGCCCGCCAACACCGCAACCGGGCTGCAGGATGTTGACTCGCGGATGCCGGTTGGCAAGGCTTATCAATTCCCAAACGTCAATACCCAGTTTGTCGCAAATCAGTGAAAGTTCGTTGGCAAAGGCAATATTGACGTCACGGAAACTGTTTTCCGTCAGTTTACACATTTCCGCCGTGCGTGCATTGGAGACGGAGAGGGTTCCCTTGACGAAAACACGATAGACTTCAACGGCCATAGCGGAGGCTTTTTCACTCATGCCCCCGATGACGCGATCATTTTCAACAAGCTCTTTCAGAACTTGGCCCGGCAAAACACGCTCAGGGCAGTAGGCAACCTGCACATCGGCATCATTACCGGCCTGCTGCGGGAAGGAAAGGTCAGGTCTGGCTTCGGCAAGCCAGCCCGCCAGTCGTTCTGTCGTCCCGACAGGGGAGGTAGATTCAAGGATAACGATATTCCCTTTTCGCAGAACAGGAGCCAGCGATTGGGCAACGGCCTGAATATAGCTGACATCAGGTTTATGCCCATCCTTAAAAGGTGTTGGCACAGCAATGAGAAAAGCGTCTGCCGCTTCCGGGGACATAGTGGCACGCAGATGACCTTTGCGCACAACGTCCGCGAGCACCTCTCCCAATTCAGGTTCCACAATATGCAGCTTGCCTGCGTTAACGGAATTCACCACATGTTCAGTAACATCCACGCCAATGACATTGACACCGCGACTGGCAATGACCGTTGCCGTAGGAAGGCCAATATACCCCAAACCAAAAACAGATACCGTCGTAGGTTTCATCAGAAGTTAACCTCATTTTGAGAAAGAATTTCAACAATACGCCGGGCCGCCGTTCCATCACCGTAGGGATTACTGGCTCCCGCCATGGCCTGGTAGGCTTCTGTATCGTCAAGCAACCGGGAGGCTTCTTGAACGATACGCTTCCGGTCCGTTCCCACCAGTTTTGCCGTGCCCGCTTCTATGGCTTCAGGGCGTTCTGTGGTATCACGCATGACAAGCACAGGTTTACCCAAGGCGGGGGCTTCCTCCTGGATGCCACCGGAGTCCGTCAGCACGAGGGCGCAACGATGCATCAGATAAATGAACGGCAGATATTCCTGCGGTGGGATAAGAAAAACATGCGGCGTATCCGCCAGCAGACGGCGCACAGGCTCCTGAACATGCGGATTCAGGTGAACAGGATAGACAAGCTGGACGTCATCACGTTCAGCGAGTTTCGCCAGGGCCTGGCAAATATGTTCAAAACCATCGCCAAAATTTTCCCGACGATGGCCTGTGATCAGAATGAGTCGTTTTGCTGGATCAAGAAAGGGGAAGTGCCGTGCGAGCTCAGTTTGCAGTCCTGCATCGGCCGTGATACGATTTTCAATTTCCAGAAGCGCATCAATGACCGTATTCCCTGTGACGTAGACCCGTGTCCGACCAATGCCTTCGTGCAAAAGGTTGTCACGAGCCTTTTCCGTCGGCGCAAAGTGAAAATCTGCCAAAGCCCCGGTCAAGTGCCGATTCATCTCCTCAGGCCATGGAGCATATTTGTTTCCGGTGCGCAGTCCCGCTTCCACATGGCCAATGGCAACCTTTGCATAATAGGCGGCCTGTGCTGCGGCCAGGGTCGTTGCAGTATCGCCATGGACAAGCACGATATCCGGTCGCCACTGGGAAAACACGTTCGACATACCGCAAAGAATGTGGGCGGTAAGTTCGCTTAACGATTGATCTGGACGCATCAGGTCAAGATCAAAATCCGGATGGATATTGAAAAGAGAAAGGACCTGATCGAGCATCTGCCGGTGCTGGGCGGTGACGCAAACTTTGGCATCAAAGCGTTCATCACGGGCAAGAGCCTTAATGAGCGGTGCCATCTTGATGGCTTCGGGACGAGTGCCGAATACGCTTAGTACTTTCATTATTTCCTCTCAGAACTGCATCATGCCTGTTTGTTCACCGCCGCACCCATGACGATACGCATCACCCGTGACAGCACAGCCGTATCCGGTTCAAACTGCGTCAGCATGTTTTTCAGCATCAGGGCCGTCCGCAGGGCAAGAGCGTCAGATTCCTTTTTCTGTGCATCCATCTGACGCTGCAGAGCGGCCTGTGCTTCACGTGCCCGAGCGGCATCTTGCCGCGCCTGATCCGCCGCTTTTTTCAACTCGGTCAACTGGCTATTAAGACGTGCCAGTTCCTGCTTATGTTCCTCGCGCTGTTTGTTCAGCTGGGCTGTGGAAGCTTCCTGCTGCTTTTTGCTTTCCTCGGCAGCTTGTTTGAGCTTTGCCATGGTCACTTGCAGCTGCATGGCTTCGGTCCGGGAGGCTTCCGTTGCTTTCTGGGCCTGCCGGGCGCGCTCCCGTTTTGCTTCCTGCCGAAGGCGCGCAGCCTGTCGCTCTTCCGAATCACTCATGCTGATATCGGCAGGCAGCATGTCCAGCAGGGCTTCGGCGTTGATGGCGTCATCGGCCTCATGCAGGCGAAAAGCCAGCCATTTGAGACGGTAGGGGCGCGGGTCCGTTTCCCAGGCCAGGCGCGCAAGATCGGCGGCCTGCCGGGCATCGGTCAGCATCACCTGCCGGGCCAGCGTCGTGTAGGCATTGGCCCGCATCACAGGGGAAAGGAAGACGGAGTCCAGCAGTTTTTCCACAGCTTCATTACCACCAGCGGCATGGGCGTCCAGCACCTTCTGGAAGCTCTTGCCCCCCAGCGCGGCCGGGGGCACGGTCTGGTCCAGGGCCTTCCACATCCTGCGCAGTCTGACCGGCAGGGCGATCAACGAGCCTGCGGAGCTGACCCCCTTGAGGAGCATCTCGCCCAGGCGGGCGGCGAGGCTGTTCGTGCTTTCCACCTGCAGGGCCGCCTGCTGCTGCGCCACCAGGGCGCGCAGTTTCAGGTTTTCCGCCAGAGCTTCACTGGCCTGGGGCGGGATGACCACAACAGAGCTACCGGCATCAGCACCGCTGCCTTTGCGCTGCTCGCAGTCCTTGAGTTTGTGGTAGTATTTTTCCAGCTCTTCCTGGACCACATGCAGCTGCTCAAACAGAAGCTCGTTTTCTTCCGTCAGTTCCTTGATGCGGGCATCTTTGTCTTCAGTGTCTTGCGGTGTTTCCTGTGTAGCCATGGCCTTTCTCCTTTAGTCCACATGGTCCAGAATGACGGCTTTCAAAAGATTCACGATGCCGAGCACCAGCAGAGTGATGCACAGGGTCGCCACAACGCCGTAAATACGGCGCGGCTGCCAGGCGTATTCCGCCAGCACGGGCAGCTGCAGCACGGAGACCTGTTTCAGGGCGCGGGCGGCGTCCATTTTGCCTTTTTCAAGCGCCACAAGTGATGTCTGATAGAGATCCTGCTTGAATTTCAGCTCCAGCTGCAGCAGCTGCTCCTCTTCCATAAGGGAGTTGAGCGGCTTGCCACTGGTGGAGGCCAGCTTGGCCTGCTCCTGGGCTATCTGGCGCTCCACCGCGGCAAGGGACTGCTGCAGGGATTTTCGTGTCGGATGGTTGCGGTCCAGGTTACGGGGCAGGGAAGCCAGCTGGGTCTGCAGTTCCGTGCGCTGCCCTTCCAGCTTGGCAATGATGGCATGGATACTTTCCACGGTAGCCTTGGGCGAGACCAGACCTTTCTGATTCTGGAAGTTCAGCAATTCCTTGCTGGCGTGCAGCACCTGGGCCTGGGCCTGGGCCACCTGCTTGTCCAGGAATTCCACCTGCACCCTGGCCAGGGAATGGCTCATTTCATTCATGAAGCGTTCGCCTTCCTTGACCAGCATGCTGGCAATGGCCTGCGCGGTTTTGGGATCATAGGCCTGGGCGCTGATGCGCACTACTCCCGCATAGTCATCGTATTCCACGGAAACTCGCGAAAGGTAGTGGCGATGGAACCATTCGATGGAGGCATCCTTGAACCACATGCGTGAGGCAAAATCCCACCGTGAGTCGCTGTAGTGCGAGCGCAGGTCAAGAGCAGCGTCCAGCTTGTAAAGCATGTCGACGGAAAGCAGATGCTCGCGCAAAAGCAGCTGGTCCGAATTGCTGATTTTGCCAATGCCGCCCAGCATGGTCGCAAGCTCAAATGTTGGTGCGGAAGCCTGCTCGGTGTTCTGGACGATCACGATGGCTTCCGACACATAGCGGTCGGAGGAAAAAAGCCAGTAGCAGATGGTCAGCGCGCTCAAAAGCAGGATAATACGCGCCATCCAGCGAAAGAGTTTTTGCACGCGCAGAGTGGTTTGCCCTTCCTGTGCAGCGGCATCCGGGAGAGAAATCAGGTCGGTACCACCAATCATAATCAATAGCTCTCCTTATAGGCGAGGAGGGCATCCTCCAGTTTGTCAAACCAGGTGGCCTTGCCGTCCTTGAGCAGGATGCCGGATTCGCAAAAAGCCCTCAGCGTGGCATCATTGTGCGCCACCATGATGATGCTGGCCTTGTGCGCCAGATTCTTGAACGCCTGTTCCGCTTTTTTGCGGAAGGCCGCGTCGCCCGTGGCAGTGACCTCGTCGGAGATGTACACATCGAAGTCAAAAGCCAGGGAAAGCGCGAACTGCAGCCGGGAGCGCATACCGGACGAGTAGGTCTGTATGGGCTCGTCAAAGGCCTTTCCCAGTTCGGCGAACTCTTCGATACGCGCGATGCGTTCAGGCAGTTCATTCTGGAAGCCGTGGATGCGGCAGACGAATTTGGCGTTCTGGCGGCCGGTGAGCGTTCCTTCCAGGCCGCCGTTGGCCATGGGCCAAGAAACACGGCAATAGCGCCGTACCCGTCCCCGCGTGGGGTAGTCGGCCCCGCCGATGATGCGCAACAGGGTCGATTTGCCCGCACCGTTGACGCCCACCAGCCCGACGCTGCGCCCTGTGGGGATGACCATATTCACCCCGCGCAATACCCAGTCGCCCACGCCGCGTCGCGTGGTATAGCGTTTGTGTACGTTCTCTATTGTGATCATTGCGTCACCAGTCGTGTCTCAAGTGCGCGATACAGCGTCAGCCCCAGAGCGATGCTGACTAGGACCCAGCCATACAGATAGCCGAAGCTGACATCTACCGTGTGGTAGTTTTTGAAAAAGCCCAGCCGTACCAGCTCCAGCCCATGCACCAGCGGATTCCAGAGCAGCCAGTCTCGATAGGGCAGAGGAATAAATGTCAGGGGCATGATGACGCCGGAAATGAGATACAGGGGCATCATCAAAATCTGAAAGATATGCCCGGAGTCCGGGACCAGGCGCATGCATACCGAGGTCACCAGTCCGTAACCCAGGCCAAACAGCCACAGACCTGCCAGGGCCAGCAAGGCCGTGAGCGGATCGTCCGGCAGTACATCAAGCCCCATCAGGGCCGCCGCCCCAAGGATGAACAGGGAGATGAAGAACATGGAAAAGGCTTCCACACTGGCCCGCACCAGAGCGACATCAAAGGGGCGCACCTGACGAAAGGCAAAAAAGGCCTTGTTGCAGTCCAGAGCGTGCAAGGTTTGTACGCCTGTACGACGGAACAGAAAAAACGACAGCATGCCCAGGATGATCCACATGGAGACGTCGATGCCGCCCATGCTGTTCCTGCGCATCATGCCCCAGACGGCACTCATGAAGCCGATGTGCATGGCCGGTTCCACGATTAGCCAGCCCCAGGCCGCGCGGCTGCCGAAAAAGCGGTCCAGGGCTTCGCGCAGAAAAAGCGCCTGCCAGACCGTGGCGGTATTGGTAAGAGGACCGTTCATCTTCTATTCCGCCACCTGCAGCTGGTAACGTCCCAGGTTGAGGGTCGGCGTCAGCACCATGCCCACCATGCGCAGGAACTTTTCGATCTCAGCGGACGGCATGTTGGCCACATAAAGGACATCCTTGTCCTGCATGGGGAAGTTCTGGGTGACGAAGAACGTACCGGGATCATTGAAATTGACCTGATAAACGACCGGAACTTTCCCGTTGACGGCGGGCGCGCCCTCCACCAGGGATGCGTCTTCAAAACGGAAGACGAACACCCCACCGGGATCGGCGCGATTGTCATTGAGGCCGCCGGACCTGGCCAGGGCCTGTGCCAGAGAGATGCCCCGGGCTTCGAAGGGGACTTCCTGGTTGCGGCCTGTGGCTCCCAGCACGGAAATGGTCCAGGGCTGATACAGGGCCGTCAGCACATCGCCCGGCTGCAGGGGAATATTCTGCTTGGGGTCATGCACAATGGTATCCAGCGGCATGGTGGCGCTGACGCCCGCACGCGTCAGCTGTACGGATACCTTGGTGACAGGCTGGGTCACGCCACCTACACTTGCCAGAGCGTCCAGAAGGCGTTCACCCTTGGGCGTCAGAGGCATGTTGGCACTTTTAGCCACATCGCCGATGATGGCGACCTGTGAGGTGGGGCTACCGGAGACCCGCACCATCACCTGCGGATTATTGGCCTTACCTTGGAGCCGGGCTGTGATCTCCTTTTCCACTGTCCGGACGGAACGACCGGCGACCTTTATACGTCCGGCAAAGGGGATATTCACCGTTCCGTCGTCCATGACCATCTGGGAGGGCAGGGCTTCCGCGCTGGTACTTAGGGTGCCGACTTTGGAATCAAGGGCCACACCGCCAAAAAGGATACTGGGCGGCGTTTCCCATACGCTGATGACGATGGTATCACCGGGGCCGATGAGATATTCCCGGGGCTTGGCGTTGCCAAAAACATCCGAGAAGGCTTTGGAATTTTTTTCGGCGCTCAGTTTGCGCACGAGCGTATCATCAACCTGCTTTATCTGGACCCCTTCCAGACTTCTGGAGGACGCCGCATGCTGTACCTGTATACGGCTGGCGCCCGAGTTGGGCATGACCGCACAACCGCTGAACATCATGGCCAGCAGACAGAAGATCAGTCCGAAGAAGCGGGGGTTAGTTTTGGTCATCAGGGATATCCTTTCCGTGAACCAGACGCACCAGAGAACGGCAGACCCGTTCAATGTCGTTTTCGCTATGCATGGCAGAAACAAAAAAACGTAAGCGCGCGGCTTTTTCCTCTACCGCCGGGTGGATGATGGGCTGTACATTGATACCCTTCGCAAAAAGCTGATTGGACAGAGTGATGGCCTTGCGGGAGCTGCCCAGGATGATGGGGATCACGGCGAAGCCTTGCGCCTGGCCCACATCAAGGCCGGCTTTGCGGGCCAGATCCAGAAACAGTGCGCCGCGTTCCCGTAATCGACGAACACGTTCAGGTTCCCGCAGCATGATCCGCAGGGCTGTCAGGGAGGCAGCCGCCAGTGGCGGGGCGATGCCGACACTGTAGACAAAACCGGGCGCGGAACTTTTCAGGATATCGACCACGTCCCGGGAAGCGGCAATATAGCCGCCGCAGCCCGCAAGAGTCTTGCTCAACGTACCCATCCAGATATCCACATCGTTGCCGGAAAGTCTGTGATATTCCACGCTGCCGCGTCCCGTCGGACCGAGAACGCCCAGCGCATGGGCTTCGTCCAGCATGAGCAAGGCGCCATAGCGCTGCTTGATGTCCACAAGCACGGGCAGGTCGGGCAAATCCCCATCCATGCTGTATAGGCCCTCAGCCACAATAAGGACCCGCCTGTACTGGCTGCGCAAGGAGGCAAGGAGCGCTTCGAGCGCCTTCAGGTCGTTATGGGGGAAGGACCGGCGGGTGGCGCCGGACAGCCTGATTCCCTCCAGCACACTGTTATGGATCAGGCTGTCGTGCAGGATGAGGTCTCCAGGTTCAAACAGCGTGCCGATAGTATTGACATTGGTGGCGTGGCCACTGACAAAAACGACGCAATCATCCACGCCGTAGATGGCGGCAAGCTCCTTTTCCAGTTCCCGCTGTATGGGGCGTTCGCCTGCGACCAGGCGACTGGCACCTACGGATGTGCCATAGCGCTCAATGGCTGCTGCTGCGGCCGCGTTCACTTCTGGATGACCGTTGAGGCCCAGATAGTTGTAGTGGGAAAAGTTCAGGTATTCTTTGCCCTCGATGCTGGTCACAGAGCCTCCGCGGCCTTCGTGTACCTTGAAGAAAGGATTGCCGATGCCGAAGCGCTGCGCAGCCGCAGTAAGCATGCGCAACTCCACCAGAGCGGGATGATTGGCAAAACTGGTCAGGGCCGGATCCACCGGTGGGCATGCATCGCCATGAGGGCGCTGCAAGGGAGAGTCCCCGCGGTTGTGGCGCTCTTTGCGTTGCAGGATGCTGCTGATGAGTTTGAGGGAAGGACTCATGACGTGTGCTGCTCCCCGGGAGTCGCACCGTTCAGGATGCTGGCGGCTTCACTTTCACTGAGATCGACGGCATGCCGGCGCGCCAGATCAGCGAGCAGGGCATCTTCGCTGATGTTCTCGTCGGCACTTCCCGTCAGGCGGGCAACGATGCGTTCGGCTATCTGCTCCACCGTGGGAGAGTCCTGAAGCATCATGGCAGGCAAGCGCACTCCGGTACGCTGCTCAAGACCGACGGCAAGTTCAACTGCCATGAGCGAATCCAGTCCCATGGACTGCATCCCGCGATCCGTGGCGACCTGCTCTGCGGCAAGACCCAGTACCTGCGCGACTTCATCGATAATGAGACTGCGGACGATATTCAGCACTTCTGCGGGGGATTTTTCTGCCAGGAGCTGCTGGATATTGCCCGGAGTTTCCTGAAAGTCTGCCCGGCTCTCGACATGGCCTACAAAGGCAAAACGGGGGCTGCTCCCCGGGAACATGCACATGACTGTTGGCCAGTCCATATTGGCCAGGATATGCACTCCCTGTCCGTTCAGGACGGCACCCAGCTCGCGCATGGCTTCGGAGGTCGTCAGCGGAGCCTTCCCGATGTGTTGCGTCAGGCTTTTTTTCACGTTTTCATGCCGCGTGAGATACCCCACATCGCCTACAGGGCCCCAAGCGAGACAGAGTGCGGGCAGCCCCATGGCAAGGCGCAGGCGTGTCAAGCCCTCAAGCCCGGCATTGGCAGCAACATAGTTCGCCTGACCAGGGTTCCCCAGCGTCACGCTGATGGAAGAATACAGGATGAAATGCGTCAGGGGCATGTCGCATGTAGCTTCATGCAGGTTCCAGGCACCGCGCAATTTGGGACCGACAACCTTCGCCAAGCTTTCCTTATCCATGTTTGCCAGCAGCCTGTCGTCAAACACCGCAGCTGCGTGAACGATCCCGCCCAGAGGGGGCATGGTTGCCGTCACTTGCTCTATCAGGGCACGTACTGCGGAAAGGTCCGTCACGTCGCAGGCTTCCGCCAGCACCGTGACTCCCTGCGCGCGGAATTCCTGCAGGATCGTTTCGGCTCCTGGTGTAGTACTGCCGCGGCGGCTCACCAGTACCAGATTTTTTATGCCGTGTTGCGCCAAGTGACGCGCTGTCGCCAGGCCAAAGCCGCCAAGGCCGCCCGTCACCAGCCAGGTACGGCTGGTATCCAACGCCACTGCGCCGGTTGATTGGGCATGGAGCGAAGGCAGATCTTCCAGATTGACGACGATCTTGCCGATATGCTGGGCTTGTTGCATGGCGCGGAAAGCGGCGACCGCCTGATCCGCCGGGAACGACCGGCAAGGCAGCGGAACCAAATTCCCCGCATGCAGCAGGCGCATGACCTCCTGGAAAAGCTGTGCTGCGATCCTGGGCTGCGCTGTGAGCAGCTGGTCAACATCGATAGCGAAATAACTGATATTTTCCTTGAACGGCCGCAGACCGATTCCGGTATTCTCTACAAAATCCCGTTTCCCCAGCTCCAGGAAACGACCGAAGGGCTTGAGCAGGCCGATACTCCTGCGCATGGCCTCACCGGCCAGCGAATTGAGTACGACATCTACGCCCCTGCCGTCAGTAGCGGTCCGCACGTCTTCGGCAAAGGACAGGCTGCGGGAGTCGAAAATATGGTCCACGTCCATGAGCCGCAGGAAATCACGTTTTTCATCGCTGCCTGCTGTGGCGAAAATCGTCGCGCCCAAAAAGCGCGCAATCTGGATGGCCGCTATGCCTACGCCTCCGGCCGCGCCATGAATGAGGATGCTTTCACCGGGCTGGAGCCGCGCCAGATGCTTGAGCGCGTACCAGGCGGTAAAGAAGACCGTCGGAATGGTAGCAGCCGTTTCGAATGACCAGTCCGCGGGGACAGCCGTCACGGCATGTGCAGGTGTGGTCACATGGCTTGCAAAACAGTTGGAGGCAAAACCTGTCACTCGATCGCCGACACGCAAGTCGTCGACGTCTTTACCCACCCGGGTAATGACACCGGCAAATTCAAGACCGAGATAAGGACCGGCAAAACCGTTTTCCACAGCATCATCGGTCAGCAGGCCCATGGTGAGCATGACGTCACGGAAGTTGAGCCCCACTGCCATGACGCGAGCTTCGACCTGACCGGCAGCGAGGGGATGAGCCGCATCCGTCTGCCAGCACAGATTGTTCAGCCTGCCCGGTACGGTAAAATCCAGACGGCAGCGCTGTGCCGCTGCGGCGGGGCCGCTATGATGATCCCCGCTGTTGACCCTGAGCACATAACGGGCCTTGGGAGTCAGCAACACTTCGTCATCTTCTCCGGCAGCAAGGAACTCCCTTTCAAGGCGCTCGCTGATATCAGGACAGCGATCTGCTTCAGGGATATCCACAAGCGTGCAGTGCAGCTCCCCGTATTCCTGCATGATGACGCGCCCCAGGCCGGCAACGGCGCACTGAGCAGGATTCGAAGGATGGCCGTCCGGCAGTCGGGTGGCCAGTGAGCCGCCGCGGGTGATGATCCACAACCTGGGCGGACACGCTTCCCTGGTCATACAGGTGCTGGCACAGCGCCGTAGATGATCGAGGATATCTGTTACCGTGTGTGGGGTCGCGTCATGGCCGAGCATGAAGACGACGTGGTCTGTCTGTGTCGGGATATCAATATCCGCGTCCGCATCACAGGCGCAGGCGACCTGCTGGCCGTGCGCCGCAAGACGCTGACACAGCTCCGTAGCCAGAGCGGTCGATGCGGCGTCCGTCACAAAAGTCCACGATGCAGGGGAAGACCCATGTGCATCCACCGTGACCATGTCTGCAAGAGTGGAGGCAAGGAGCAGGAATGCTCCCTCATCCAAAGTATCCGCTGCGGGCTCCCGGAAGATACGACAGCAAGCGACACCGTGGTCTTCCAGGATAGCTTTCCAGGACTCCGGCCCCGCCAATGAGGAGATCGGCTGACCGTTGCTCCTGCCGGTATGCCACCAGGACGGGTCCAGACCTGCCACTAGATCCGTGCTCCAGTCAGGGTATCGTTCCGCCACCAGCAACAGGCCGCCGGGAGCCAGCAGATCGCGTACCCGCTGCAGTATGGCATCGTAGTCAGGGAAGCTATGCAGGGTATGCCGGAACAGGACGACATCAAAGCTGTTTGCCGCAAAATCCCATTGTGCGCTGTCGGCCGCAACAATTCTGACCGCAGGGTGCTGTCCGTAACGCCCTTTGGCCTGCGTCAGTGCGTCTGCGTCCGCGATAGCCAGCGTACAGGTAAAATGATCCTTCGGCCGCAGCGAATCCAGGATATCCACCAGCAGACCGGGAGCCATATCCACTTCAAGGATGCGCAGTATCCTGTGCTCGGGCCAGTGCTGTGCCAGATGGCGGATGATAGCCGTGATCGCCGTGTCGATTCCCTGGAGCGCGGGATCTTGATGGCGACTCTCCCGGGTGACCGCGGCATTGCGTATCTGTTCCAGCAGTGAGCGTCCATCCAGGTCGCCGCGAAGCACGTCGTCTAGTTGACGGCATACTCGCCCTAGCGGCAGGAGGGCCGGCAGATATTGCGGCGCGAGACGGAAGGCCTCAGACCACAACTCCCGGAACGAAGGCAGGCCGGGCTCGGAAGTCGGAGGGCAGGCCTCGCTCCCGTCAGGCCGGGGGCAGAGTCCTTCATGGACGAGCAGTCCATGCAGCCAGCGTGCGTACGAACTTTGGCGGTACCAGTTATCCGGCAGATTCTTCAGGGCCTGTACCGCGGCCGAGAGCACCATGGCTTCCATAAGCGGCAGAATCTGCCTGAACCAGACTTCACGCTGCGGGGCGGAGGAGGACACGGCTTCTGCGGCGACGGCACCAAGCTCGTCAAGGGCCGGTACGGAAGCGGGAACGACGTCGGACGGTGGGGCGAGCCAGGGGATAACGGTCCAAGCATCCACATGTTCCTGACCTGCCCGGGCCAAGGGGACAGCACGAAAACGGCAGTGATGCGCTTGGGCGACAAGCTGTACCTTATCGTCCAGCAGCAGGAAATCCGCTGACAGAGAACGACGGCCGCAGCGGCGTGCGCGGCCGAGAATCCGGCGGACAGGTCTGGAAGCATAGACCGTGATTCGGCCTGTGCCTATGGGGAGAAAGACGAGGGGCGCATCGGTGTATTGTGTGGCGTAGACTCCTGCCAGCGAATGGAAGCAGGCATCCAGTACGGCCGGAGGCAGAAGGTACTGTTCGTTCTCCGACAAAGGGATAAGGCTGGCCTCAAGACTGTTTTCCGTCATGCGCAAGTGATCCACGACGCGGAAACCCGGGCCATAGTTCAGGCCCAGCTTTGCGGTCAGGGCGTACAGCTCCTGTCCTGTCATGGTCCGTGCGGCGGGAGGCAGCTGGTCCATATCGGCAGGCTGTGCGCTTCCCGGTATTGCGATGGCACGCGCCCGCGCATGTTCTGTCCATTCCCCGCTGCTCAGGCGGGGACGGCTGCTGATGCGGATACAGCCATCTTCGGGATTCAGGCTGCAACGCACGCACTGTGCATGACCGTTCTCGAAAACAAGGGGCGTCGTGATATCAAGAAATTCAAGGCTGACCTGTTCCTTCCCCAGTCCCAAACGTGCCGCCGCCAGGGCGAGTTCCACATATCCGGCTCCAGGGAAAACAACGGCCCCACCGACATTGTGATCTGCCAGCCAGGTATCCTTGGCAGGATCGAGGATATTCTCCCAGGAAGGACTCGCGGCGTCCAGGGACCAGCCCAGCAGGGGATGCTGACGCTTCTGGGCCGGCCGGCATTCGCTGGTATGGGTATACCAGCAGCGCTGTTTCTGCCAGGGGTAGTGCGGCAGGCGAACCCGTTTTGCAACGTGAGGGAAGAGGGCGCGCAAATCGGTCTGCCCCCCCAGAAGATGGAGACGGGCAGCCAGCTGCACCAGGCGGGACTTGTGGTCGTCCTCGCGGGACAGACTGGAGAGTATACGCCCTTTAACGCCGACAGCCGTCAGATTTTCCCGGATGTAACGCTGCAGGATGGCATGGGGGCCGATCTCGACGAAAATACGGAATCCAAGCTGGCCCAGCTCCTGGACGGCGGCGGCGAAGTTTACAGGCTGGCGGACATTTCGCCACCAGTACTCCTTGTCAAGGCCGCTGCCCCTCTGCTGTCCTCCGCTGACGGTGGAGACGAAGAGGATATTCGTGTCCCGGGACGGCTCAAGTCCATGGAGCTTTTGGGCAAGATCTTGCCGGATGGTCTCCATGTGCCGACTGTGAAACGCATATTCCAGGGTCAGCGAACGGAAAAAGATGCCTTTTTGTTGCATCTGCTCGCCGAAACAGGCCAAGGCTTCACTGCTGCCGGAGAGGGTGATGTTGCCAGGAGAATTGATCCCCGCGACTTCTAGGTCCCCGTCCAGACCAAGCTGTTGTATGATCTCGGTGGCGTGTTGGGCAGATACTGCCGCCGCGGCCATGCGTCCCATGCCCCGGGTCTTGCCCTGGGTACAGCTGCGCGCGTAAATGATCTGTACCGCCTGTTCTGTGGATAGAGCCCCGGCAGCCCAGGCAGCGGCGATTTCGCCCACGCTGTGTCCTGTAACAGCCTGCGGTCTGATCCCCTGCTCGTGCAGGATCCTGGTAATGCCAAGCTGTAGAGCAAAAAGCAGCGGCTGGCTGACCGTCGTGTCATCCAGATAACCCGTTTCGCCGTGTAAAAGTTCGTGGACAAGCGAAGAGCCTGTCAATGGGGCCAGCTGCTGGTCCAGTTCATCTACGACAGCACGGAAAGCGGCAGACTCGGCATAGAGATTGCGGCCCATGCCTTCCCATTGAGAGCCATTGCCCGTGTAAACGAAAACGATGCCGCTTTGCTCAACCGGAGCGCTTTCCATGACGATGGAGGAAGGATGCTCGCCCCCCGCAAAGGCTCGCAGGGCCGGAGCGATATCCGCAGGGCTCCCTGCCGAAAGGGCAAGACGTTTTTCCCAGCGTTCACGGTGGAAGGCCGCAGTGTAGGCCATCTCGTAGTACGACGGTTCTGCGCTTTCCCAATAGTCAGCATAGGACGCGGCAAGGTCGCGCAGGGCAGCGTCAGAGCGCGCGCTCAACAGCAGGGGGGGAAGGATTTGTGCGGTCTGATCTCTGTCGGTGACAGGCTGTTTCAGCGTCTGCACGATGAGATGGGCATTGACGCCGCCGAAGCCAAAGGAATTGACGCCTGCGGTATGTACGTCCGCGTCACCCAGCGGCATGCCTGCCGCGGCGCAGACGATATTCAATTTTTGAAAATCGATATGGGGATTGGGAGTAAAATCCAGCGGCATGGGCGGCAGAGCTGCCTGTTTCAGGGACAATATGACCTTGATCAGCCCAGCCATACCGGATGCTGGCTCCAGATGACCGAAATTCGCCTTTGCGGAGCTGATAGGGATGGGTTGCTTCCGTCCCGTGCCGTAGACGATACCGATGGAGGCGGCTTCCACGGGGTCCCCTGCGGGGGTCCCTGTGCCGTGCGCCTCGATAAAATCTATGTCTTCCGAGGTGAGCCCGCTGCGTTCGAGGACCTCACGCATCAGTTCCACCTGTGCGTCGGCACTGGGGATGGTCAGGCCTGATTTGCGGGAACCATCGGCATTGACCCCGCTGGCCAGAATGACCGCATGGATATGGTCCCCGTCCTTTTGTGCTTGGGCAAGAGGCTTGAGCAGGAAGATAGCGCCGCCTTCACCGCGCACATAGCCATCGGCCGCCGCGTCAAACGGACGGCAATGCCCGTTGGCAGACAGCATGGACGCATGGCTGAAACCGATGAAGGAGTAGGGGTGCATGAGCAGGCTCACGCCACCGGCCAGTGCCATGGGAATCTCGCCGTGGCGCAAGGCCTGGCAGGCCTGATGCAGGGCAACCAGCGAGGAGGAGCAGGCGGTATCCACCGCCATGGATGGGCCATGCAGGTCAAAAACATAGGAAAGACGGTTGGCTGCGATACTGAGGGTATTCCCGGTCATGGAATACGCCGTCATGCTGGCCAGATCATCCAGGGCATGCTGGCCGTAATCCATCCCGGAGATGCCGATATAGACACCGCACTGGCTTCCGGCCAAGGAGGTCGACTTTACCCCGGCATCCTCCATGGCCTCATAGGACATTTCCAGCAATAACCGCTGCTGCGGATCAAGCCAGGTAGCTTCGCGGGGCGAGATGCCGAAAAAACCGGCATCGAACTGATCTATCTGAGACAGGACACCCGCAGTGAACGTGACGCTCCGTCCCGGTTCGCTGCGCTTGGGATGCTGCAATTCTTCTACGGGCCAGCGATCTTCCGGGATACGGGAGATACCGTGCTTGCCCTCGCTAAGCATGCGCCACATGCTGTCTTCGTCGTTCGCGCCGCCGGGAAAACGGAAGGCCATACCTATGATTGCAATGGCAACGGGATGTCGAGGTGAATTCATAACTAGTTGTTCCATAAGATTACCAACAGACGCACTGTCGGTGATTGCTGGAGAAATAGATAGCCTAGATAATCTGTAGATGCAACTCTGGTGTAAGGTAATTTATAGAAAAATTTATTTTTGGGTCATGACTAGAACTCATTTCATAATTAATGGGCAATTTTTATAACTCTTCTCAACAAAATCA
>ERZ772893.958-NODE-958-length-32803-cov-5.974930_pt1 | contig 32803 bp, 22 predicted proteins | sample MGYA00511482_ERZ772893 | MGnify/ENA primary metagenome ERZ772893 (study PRJEB29015, sample SAMEA2737687) | human gut metagenome | biome: human gut; feature: human-associated habitat; material: faeces | place: China | collected 2012 ... | reverse complement strand
CCAAGCCCGGAAGGCCGGGCTGCCGAAAATCGGAGAGGCAAGCCCTAAGCATGTTTCCTTATCCCCCGACGGAGTGTTCGATTTTGAATGTTTTACCTTTCCAAGCCCGGAAGGCCGGGCTGCCGAAAATCGGGGAGGCAAGCCCTAAGCATGTTTCCTTATCCCCCTACGGAGTGTTCGATTTTGAATGTTTTACCTTTACTATGAAACTTATTAAACTCAGATGCTGTAAAGCGGGAAGCATAATTCTAAAGCTGTTTCTCGCCCTGATATGCGGCTTCGGCGCGGCATATCTGTTCGACCTGTTTTCCGAGCCGTTCGGCTTTTCTCTGTGGCGCGAAAACAAGACACTGTTCATCCTTCAGATCTTTGCCGTCATACTTTTTTGCTCGGTCGTGTTCTGGATCGGGATAATTCTCGTTTATTCCTGCAGCAGCCAGCTCCGCATGAAAACGCGCGTACTCGGTATTCTGTTTGCATGGATTCCGATCCTCAATATCGTCATGCTCATAATCATAATACACTCCGCCGATAAAGAATACCGCTTTGAAAAGAAAAAGTACGATCTCGATCAGTCGCGCAGGGAGCAAAAAATCTGCTCGACGAAATATCCGCTTCTTCTCGTCCATGGCGTATTCTTCCGCGACTTTGAGCATCTGAATTATTGGGGCAGGATCCCGAAGGAGCTTGAGGAAAACGGCGCGTCCGTGTATTACGGGAATCACAACAGCGCGTCCCCCGTAGCCGAAAGCGCGGAGCAGCTGAAAAAGCGCCTTTTCGAGATCGTCGGTGAAACGGGATGCGGCAAGGTCAACATAATTGCCCATTCGAAAGGCGGGCTTGATGCCCGGTATCTGCTTTCCGATCCGGAGGCAGCACGTCACGTCGCCTCGCTGACAACGATCAATACGCCTCACCGCGGATGCAGATTCGCGGATTATCTGTTCGAAAAAACATCGGAAAAATTCAAAAAAACTCTCGCGGATACATACAACGCCGCGGCGGCGAAGCTCGGCGACACCGATCCCGACTTTCTCGACGCGGTGCTCGACCTGACATACAAAAAATGCGAGGAGCGCAACAAAAGCCTCACCGACCCGACGGACGTTTTATGTCACTCGGTCGGATCGATCCAGAGAAAAGCGACCTCGGGACGATTTCCGCTTAATCTGACAAACAGATTCGTCAGATATTTCGACGGTGAAAACGACGGACTTGTCGGCGCGGACTCCTTTGAATGGGGAAGCAAATTCGAAATGCTCGTTTCGTCGGGAAAACGCGGGATATCCCACAGCGACATGATCGACCTCAACCGCGAAAACATCAAGGGCTTCGACGTCAGAGAATTTTATGTGCAGCTTGTCTCCGACCTCAGAGAGGCGGGCTGCTGAAGCATCATAGCCAAAGCGAAGCCGTACATCTATCTCCTTTGCGCGAACGCTTTCCGCGAAATTGACCTCGCATATATTGCGAATCTCTTCCTGCATTGCGGATTCCTTCATCCGCGGTACGCTCGCCCGCCGTTTTATTGTATTTCAACCGAAAAGACACTTCCGCGGAAGTGCCTTTTTATTTTTCCCTGCAAAAACGCAGCTGCCGTATCAAACCGGCGGCAGCACCTCACGCGCAAGCCGAAAGCACGACCGCGCACCTTCGAAAGCCGCTCCGTCCGCTCTATACCTTTATATGTCCCCTATTCCAGCAAAGCGTCCTCGACGGCATCCGGAAAATGAACCAACGATAAACCGCCGGCGTTACACAGTTCCGCAAAGCGCTCCGCCCGCTGCCTGTCAAAAAACACGTCCGAAAAGCTTGAAAGTATTTCGCCTCCGGATCCGACCGCTTCTATCCCGTAAACCGTATACGCCTTTTTCTCCTCGTCCTGCACTATGTTCTTTCTAACGCAATAAGTATATGCCATTTCGATTCCCACCCTTTGATTTATGTATTTGTTAAGTCTTATGTCCGCTTTGCTTCCCGAAAATCAGATCATTACCTCACAACCGCCCTTATTTATATTTGATTTATATTTGATTTATTGTTTCAAATGCCTCGACAATGTTGACAAGCAATCCTTTTAGATGTACAATATAGGAAGTGGTTATTCATTCCATTTTTCCTTTAATGCAGGCTCCGGATTTTTATCCGCCGCCTTTGCTTCCGGCAAATTCATGATAGCACGCAACCAATAAAACTTCAATACGCAAGTTTGCAAAACAGGGTACTCAACTTTGCATTTGAGAAACCGAATATGCAAAAAAGCAAGTCGTCTTTGCAATTTTTTAACCGAATTTGCATTTTTATCTTAATTTTTAGCAAAATCGTGCCCGGGACCGGAATCTAAAGCGTCGGAAAATAAAAATACGCATATGAACACTATTTTTGTGAAGGTGAATACAAATGATAGAAAAGTTACGACAATTGAAGAAAGAATCACACATGACCAATCAGCAGATAGCCGAAAAAAGCAACATCCCCGAAAGCACCGTTGCAAGGATCTTTTCCGGCAAAACACCCAACCCCACAGTCACCACAGTTGTATCTATGGCGAAGGCAATGGGATGCTCCGCTGCCGATCTTTTGAATGATAAAGACGATCTGGCATCGCCAGCTACTTCGCCGGAGCATACGGAAATCAGAGTGCCGGACGGCGGCGGGGAGAGCGCAGCCGCCGAAGGCACGGAGGCTTTGGCCGATTCGGAGCTTAACAGATTTGCTTCCTTTGTACGGGATTCTCTGCTTTCGGAGGATACCGCACCTCACGAAAGTATCTATGAAGATATGATCCAATTATACAAGTACGAGATCCGGAAAAAGGATGTCTGGATCTCAAGACTTTTCTGGTGTCTGGCAGGCATCATGATGTTTATTCTGTTCGTATTGGTATTTGATATTCTGAATCCGACCTTCGGGTTTGTGATGTATTAGGTATGCTCCGGCGGCGTTCGCATGTCCGCTTTCCAGGAGCTTGCCGCTCTGCTTTGACGCGGATATGTGAAAGCTCCGCGCGCTCCGCCGCCTCGCCGAAAAAAAGCATCCGAAGATGCCTCAAGATATGACGATCGCCGTGCGTGATGTTTTCGATTGCGCAAAAGCGATATTGCCCCATCTGCCCGCGGTAATATTGTCGCCGCCCGCAAAACGAGTGTCGCCCGCCTTGCCGGACATCGCAGCGCCGCAATACCTCTCGCCGTAAGGCTGATATAACCGAAAACCGCACTTGCGATGCAAGTGCGGTTTTTTGGTGACGGCACAAAGATTCCGAACCCAGTGCCGCATTATTCTTTTCCTAAATTGTCAAGAGAACGCACTAATCAGATTCCGCTGCCAAATTATATTGTGACCGTTTGCAAATCATTTCATTTGTAATTTTCAGCCTGAAGTTCAAACATCTTATAATAGAATCCCTTCTCAGCCATAAGTGACTCGTGTGTTCCGCACTCTGCAATTTCACCGTTCCTTACAACATAGATGTAGTCGGCGTTGACCACATTGGATAATCTATGGGAAATGAGGATTGTGGTAGATGTGTTGGCTTTATCTAAGATCATCTTATTCAGTTCTGCTTCTGCCATAGGATCAAGTGCAGCGGTTGGCTCATCAAAAATGAGAAGACCGAATTTCTTTGTCATCAGACGCGCGACCGCCAACTTTTGTTTTTCACCGCCCGAAAGCATGATACCGTTTTCATCAAAATTTCTTGTTAAATCTGTATCGAAGGTAGCATTGTTCTTTTCAAGGACTTTATCAAGTGACAGACTTTTGAAAATAATATTCATTTCTTTATCATTAGCAGGTTCGTAGACGGACAGATTGTCTCTAAGCGGCAGCGAGTAAAGAGGAAACTCCTGAAAAGCTATTCCCACATTGTTTCTGTAATGTCTGAGTGCAATTTTCGTCAAAGGTTTTCCGTCAATAAGAATACTGCCTGAGTCAGGATCATACAACCTGAGAAGCAATTTAGTAAGTGTGGTTTTCCCTCCGCCGTTTTCTCCGACAATTGCGATTTTCTTCCCTTCGGAAATTTTCATATTGATGTTTTTCAACCCAAATCCGGAGTTCTCATATGTAAACGACACATTCCTAAGCTCAATATCATACGGCTTTACGGATTCATTAGTGCAACTCTCCTCGGTAGCGGCGTCAGGACAGTTTTCAATAACTGAGGGGAGCGACAGGAATTCCCTGATCTTTTTTCCGTACAAGCGTGAACTGTCAAGGTTAGTATAATATTTTGCGATTCCCTGAACCTTCCACGAAAGTGAGTTCGCTGCATTGAGAATTGCAACAAAGCTGCCGACCCCGACTTTACCTACGAGGATTAGACTGCAAACAATGGTCCTTATTACAAACGAAGAACCGTATTGAGAAACAGACTCAAGAAAACCGTAGAAAAATTCCTTAAGCTTGAATTTCTTTTGAATGGAGATATCCTGATTTACCAAGTCTTTGTATTTGGTTATCAGAATGTGAAAGATGTTTGTGCATTTGCTGTCCATAGCAGTATCTCGGTTGTAAAGAGTTCCCTGAATATATGATTTCATCCTATACACAGGAGTTGATTCTTCATTAAATTCCAAACTGAGTTTATTGCCTTTTTTCTCAATCAATACTTTAATTACCACTGTTACAAGAGTAACAATGAGTACATAAATTGTGGATGACAAAATATAAGCCACAAGGGTACTGATTGTTGTGATTAACGATATTGCAGCCGAAAAGTATGAAAATGTTTGTGCGGACTTCGCTGCATATTGACCGTATGAAAGAGTATAGGAGTCATAGAATTCGGGAGTGTCGAAATATTTGTAATCTACTTTTCTGATTTGATTATAAACCTCAATATCAATTTTTGCGGAGATCTCGGCTTGCTTAATGTTAAAATAAAAATATGCCATTCCGTCTCCCAGCATACCGAGTCCGATTTGTACTGCAAAAAAGATTACGAGTGTTATGATTACTTTAACAAATCCTTCTCCGGCGGTCAACTGGTTGATGGACGTTTCGAGCAGAAGTACCTCTAACATTGTCGACATTGTACCTATAATTGCTGACCATACAATATAAATGATAGAGTACAGCTTCCCATATTTCCAGTATGGTTTAAGCATAATTCCGAGATCGTTGAACCAAAGTTTGAATTTTTTGAATTTCATATTAATTGTGCAGTGTAGTACTTTACCACCTGTTCCCCCATTCTCTCCAAGGATGTTTTGTCAGATAAATATTTTGTTCTTCTGCAAAAGACAAAATAATTTCTTATCGTAACAGATACAATCAAACCCCGCCTGCGCTGAAAAATAAAATCCGGACGCAAAACTACATCCGGGATTTGGCTGTCGGCACTGCCGACCGACAGGGGTACAAAGACTTGAACTCAACGCCGCGTTATTCTTTTTACGAGATTCAAATCCGCCCGATCGCGGCGCACAAAGATTCGCCTCGCATCAAATCTTCGAGAGCCCTTCGTATCCCGTATCTCTATTAAAACAAATAGGCATCCAGGGATGCCTATTTGTTTTGGCAGGGGCACAAAGACTCGAACTCTGGACACGCGGTTTTGGAGACCGCTGCTCTACCAACTGAGCTATACCCCTGTATTCTGTTGTCGCAAAAAGTTCTATGCAGTAAAACCGAGATTCAGCCTTACGACGGAGTTGTGCGCACCGCGCCGAACTCGGGAACACGGTAAGTGAGTATGCAATTAAAACCTACGCTATACCGTGTTCATTGCAGTACGCGCACGGCACGAAGCGGTGCCGGACGCAATGTTTTATCAAATAGAACTTGCAGGAATTATTATACCATAACTCTTTTTATAATGCAATAGCTTTTTTTAATTTTTGAATTTTTCCGAAAAATCGCGCGTATTTTCGAGCCTCGTCAAAACATCCGACCCGCAAATCTCCCGGCATCCGGACTTTAGCATCTCTCGACTTTTTTCCTTTTTGCGCAAACAATTTAATGTGAGCTTTACTGCATTTCTGCAAGTTACCTCCGAAAATCCCTGTTTCAAAGTTTTTCGACTCTCCTTTCTGATTAATTTTGATTATTACAAAAAAATTTATAACAAATAATCGCAAGGCTATTGACAAACGCTTCAATCAGGTATAGAATGGTAGACAGTAAAAGCAGTTAAAACCCGATCCGGATAAATTCCGTGGATCGGACACCGCTTTTACCACTACCGACGCGCAAAAACGCGTGGAAAAAGGAAGAAGGCAGGAACAATGACAGTGGAATGCAGAATGACAAAGTCCTATATCAGGACGGACGAAGAGGAGGATACGCCGGTTTACGGAATCAGCTTTTTCAAGACGGGCAGCTCCGAAAGGGCGATCAGGGATTTTTCCGACGTTTTTCTTTCGGAAGACGAGGCGGCGGAATTTTGCGCCGGCATAAACGAGAACGACCTCGATGAGATCCACATAGACGAGATCATACAGGACGCGGTAAACATAATTTCTTTCGTCTGATTCCGAGCAACCTTGCAAAAGATTCCATAAATCAGCAGATAAACGCCCCCTTTGTCTGTTGATTTATGGAATTTTTTCAATCGATTTCAAGAAAATTGTTGACAGTTGCCATAAAGTGGTATATAATGGTGATAGTTGGAATTCTTTGCTAATCCCCTGCCGAAATTATCTAAATATAATGAACCCGCCGAAGCGGGCAAACAACCATATAACAGAAAGGATGCTTTCGCACGGAACGAAGGCGGGACGCACAAATGAAGGTCATAGAATATCTGAAGAAATTTTTCTCGAACATGGCGTTCATGTTCAGGCGCACATGGAAATACGCCAAAAGCAAATATTTTTTGATGATCCTCGATTCGGTGAAATCTACGGTGCAGCCGTTCGTGCTTCTCATAATTCCGAAATATATTCTCGACGAGCTTGCCTCCGAGCGCAGAGTGGATGTCACTCTGCGATACATAGCCTATTACGCTGCCGCCGTAGTGGGCTTCAATCTGATCTCGCTCATAATAAGCAGGTTCGGCTCGGATCAGAGCATGAAAATAGATCACCGCGTAGCCATGGATCAGCACACGAAATGGCTTCACATGGATTACGACAAATTCGAGAACGGAAGAGTCCGCGATCTCGAGGCACGTTCCGTCTCGGCGGCGGAGCCTCGGAATTTCGCCGAGGATAAGGTACTCGGCTTTATCTCGAACCTGATTCGCCTCGGCGGATATACCTACATAATCATGTCACTTCACCCGATAATGATCCTCTTCATTCTCACGGTCATCGCCGCAAACACGCTTATCGCAAGGCGCAGTGCCAAGCTCGGCTACGAATACACCACGGCAATGACTCGTCTGTCTCGCCGCTTCAACTACATATTCCGCACAATGGTAGATTTCAAAGTCGGCAAGGACGTGCGCATAAACGGTGCCGACAGCTGGCTGAAAAGTAAATATGAAAAGGAATCCGAGGAATACATTCGGGATCACCGCGCGCAGCAGAGAAAGCTGCTCGGCATAAACACGCTCTCCGACATAATAGGACTCATACAGACCGTCGTGATGTACGGATACTGCGGATACCTTGCGATCTCAGGCGGGATCACGGTCGGATCGTTTACGGTGTTCCTCGGCGCACTAACCGCGTTCACCGGAACCTTCAACGAATTCGTTAAACGCTTCCCCGCGCTCGGACTGCTCTCGAAATACATCGACGACTACAGGGAATTCCTGCGCTGCGCGGAGCATGAGGGAAAGGAGCTTGAAACCTCCGACATCTCCGCGCTTCCCGAGCACTGCGACATCGAATTCGTAAACGTATCCTTCAAATATCCGGACACCGACCGCTACGTCCTTAAAAACATAAACATTAAGATAAAAGCGGGGGAGCGGCTGTCGATCGTCGGCTACAACGGTGCCGGCAAATCTACATTTATAAAGCTGCTCTGCCGGTTCTACAAGCCCACCGAGGGAAAAATTCTGCTCGGCGGAGTCGATATTTCGACCTACCCACTCCCCGAATACCGCCGGCGGCTCGCCGTGGTGTTCCAGGATTATCAGCTTTTTTACATGTCTGTCAGATACAATATCGTCCTCAACCTCGAAGAGGACCCGGAGCGCGTGAGAAAAGCGCTCGCCGAAAGCGGTATCCTCGAAAAGATCGAAGGGCTGGAGAACGGAATCGACACCTCCTACGGTCGGATCCTGTACTACCATTCGCGCGACTTCTCCGGCGGCGAGACACAGAAAATCGCCTGTGCAAGAGCGTACTACAGGGATTCGCCGATCGTCATCCTCGACGAGCCGACCTCGGCGCTCGACCCCGTAGCGGAAACACAGCTTTACGGGCGCTTCAACGAGATCATCGGAGACAAGACCGCCGTCTACATTTCACACAGACTTGCAAGCGTCAAGTTCTGCGACTCGATCGTGGTGTTTGCCGACGGCGAGCTTGTCGAGCGAGGAACGCACGCCGAGCTCATGAAGAAAAACGGGATATACGCGGACATGTTCACAAAGCAGGCGCACTACTATATAGAAAACGGAACAGACGAAGAGACAAGCGAGGAAATCACGGCGTAAGTGCCGTGCAATACCTCATGCCGCAAAAAGAAAGGAAGCTTTCGCCTCGCGAAAGCATTGCAGGATTATGACAAAGGAAGAACGCCGCGCAATGCGGCTTGAAAGAAAGCAGAACGCAAAGGAAGCGAAGGAAAAGAACCGCGAAAACTGCGGAACGCTGAAGGAACAGTACGCCAACCTCTGGTTCATATACAAATTCATATTCCGCACCTCGCCCAAGCTCGTTTTCATAAGAATACCGCTGCTCATGCTCCAGACCGTACAGGCTATGGTCTCCATATTCTTTGTACGCGAGATCATAAACGAGCTGACAGAGGGAAAGAGCATCCGGCGCGTGATTGTCCTCGCCGGGGCGATGGCGCTGACCGCATTTGCGCTCAGCACCTTCTCCGCCTTTTTGGGAAGACGCGACTCGATTGAGGGGGACCGCTTCAACTTCAAAGTGCAGAAATATCTCGCCGAATCGGTCATGGAGATGAGCTACGAAACGATCGAAAACCCCGATATGCAGAATTACGTCAGAATGGCGCAGTACAACCGATTCGGCATCGCACTTCAGTACACGACCGCGGTGGTGTCCGGAATATTCAACCTTATCGGAGTCGGCGCGATCGTGTTCACGCTCAATCCGACGGTCATTCTGATAATCGCCGTGACGAGCACGGTGCGTTTTCTGCTTGAACGGTATCAGAGAAATTTCCCACGCCTGTTTTCCATGCGCCGTATACAGTATCTGCGCAACAACGATTATTCCCTCGGTCTGATGAGAGATATCAAGTTCGGCAAGGAGATTCGCATCGCAGATATCGGGGACTGGCTCGCCGGATTTGCCGAAGAGACGTGGAGAGACAAGCTTTTCCCCATTGATAGGGAATTTACGAGAAAGTACCTCGGCTTCGGCAACATAAACAGCATTCTCGGTGCCGTACAGGATATTCTCGTGTACACGGTGCTCGCCCTCGAGGTAATATTCAGCGCGATGACCGTCGGCGACTTTTCCATGTACCTCACGGCGGCGAACACCTTCTCCGGCGCCATCATGGGCGTTGCAACGAACTACTCCTACCTCATGCTGGAAACGACATGGTACATCAAGGATTACCGCCGCTGCCTCGATCTTGTAAAGAAGCAGCGCGAGGAGGGCGGAAAGACTCACATCGGGGTTCTCGCAAACGCCAAAATAGAATTCCGCGACGTCTCCTTCAAGTACCCCGACACGGATAACATTGTGCTCAGCCATGTAAACATAACGATCGAGGCAGGAGAAGCGCTTTCCGTGGTCGGTATCAACGGTTCCGGAAAGACAACCTTCGTCAAGCTGCTCTGCCGGCTTTACGAGCCGACAGAAGGCGATATCTTCATAAACGGCGTGAATTCCAAGGATATCCCGCTGACCGAATACTACCGCCTGCTCGGAGTGGTGTTCCAGGACTTCTCGCTCTTCAACTTCACCGTCGGCGAAAACATAACCATGAGCACGGAGCACGACGAAGAGCGGCTGCGCGAGAGCATAAAAAAATCCGGGCTTGAGAGCAGGATCGAAACTCTGCCGCACGGCACCGACACATATATGTTCAAGGAATTCGAGCCGGACGGGATCGAGCTGTCCGGCGGCGAAGGGCAAAAGGTCGCGATCGCGCGTGCAATATACAAGGAAGCGCCGATCGTCGTGTTCGACGAGCCGACCTCGGCGCTCGACCCGATCGCCGAGTACAACATCTACCGCCACTTCCACGATCTCGCCGAACAGCGCACCGCCATCTACATCTCGCACCGCCTTTCGTCTACGAGGTTTACCGACCATACCGCCGTGTTCGCAAACAACACGATCGCGGAATACGGCACTCACGACGAGCTGATGCAGATCGATGACGGAATATACAGAAAGCTGTTTCTCATGCAGGCGCAGTACTACCGTGAATAATTCCGAGAAAGGACACCGAACTTGGACGAAAAAATAATCTACAGCATAAAGGACATAGCAATAAATCCCGATTTCGTCGGCGTGATAGTTTCGCCTCACTCCGACAGCTACATCTTTGAGGACCCATCCGAGGTTCCGGAGGAGGTGCGGCGCATAACCGATCACTTCCGCAGCGGCACGCCGCTTGATTACGCACTGCTCGACTGCACGACGCACACAACGCTCGCAACGGTGAATTTCAGCCGCATCGAGGGGCTCAATTTCATGGACAGCGTATTCTTCTTTTTCTGCATCGTCTGCGAAAAAGAGACCGACGCCGCGTTTTCGATCGAAACGATCGCCAAGCAGAGGCTCTGGATAAACGGAAAGATCGCAGCGCTCTGCTGCACGAACCGCGACACCAGCCGCCAGCTTTTCACGCTGACCCTCTCCGCCGGAATGAACGTAATCTGCCTTCAGCAGCACGATTCGCATTCGTCGTTTCTGACAACGGTGCGCTTCACCCCGCTCGAATACGAGAACTCCCTCGCGCACAACTCCATGGTGAAAAACAATTTCCACTACAAAAAAGGCGAGATCGCGGCGGAGGTTGACGGAACATTCTTTCAGAGAGATGAGTTTCAGATAAGCTGCACTCCCGTGGATTCGGTCAATCTCTGTCTCGATGAGCCGGTCACGCTTTCGGTCGAGGACAGCATAACGGGAGAAGTGCTGTATTCAAGGAAGCTGCGCTTTTTCGAATACCTCCGCGTCGATCTTTCGAAAATCCCCTTCACGAAGAAATCCCCCTTCAACCATGCGCACGCCGTTCTGCGCGCAAGGACGCGCGGCGGCGGCGAATACGCCCACTCAATCGACGTTTTTCCCGTCGTCCCGTGCGACTACATGAAGCGGACGGAGGACAGAGCGCGCCGTGCGCTTGAAGACCCATCTCTCTCCGAATACGCTGTCGCCTGCCTCCGCTACAATCTCGCCTGCATATACCACTTTCCGGAGGACGATATCAGAAACTTTCTCGCGTGGGAGACGTTCGAACGTGAGATCTCCCTGATTGAGCGCGGCGAATACGACTCATATCTGCAAAGCCCCGGCGCGAAAAAGCTCTACTATTTCACACATATCGACGATCAGTGCATGAGGTACTGCATCTGCCTGCCGAAGGGATTTGACCCCGAGCGAAGATATGCACTGCTTATCATAAACACGATAACCTCCGCCGACGGCTCGATGTACTCATATTATTTCGAACGCACCGACGCTTTTCCCGACCTGATCGTCGCGGATATCCACGGCAGGGGGATGACGACCGGCAGCTACGTCGGGGATCGCTCCTTCAGAGAGATCCTCGCCGACATAGAAAAGCGGTACCGTATCGACGAGGACAGGATATACGCCATGGGGCAGTCAAACGGCGGATACGCGACATGGACGCTCGCGGAAAAAAGCCCCGACCTCTTCGCGGGGATCTATCCGTCAACCGGATACCTGAACCCGAACGAGGTACGCAACCTTTCAAATATGCGCGTCCGCTTTCTGACCTCGGACGCCGATCCCGGTCATATAAAAAATACGGAAGGTGTCGATGCGTTCAGGGACTGCCTGAAGGATTACGAATGCACGACATTTCACAAGCTGATGCACAACGTGTTCGAGCAGGTGCAGTTTGAGGAAAACGCGCTTCGTGAGCTCATCTCGGTGAAACGCGATCCGTGGCCCGACGAGGTATGGCTCGATACTCACATGAACCGCTACGGACGCGCGTATTGGGTCTCGCTTCACTCGATCGAGAGCGGTCGGATATACGCCCACATCCACGCCCGCACGGACGGGGACAACATAATCGCCGAGGCGGAGAACACAAGCTCTTTCACGCTCACGCTGCCGCCGAAGCTCGATCCCGCAAAAGCGCACGTCCTGCTGAACGGCAGAGACTATCCCCCCACCGGGGAAAGAGAGCGCCGATTCGAGAAGCGCGGCGGGGATTTCGCGGAGTGCGAAAGGTTCACCGAAAACACAGCTCCGTACAAAGGCACCGGGCTTGTTGACGGATACATTGCGCTGATGAAAACGGTGAATCTGTGTCCGGAAAGCAAGATTCTCTCCGATATCGCAAACGCGATCAGACTGCCGAGATCGAACACCTACGACGGAGGTGAAGCGGCATCGTACTCATTCATTGACAGAGATGCGGACAAGCTGAAGGACGCGGAATTTCTCCGCGGGCGTTCGTTTGCAGTCGTAACAAAACGCCCGTCGGAATATACGTCGGACTTCGCGGCGAGCGTCGATCGGATGCTTGAAATACATACGGATGCCGACGGATACGAATACCGCGGCGCGCGCACGGACGGTCCGTACTGCGTGATGCAGATCGCCCGGAGCCCGTGGAGTCCGACGTGCTCCGTTCTCCACGTCAGCACGAACGATGAAGAAACGGCAAGGAAGAACGTCTTCACAAAGCGCATCCTCCTCCCATCCTACATCAATGCATTTCATCCGTATTACAACAGCTGCGCCATGATATTCGACGGACACACATACAAACGGATCCTCGATTACGGCTGCGGCATCGAAGAGCTGTCGCCGCGCAAAAATTCCTGACGCCGCTCAGCTTTGCGGACGGACGTTCATCGAATCACGGGAGTCGAAAGAAAACCGAGCCGTTCGCTCCGCAATCAAAGGTTAAAATCCCCGCTTCGCAAACTCGGGTTCTCTGTGCAAGCTCATTTCCCTCCGTACAAAAAAACAGAGGAGAAGCCTGAGCTTCTCCTCTGTGAAAAACAATATTACGGATTTTTCCGATCACCGTTCCGACCGTGCGGAGCGTTTCGGAATTCGAGACTTTCCGCGATTACTCGCCCTTTGCCTCGTCGTCCTTCTTATCGTCAGCATTTGCCTCGTCAGCCTTTGCGCCGCCCTTCTTCTTGGCAACGATGATGATAACAACAACTGCTACAACAACAACTGCGCCGACGATGATGAGCGCGATAGCCCAGCCGGGAAGTCCGTCATTACCGATGTTGCTCATGTCATTCGGGGTATTGACCTTATCGGCAGCCTTGGTGGTAGTCGGAGCGTTTGTGGTCGTAGGAGTGCTGTCGGGAGCCTTGGTGGTGGTATCGGGAGTCGTAGACTCGGGAGTCTTATCATATGTAGCTGCGGGAGTTACGGTATCAGACTTAAGAGTAACAGCGTTCGGACCGCCGACAGTCTTTTGAGCATCCCTGCACTGACCGCCGCAGATTCCCGTACCCCAAGTGAGCCAGGAGTCAGCACCGGAGCCGGAGCCGTTGAGAACTACGAGAGCCATACCGAGAATCTTGTCAGCCTCGGGAGTGAAGTCCTCACCGATGGTCTTCCACGGAATAGCGATCTCATAAGTGGTGGTGCATCCGAAATCTTCTTCGCTGTTAGGATCGTTGGGAACGGTGGTGATAGCGCAGAGAGTGTCGGTCATGATCTCTTTAGCTTCCATGTCGTAAGCCTGAACGACCTTACCGCCGTTTACAAGAGCAAAGCCCGCGTTGATAAGGTTCTTCGCATTCGCCCAAGCGTTCGCGCCGTTGTCCTTGTAGTTACCCTTGCTGAAAACATATTCGTCGGTCAGATAGTTGAAGCCCGGAATCTTCTCTTCCATGCGGCTTGCAGGTCCTGCGGGATCGATACGGGTCTGGAGGCAGTCGCCGTTCCAGATTTCGTCCTTGCTGTGGGTGTTTGCGAAACCGTCGATATCGTTAACGATCGCACCGATATAGAAATACTCGTCGTCCCAACGGAGCCAGAGGTCATAGCTCATCTTGAGCTGAGCCTCGTTCGAGAACTCCATGTAGGTGTTGGTGGGGCTGGGAGCCTCCTTGTCATCCTTGTTAGCTGCCTCCTCACCCTTTACGGTGACGGTCTTCTCGCCCCACTCCTCAGTGGAGAGCGTTCCGTCTATAGTGGGCTTCGACGCAAATTTGAGAGCGTCGGCATCAACGTTCGTTCTTGCTGCGAAAGCCGGGATTGCCAGCATTGCGGAAAGCATGACCGCGCAGAGAACAAAAGCCAGAAACTTCTTCATCATATCCTCCAAAATTTATTATTGTGCGCCGTTATTTCCGTAACAAGCCGTTAACCGCGCGCACATATTCACGGTCTTATTTTATCACATGCAAAGTGCAATGTCAATACATTATCTTTCATTTTATCAACCAAACTGTCTAATACCGATAAACAAAAACTCTCGAACGGCAGATTTTGCCTTCGGGAGTTTCCTTTTTTTCATTTTCGATGCCCGTCCCGACCGCCCAAACGCCATATTCCGCACACCGGCCGTACACCATGTCCTTCCTCCGCGCCTCGACACGCGCCCGACCTCGCGGCGCGCTTTCCCGTATCTTCGCTTCCGCCCGCACAGCTTCCGAGCGCAAAAAATCGCGGCGGAGGAGAAAACAGATTGCTGTTTTTCCTCCGCCGCGCGGAAATGTTAAAGTTTATCGGAATCCACGCAATTTCTCACGCGAAACCGGAGACATTTTCCTTAATCAGACAAGAGCTCTGATGAGGAGGATGATGTCCTTCATGTTGACGCTTCCGTCGCCGTTAAAGTCAGCTGCTTCCTCAACAATCTTGAGACCGGTCCAGCCTGCCTGGTAACGGATAAGAAGGATAACGTCAGCGTTGTTGAGCTTGCCGTCGCCGTTCATATCTCCGGGCAGAACAGGATTACCGAGCTTCTCGGAGTAGTAGCCGTCTTCACTGTTGACATTCATCGGATCGTAGTCAACGATGTTTGCCCAGCCGCTCTCGCCCTTGCAGTTGCGTCCGAGAACGCTGGTGAGGAATGCACGGTCGGTGGTGGAAATGTTGTAGTCGGCGAGATCCACATTACCGGTGTTCTTCTCAATATTAAAGGTAAGATCGGTGGTGATCTTGATGTTGTCAACGATCGCCTTGCCGCAGTTGTAAAGGATCGGAGCAAGCTTGTTAAACTTCGGATCCTCGGAATTTGCGGGAACGGTAATGCAATCCTTTTCTGTCTCAACCGCGAGAGCACCGTCAACGTAGAGAGATGCTTTCTTTCCTTCTATCTTGAGAGTGAGTCTGTGCCATGTAGCGGGAACAAGTGCTCCTGCACTCTCATCGGTGTTGGGAAGCGTCCACTCATAGGGAGCGGAAGCAAAGATGTCGGTGCATCCGTTCTCCCAGCCGAAGTTACCGATTACCCATGACTTCGAGTTGTAATCGTAACCTGCGAAGGTGCCGTACTTGGCATTTTCTTCGCCGTCCTTGCCGCCGAATACAAATCCGACAACAGTGGTCTCGGGGTTAACGGGCTTAACGTCGCAGAGAGCGACTTCATACTGCATGATGACATTGGAGCCTGCATCGTAGCGAACGTCATCGGCAGACATGTAAGCCTGACCGTAACCTACTGCGAGAACCTGATCCTTATACGGAACGGGGTCATTAACGGGCTCATACTCGAGGAGTCCGTCGACCTTTTCACCGGTGAGAGCGTCCTTGCCGACGAGAGTGATTGCCTGAGAACCGCCGTAAATGTTCGGATTCAGCTTGCCCTCCTTGTTGGCTTCGGTATCATCCATCGCATAAGTTGTTCTGTCGGTGATACCGGAACCCCACTGAAGGAATCCGGACCAATCCTCGGAGGCTGAGCTGGAGTTAAGATAAACAGCGGACATACCGAGAACCTTACCGATACCGTAGGTAGTCTTGTCGATAGGCTGATCGCCTCTGATGATCATATCCCACGGAAGAGCAACCTCGATGGTAACGAGCTCACCGGTCGCTGCGGGAGTGACCTCCATAGCAAACTGAGCGATGCTGTCGTGGTTCTTGTTCTTCTTGGTGAGGTCGCCGAGACCGGAATCCATGTCGTAGAGCCATCTCGGCTTAGGATCCTTGGTGGATGTGGTGTTGATCGCACATCCGGTGTTCATAAGGTTTTTGACATCTGCCCACGGCTTATCGTACTTTTCCTTGTTGAACGCGGTCACGGTGTGGTCGTAACCATCCTCTGCAGCTGCCTGAGCGGAGTTCGGACCCTTGTCGTCAACACGGAACTGGAAGCAGTCGCCGTTCCAGATATCGCCGCGGCTTCTCTTGTTGTAGTAGCCGTCGTAGTCGTCGATCTCTGCTGCAATGTAGTAGTAGTCATTATCCCAACGGAGCCAGATTCTGTAATTAAGCTGAGCGTGATCGCCGGCTTCCTCTTTCTCATTCCACACGGTGGTGTTTGCTGCGCTTACTGCGGTTGCATCCTTACCTGCAGCTTCAGAGCCCTTTACCTCAACGGTATACTCGCCCCACTCTTCAGCAGAGATTACACCGTCAAAGGTAGGCTTATTTGCGCCGAAAGCAAGAGCATCGAAGTCCTTGTTCGACTGCGCTGCTGAGGTAGGGAGGACGCAAAGCGAAACAAGCATCACACATACCATCAGAAACGAAAGTACCTTTTTCATTTTTTTCTTCTCCTTACAAAGTTGCATGAGTCTTCATGCTTAGTGTATATATATTCTATCATCTCTTTTATTCAAAGTCAATAGTTTTCGAAAATTGAGTTTAACTTTTTGTGCAAATACATGAAAAAAGAAACTCCGCATACCGTGATACGGAGTCTCTTTTTCATAATTAAGACAACACAAACGTCAAATCTTCCCGGAATCGGACAGATTCCGGCTCACTCCTCGCCGTCTTCGCCGTCGCAGACTTTCTTTCCGCAGGCGGGACAGGTAAGCTCCGAGGGTTCGATCGACTCGTCAAAGTAGATCTCCTCGTTGCAGTGAGGGCAGAACATCATACGGAAATCGTCGTCGCCGCAATCCTCGCCGCAGTCGCAGCAGTTTCCGTCGCATTCCTCATCGTCGTCGTAATAATCGTCGTCGTCCTCGTCGCCGAAGAGATACTCCTCGACATCACCGAGATCGGAATCGACCTCTTCGATGTAGTCGTTGAGCTCCTCGAGATCGGAATCGATCTCATCCATGGAGGAGTCGATCTCGTCGATCGCACCCGCCATCTCGCCCACAAGGTCGATCAGCGCGGTGATAAGCTTGCCCTCGGCGCTCTCCTTGTTGTAGTCGAGACCGTCTGCAAGACCCTTGATATAAGCGCTCTTTTCGGAAATCGTCATTTTCGTCCGTTCCTTTCTTATCGTGTGACGCCGTGCGCCCCGCGCCGTGCGGTCACGCTGTTTTGCGCGGCAGAAGCCGCGTCCGTGCAGTCCGGAATTCCGGCACTGTGCTTACGCTCTTTCGAGATACTCTCCGGTTCTGGTGTCGATGCGGATAACATCGCCCTGGTTGATGAAGAGCGGAACCTTGACCTCGGCTCCGGTCTCGACGGTCGCCGGCTTGGTCGAACCGGTCGCGGTATCGCCGCGGACGCCGGGCTCGGTAGCGGTAACCTCAAGAGTAACGAACATGGGAGGCTCGACGGCAAATACGTTTCCGTTGTAGGAAGCGATCTTGCACATGTCGTTCTCCTTCACGAACTTGAAGTTTGCGGAGAGCTTGTCGGCGTTGAGCGGAAGCTGCTCGAAGGACTCCATGTCCATGAAGTAGTAGAGATCGCCGTCGTTGTAGAGATACTGCATCTCGCGGCGGTCGATGCGCGCGTCCTGGAATTTGTCGGTGGGGTTGAAGGTCGTTTCGGTGACCGCACCGGTGATCACGTTCTTGAGCTTGGTGCGAACGAATGCTGCGCCCTTGCCCGGCTTAACGTGCTGGAATTCGATGACCTGCATGACCTGTCCGTCCATGTCGAAGGTTACACCGTTTTTGAAATCGCCTGCTATTACCATAAAATAAAGCTGTCCGCCCGGGAGCGGGGGACACTCCTTTCAAAAATAATTTTTATACAGTCACTGATATTTTATAACAAATCCTTTCTTTTTGCAATAGGAAACGCACATTTTTTTGAAAAGCGGGGAAATTTATTTGAAAAATCGGGAAAAACGGGCGCATCTCACCCGCAAAAACGGGGATCGCGCGCCTCATTTTTCGCAAAATGAGCGGGAAAGCGCACCCGCCGCGCGGAGTGAGGCGGAGAAAAAGGTCAACGGAGAAGGGACAGAAAAAAGCGTTCAATGTAAAAAGAGGGGCGGCGGGCGGTGCAGAGGACGGGCGGCGGGTGCGTTTGCTTTGCCGTGCATCCCGCGCGAATCTTCCGCAGTCTTTCCGTGCGCAGTCCTCGCCGTTCATGCTTTGTGTCTGCCGCCGACTTTGCGCTTCATCCGTATCCACGCCGACAGGTGCATCCGCGCGCCGACCGATCATCTCAAAACGTCCCGCCCCGTTTCCGCATCATCCATGCCGCACGCACAGTTCGCACCCACGCAGTGCATCCGCCGAACATCCGCGTGCTCCGCGCACAAAAAGCGCTTTCATCCGATCCGTCCGCATTGCGCAGCGCCGCCGGCGTCTGCCGCCTTTGCGCGAAGCCGAAAAGGGAGGGCGTAAAGCCCTCCCTTCCCCCTTTCGGGATAATACCGTATTTATCCGCGGAAATCCGCACGCCGTCCGAAAATCAGACTATGCCCTGCGCCATCATCGCGTCCGCAACCTTGAGGAATCCCGCAATGTTCGCGCCCGCAACGAAGTTGCCCTTCATTCCGTACTTCTCGCACGCCTCGGAGACGTTCTTGTAAATGTTCACCATGATCTCGTGAAGCTTTGCGTCAACCTCCTCGAACGTCCACGAATAACGCGCGCTGTTCTGGCACATCTCGAGTGCGCTCGTCGCAACGCCGCCCGCGTTCGCCGCCTTTGCGGGTCCGAAGAGGATTCCCTTCTCGAGGAACATCTCGGTCGCCTCGGGAGTCGTGGGCATGTTCGCGCCCTCGGCCACCGCGAAGCATCCGTTCTTTATAAGCATCTCGGCACCCTCAGTGTCAAGCTCGTTCTGCGTTGCGCACGGGAGCGCGATATCGCACGGAATGCTCCAGATTCCCGAGCAGCCCTCGTGGTACTCCGCATCCGCGTGAACGGAAACGTATTCCCTGATTCTCTTTCTATCGACTTCCTTTAGCTTCTTCACAAGCGCAAGGTCGATTCCGCCCTTGTCGCAGATGTATCCGTCGGAATCGGAGAGCGCAACGACCTTCGCGCCGAGCGCGGTCGCCTTTTCGCAGGCGTAGATCGCCACGTTTCCGGAACCGGAGATCACCACGGTCGCTCCCTTGAAGGACTTGCCCGCCGCGCGGAGCATCTCGTCGGTGAAGTAGCAGAGACCGTATCCGGTCGCTTCGGTGCGCGCAAGGCTTCCGCCGTAGGTGAGTCCCTTTCCGGTGAGAACTCCGGTGAACTCGTTGCGCAGTCTCTTGTACTGACCGTAGAGGTATCCGATCTCGCGTCCGCCGACACCGATATCGCCCGCGGGAACGTCGGTGTCCGCGCCGATGTGCTTGGAAAGCTCGGTCATGAAGCTCTGGCAGAAGCGCATCACCTCGGCGTCGCTCTTGCCCTTGGGATCGAAGTCGGAGCCGCCCTTTCCGCCGCCGATCGGCAGTCCGGTGAGGGAGTTCTTGAAGATCTGCTCGAAGCCGAGGAACTTTATGATGCCTTCGTAAACCGAGGGGTGGAAACGGAGTCCGCCCTTGTACGGTCCGATCGCGGAGTTGAACTGGATGCGGAATCCTCTGTTCACGCGGACCTTGCCGCTGTCGTCGACCCACGGCACGCGGAATTTTATGACTCTCTCCGGCTCGACAAGACGGTCGATTATTCCCGCTTCGACATATTCGGGATGAACCTCGATCACGGGCTCAAGCGTTTCGAGAACCTCGAGCACCGCCTGATGAAATTCAATCTCGCCCGGATTTCTCTTCTTCACCGTCTCCATAACGCCGCAAAGATACTGATTTTTGAGTTTCATATATTTATTTCCTTCCTTCGGTATTTGTACACCGCTCACCGAAGAGCGGACACCGCATCGGATTTGACTGAAATCCGAACGATTCCTGCACACTGATGAATTAATTATACGGCAGACAGCGCCGTTTGTCAATAAAAAATTGCGTGAAATGAATAAATTTTCTCTCAAACTTGCAAAATGTGTCGTTTTTCGGAGCTTTGACGAACGCATTTTCGCCCCCCGCGATCCGAACGGAAAATCCGTCGGAAAGACACCTTCGCCCGACAGCGCGCAACTGCGGGGAAAAATTTTTCGGCGGATGAGGGGAGCGCCGTGCGCAAGTGTGCCTCCCGGCAAAAAACAATTCCGGCGAAATTCCGCATATCCGGTGAGATCCTCGCCGCCCGTCGGTAAATGAAAAAGCCGCGCACGGACGAAATCCCGCACACGGCAGCGAAAGCGCAGACGCGGAGGCGCAGACGCCCCGCAGTCAAGCGCAATTTGTGATTTATAATAATGAAAGAAAGCGTGCAAAGCCCGCACGCCGACAGCCGAGGATGCAACCGCCGCCCCGCCAAAGTCCGCATATGCTGTCCGTCAGGCGTCCGGGCACGATGCACGACAAACTTCCGCGTACGCTTCCCGACAAACGTCCACACACAATACTCGTCAGTCTTCCGATCACCGCTCGCCGACTCAAGGCGGATATCCCCGTGAAATCCCGATATCACACGCGGCGGCACTGCACCACACACGCAAGCCCCCTCCGTCAGCCGGAAGGCGGACAAACCAAAAAGCACCTGCATCCGCAAGTGCTTTTTTTGTGATTAACGGACAAAATAGCACAAATTCGAATCAGCCATAAAAAGTACAACTTTCACCATATTCAACATCACTTTCCAACCCTTATCGTTAAACAGACAAAATAGCACAATATCAAATTATCGTTATATTATTAGTCCTCATCTTTCGGCATACACCCATTGCAAAGATGTTGACCACCAACCATTTCATCATGCACTAATCCGCAGGATTCGCAGATATAAACCTCATTTTCATATCCACAATAACAGCACTTTCCGATAGGGAGAAAATCCTCCAATACAGATACACCATTTTTCCCACATTCCGCACAAGCAAAATCTGCGACAGGATCTGCTCCTCCATGCCTGCCGCACTCATATTCTCGTGCGAAAAGTTCTTTCAAATTAGAGTTCAGCTCATCATCAATATAAGAAACTATCTCTTCAATGAAATCAGTTATTAATACGGTTTCTCTTCCGACAATATCTTTTTTGTAGTTTTTCCAACTTTAAATAACTTCGGGGTGAATCACTTTTATCATTCAAAAAAGAAATCCCCTGAGCTTCGAACCTGTTCCTATAAAACGAATTATTTTTTCCACATATTGCAATAAACTTTTTAATTTGTTGTTCAATTATATCACCTTGGAAGTATTTCTAAAATTACATTTTTTAGTTGAGCTGGCAACAAATTTATTTTCTCTAATTCATCAACTGTAACCCACTCTAAAATATACTGATTTAATTCATTATTTCGTTTTGCCTCTTCGCCCTGTATATTAAAATGATATGTATGATCCACTAATGCAACATAATACTTCTCTACACTATCTTCTTTTGAAATTGTTATACCTTCTAACAATTCTTTAACAAAATAACCAATTTCCTCAGAGATTTCGCGTCTAGCAGCGTTCTCAAAACTTTCATCAATCTCCAATCCTCCTCCAGGAGCAACCCAATATTTCATATCTTGCTTAACTCTTTTGATTAATAACACTTTATCTTGCGATTTGCAAAATATAATTACTCCCGCCCTTTTTCTCATTTAAGTACATCCTTTCTAAATATTCTAGAATCTAAATTAAATGTTTTTCCACTGATATTGATGAATTTATCAGAAACCATATAGACAAGAAAATTAATTAACTCTTCAAGAGATGAGTCTATGGCTAATGAACTATTGTTTTGAGCTATTGCCTTTTTCGCATTATGTCTATTTAAATCAGTATCAATAAATCCAGGACAAATAGTATTAACTGATATATTGTATTTCCACAACTCCTTCGCCAATGTTTTAGTTAGAGCCAACACACCGGCTTTTGATGCAGAATAGTTACTTGTCCATCGTACCTTCCAAAAACAAATTAGCGTGCATTGCTGCTGCGTGACCAGTTCCAACCACTAATCTTGCATAAATATTATTTTTTATAAAATTATTTAAATGAGCATAAATAAAATTGAAGCCTGGCGAAGTTCCCCAATGTCCTAAAAACTTTTCTTTCAGGTCAGAATGTTGTAACTGACGCTTTAATAGAAAGTTATCCTTTAAGTATAATTGCGCGACAGATATATAGTTAACAGCATCAAAGTATAATTGTACTCGTCTATTATTATCGACCATTTTTCCTCACAAAATATAATTATGCGTTTTTCATTTGAATTGTAAAATAAAATGTGGCAAATTTGTTATAACGAGAATATGTACATTATGAATTATCGAGTAATTTCTCGTTTTATTGAATAATTTGAATTAAATTAAGTTCTTATTTTATAGCACCTTTAATAATACCTTAAAAGTTGCTTTTCTAAAATTATTTTTATAAGAAAAATTTTCATAATGGACTGTCGAATTCATTTTTTCTGCATTAAAACACACCATGTAGTCGTACGAAATGGAGTATATTCCCAAAATTTTTCTGCTTTTTCAACATTTATAATTATTTGTTCTGCCATCACCTTTATTTCCCACAAATCTGTATCAAATAAACTTCGCAATTCCGTTTCATCAAAATAATGGTGAGGGACACCAGCTTCTTTTCCCGTATCTAAAATGAATGTATTGGGCTCTATCTCCCTTCCTTTTCCGTACAAGTCTGCTTTGTTGGATTTAATAGTAGCCAATAACATTCCTTGAGGCAACAAATGTTCCCACATTACCGAAATAGTTTCCTTTATTTTTTTTATAGTATTATGCTGTAAAACATCCCAACTTACTATTCCATGAAATTTCGAGTCTAAAAATGGAAATTTGTTCATCTCTGCTTTTTTTACATTCGCCAATAAATTTGATCTAGATAGCCACTCATTGGTTAACTCTATGGCTTTTTCAGAATTATCCGATGCAAAAACATTACACCCCATATTTGCCATTGCTACGGTATGTCTACCAGCACCACATCCCAAATCCCAAACAGACAAATTTGGTTCATCAAATGTTCTTTTTAATAGATTAATAAATTTAAAGATTTCCGCCTCAGGTGCAGATGTACGATACTTTTCATTGTAAAATAACTCATTCCAATTGGCCATTTGTATGCCTCCCATTTAATATTATTCACACTTTTAAATTCTTATACTATGTATTCAGTTTTTCGCCTGCTCGGGTTCGAGTCCGGGTGCGGGAGCAGCCTTCTGCATCAAGTAAGATTTCATAAAAGAAATTTCTCAGATTTCTCGTTTCTTTAGTTCGAGTCCTGCAAGGTCACTGTTTTGATTAAAATTGGACACTTAAATCCAATTCAGAAATTTAGGATTAAAAAACACGAAAACCCTTGCAGCGCAAGGGTTTTCGGCTTATGGGCTTTTTTGCCCACTAATCATGGAGCTGCTACCCAGATTCGAACTGGGGACCTCATCCTTACCAAGGATGTGCTCTACCAACTGAGCCATAGCAGCATTTGACATCGGCTATTATATCAAATACTTTTCGCTTTGTCAAGTGTTTTTTCACTTTTTTCGTGTTTCGCGCTGTTTTTTCGTCCGCGTCGCCGTTTCGGGCGATCTCCGGGAGCGAAAAGTCATACTCCGAAGTCCTCCGCCCCCTCACATCAAAGCCCGAATCTGCCCGTCCCGTAAAGTCCTCTGCCGCTCTGCGCCGCACGCTTGACATTTCGGCACGCAGGGGGTATACTTATCTATATATCAAAAGGAGGTCGGAAGTGGACAAATTCAAATTGGTTTCACCGTACTCCCCGACGGGCGATCAGCCGCAGGCGATCGACCTGCTCTGCGCGGGGCTTGAAGCGGGAATGCCGTGGCAGACACTCCTCGGCATCACCGGCTCCGGCAAGACCTTCACCATGGCGAACGTGATCGCGCGGCTGAACCGCCCGACGCTCGTGCTCGCCCACAACAAGACCCTTGCCGCACAGCTCTGCACCGAATTCCGCACGTTCTTCCCCGAGAACGCAGTCGAATTCTTCGTGTCGTATTACGACTACTATCAGCCCGAGGCGTACGTCCCCGGAAAGGATATATATATTGAAAAGGATTCCTCGGTAAACGAGGAGATCGACCGCCTGCGCCACAGCGCGACGTCCGCACTGTTCGAGCGGCGGGACGTGATCATCGTGGCGTCGGTCTCCTGCATATTCTCGCTCGGTCCGCCGGAGGAATACGCGGGACAGGTCACGTCGATCCGCCCCGGCATGATGCTCTCGCGCGATGATGTAGCGGAGCATCTGATCTCGATCGGCTACAACCGCAACGATATCGAATTCGCGCGCAACAAATTCCGCATGAAGGGCGACACGCTCGAGGTGTTCCCGTCGAACTCAAACGACCGCGCGCTGCGGCTCGAATTCTTCGGCGACGAGATCGACCGTGTGTCCGAGATAAATCCCGTCACCGGCTCGGTCGTGCAGGATCTCACCTATGCCGCCGTATATCCCGCGAATCACTACATCGTGTCCCCGGATATGCGCGAGAGCGCATACGAGGAGATCGAACGGGAGATGGAGGAGCGGGTCGAATACTTCAAATCGCAGAACAAGCTGATCGAGGCTCAGCGGATCGAGGAGCGGACGAGATACGACCTCGAAATGCTCCGCGAGATCGGCTACTGCTCGGGAATCGAGAACTACTCCCGCGTGTTCGCAGGGCGCGAGCCCGGCTCGACGCCGTACACGCTTCTCGACTACTTCCCGAACGATTTCATCACCTTCATCGACGAGAGCCACGTCACGGTGCCGCAGGTGCGCGGCATGAGCGGCGGCGACCGCGCAAGAAAGAAGAATCTCGTCGATTACGGCTTCCGCCTGCCCTCGGCATACGACAACCGCCCGCTCTTCTTCGAGGAATTCGAGAAGAAGCTCGGTCAGACCGTCGCGGTATCCGCGACCCCCGCGGAATACGAGAGAAGCCGCTCCGGTCAGATCGTCGAGCAGATAATCCGCCCGACGGGACTTCTCGATCCGGTGATCGAGGTGCGCCCCGTGGCGACACAGGTGGACGATCTCATCGGGGAGGTGCTCAGCCGCTCGGAGAAGGGAGAGCGCTCCCTCGTCACCACTCTTACGAAAAAGATGGCAGAGGATCTCACGGAATATCTCGACTCGCGCGGCGTGAAGGTCAAGTACATCCACCACAGCGTGGAAACGATGGAGCGGACAGAGCTTCTGCGCAGCCTGCGCGCCGGAGTATACGACGTGCTTGTCGGAATAAACCTGCTGCGCGAGGGAATCGACCTGCCCGAGGTAACGCTCGTTGCGATCCTCGACGCGGACAAGGAAGGGCTGTTCCGTTCGGAAACGTCGCTGATCCAGATGATCGGACGAGCCGCGCGAAACGCAGACGGCCGCGTCATAATGTACGCGGATACCGTGACGAAATCGATGGAGGCGGCGATCGGCGAAACGGCGCGCCGCCGCACGATCCAGGAGGCGTACAACCTCGAGCACGGCATAACCCCGAAGACGATCGTCAAGGAGATCGCGGAGCCGATACGCATCGCCGCCCCGGAGAAGGGCTCGAAGAAGAAACGCGGAGAGAAGGCTCCCTCCATGACGAAGGACGAGCGGAACGCGCAGATCGAAGCGCTGCGGCGTGAAATGAAGGAAGCCGCATCGCAGCTCAGATTCGAGGAGGCAGCCTTCCTGCGCGACAGGATCAAGGCGCTCGAGACCACGAAATAGCCCCCGCCGTGCGGAAACGCGGATTTTATTCATCCCCGAACCTTATTATTTGTGAATTTTACAAAAAACGCTGGATTATTTCCGCAATGTGTGATATAATTTTATATCACATCCATCATTTTGATGTCAACGTAAATGAAAGGTCTGGTACCGAACAAATGGTAAAAACCAAAAATTCCAAGAACAGCCGGCTCAAAACCGTACTCATCACCGTCGCGTGCGTGCTTGCGGTTGCGATAATCGGCTCGGTTTTCACTTACACCCTGCTCGGAAACAACGGATATTTCCTCCGCCACACGGTAGCCGTCAAGAGTGAAAACTATGAAGTAAACAACGCACAGATGTCGTATTTCTTCACTACGAATCTCTCGTCCGAGCTTTCGAAGAATTCGACCGTTTATCAGTATTACGGACTCGACACCTCCAAGTCGCTGAAGACCCAGAACTACCCGAGCGGCGGAACATGGTACGACTACTTCATGCAGAGCGTCACCATTCCCTCCGTCAAGCAGATGCTCACTCTCTGCGAGCAGGCGAAGTCCGTAGGATTTGAGCTTTCCGACGATGACCGCGCGTCGATCGACGAATCGATACAGACGATCAAGGACACCGCATCCCAGAAAGGCTACTCCGTTTCGCAGTATGTGATGAACTACTACGGCTACGGCGTAAATCTCAAGGACGTGCGCAGCGCAATGGAGATGAGTCAGCTCGCATACAGCTATTACAACAGCGTCATGGATTCCTACGAGCACTCCGAGAGCGACCTTGCGGGATACTTCTCCGAGCATGAGAACGACTTCCTCAAGATCGACTACCTCTCCTACACCTTCAAGGTCAGCGACGTAAAGAGCGCCGACACCTCAACGGATACCGATACTTCGGCAGATACCGATGCTTCAACCGACACCGCCGCATCGACCGATACCCCCGAGACCGCCGACAGCACCTCCGCAGAGACCGAAACCTCCGCGGACACCTCGACCGATACCTCCGCCGGAAATGCCGAGAGCACCGACACCGATGCTTCGACCGATACCTCCGCCGAGAGCAAAGAAGAGGACGAGGACGCGGAGTACAAGGCTCAGATCAAGGCAAGCGCCGATTCGCTCGCCGCGATTACCGATGTTGAGCAGTTCAAGGCTTACGTCGAGAACTACCTCAAGACCGTGGTATACGCATCCGAGACCGACACCGACAAGCTCGACGGGAACGTGACCTCCGCAATGTCGAAGCTCGAGACCAAGGGCGCATCCTACAGCGAGGACAGCGACGAGATCAAAGCCCTGTTCGACATGACCGAGGCAAACAAGACCTTCCTTCACACCCATGACGACGGCACCTGCGAAGTATACCTTCTCACCGCACCCAAGTACCGTGAGGAATACACGACGAAGAACGCCCGCGTGATCGCGCTTTCCTCCTCCGATTCCGGAAGCATCACCTCGACGATCGACACCATCAACGAGGCGCTCAATTCCGCAGAGGACAAGGATGCCAAGTTTATCGAGCTCGCCGACGAATACAGCCGCTCCACTGCGAAGGACGCGCTTTACGAGAACATCGGCAAGGACGACTTCGACATTGACGAAATGAACGCATGGCTCTGGGACGAGAGCCGCGCCGATGGCGACCGCGACATCTTCTCGAAGGAGAGCACCTCCTCATCGACCTCCTCATCATCGACTACTTACTACTACATCGTCATGTATAAGGGCGACGGAATGATCAAGTGGCAGTACGACGTTGATACCGCGTTGAAGAACGCGCAGTACGAGGAAGCTTACAAGGGATTCGAAGAGGCTCACGGCGGAGACAAGATCACCGTAAACCTCGAGAACATCTACAAGATCCCGACAACCTGACGCCGTTCGGAAATAACGAATAAAGGGGGCGCGTACCGCGTCCCCTTTGCACTGTCTTTCAAAGGAAGCTCGGCACGCGCATGACCCCGCGCCGGCACCGCACAACACCGCATCGGCACCGCACAACACCGCGCAATAATTGCCGAAGCGCCGCGCTTCCCTTCCCGATCAAACAAAATTCACGCCCACACGGGCAAACGGAGTTTATATGAAAAATTCAAGCCGCGCCATATGCGCTCTTCTCGCCGCCATCCTCGCCGCGTCCCTCTTCTCCTGCTCCGAAAAAAAGGATGACTCCGCCGAGACCTCGGGTACCGCAGAGACTTCGGGTGTGACCGATACCGCCGCAGACACCGCACCTGCCGAGTCCTCATCGCCGAAATACAGCCTCGGGCTCGCCGCAGAAGGCAAATTCGACGGCATCCGCGCGTCGGACCATGTAAAGCTCTGCGACTACAAAGGCATAAACATTCCCGCGGAGAACTGCACCGTTTCGGATGAAGACATTGACGCGCGGATCAAAACCGTAATTTCGAATTTCCGCTCCACGCTGAAGCGCACCGACCGCGCCGTTGCCGACGGCGATACCGTGAACATCGACTATGTGGGCTCGATCGACGGCGTCGAATTCGAGAACGGCTCGACCGGCGGAAACGGAACCGATGTCACGATCGGTGTCACCTCCTACATCGACGATTTTCTCGAGCAGCTCATCGGTCATATGCCCGGAGAAACCGTGAATGTCGAGGTCACGTTCCCCGTACCGTATCCGAACAATCCCGACCTCGCGGGCAAGGACGCTCTTTTCGTAACCGAGATCAACTACATCACGGAGTACGCCGACCCCGAATTCACCGATGACTTCGTTAAGGAGAATCTCTACGGCACATACGGACTTTCGACTGTCGCCGAGGTGCGCGAGTACATCGAAAATTCAATCCGCGAAGAGAGCATCACCCAATATATAAAAAGCTACCTTTTCGAAAACAGCACCGTTGATCTTCCCGACGCGGTATACGATTTCTGCAAGAATACAATGCTCAACTATTACACCGACTACGCGTCACAGTATCAGAAGACCCTCGACGATTACGTTGAGGCTGCCGGATATTCGAGCGTTGACGAGCTTTGCGAAGCAAACAGAGAGGATCTCGAATCCGACGGAAAGATCCGCCTCATATTCCAGGCGATAGCCGAAGCGGAAGGGCTCACGGCGGACGAGGAAGACGTAAAGGATTACATTGCGAAAGCGAACAAAGGAAATTCCTCGTACAGCGACGCAATGTACAATTCCTATATTACTGATTACGGAATGCCGTTCTTCATGCAGGCGGTGCTTCAGGAGAAAGCAATCGCCGTTGTCACGGACAGCGCGGTTCTCGGAGGCTGAGCCTGCCGGACATACGCCTGATCGGAGACGCTGAGACGAACGCGAAATACCCTGCGCTGAGACGGTGCCGCCGTACAGCCGGAAAGCGCGGCGGAAACCGATAACCGCGCCGATTCGGCGAGAAAACGCGGCAGATGCCGATACTTCGCCGATTCGACGCTCCTGCGCACACCGGATACGACACCCCGGCGCGCATCTTCGATGATGCCGACCACGGTCGGACTTTCCTCACGATACGCGGAGAAACGCAAGCGCGGCAGCGCCCGGCAGTGCCGACACACCTCGGACAGCCTCATACCGAAACGGCATAATCCGCAGCCCCGATCCGGAGATTAGCCGCGAACCGGCATAAATACAAACAAAAGAGAAGGCAGAGCAAATTTGCTCTGCCTTCTCTTTAAGCATTCGCTTAAGCAGTCGATTCTTATCGATCCGTTATTTCGGAAATTTTACCTCACATTCTTCCGATACTCCGCCGACACGGGCGAAAACGGAAATCGCGTTTCCGACCAGGCGGGATGCGCCGAAAGTGCACCCGTCGGCGGTCATGTCCGCCATCCGTTTTCTCCCGTCGGCAAAGCATCCGGAAGCTTTCTTCTTTTATACCTGAATTTTTATATACCATATGACGACCGACGCGCTCTTCCGAGACGGCGTTTTCCGAATTTCATGCCGCTCGCCGAACACGTTCTTCGTCGGCTTTTCGTGTGAACATCTTAATTGCTTTATGCTTCATAATTGATACATGACTTACTCCGAGATTACTCCGTCTCCCCGGAACAGCAGGCAGAACCCGGTTCGGCTCGTATTCTCGGCTTCCGTCTCTGATAAATACCGTGCGGCTCTCCGTCAACCCGCCGCACCGCCGTCGGGCAAAGCTTTCTCAGGAATGGAGCCAGCTTGCCGTGAGCGAAGCAGGAACGCTCGAGATCGCCGTGGACTGTCCGAGATCGATATCCCAATTTGCAACGACCTTCTGAACGAGATCGTTGTCGGCCTCGTCGATCATGCCGTCATGGTTGACATCCGCCGCAAGGAGAGCGGCTCCGGTCAGCGTCTTCTGACCGCTTATGTGCTTCAGGATTGCGATCGAATCGGATATCTTGATCTCTCCGTCGCCGTCCACGTCGCCGAACAGCACCACGAATTTTGCCTTGTAGCAGCGTCCGTTGGTGTTGCTGAAGGTTGCGAGGACCATACCGGTCGCGCTCTTTACGGAGGTATCGGTTATGAGCGTTCCGTCAGCGGTGTACGGGCGGACGGTATATCCGCTGATTTTCTCGGATGCTATGAGAGAAGAAAGCGTGGTCTTTGCGCCCGTGATTCCCGTGAGCACGGAAGTGCTGTAGTATACGGCTTTCGCATTGCTGTAGGTTTCGCTTACGGAGATCGAGCCTCTTTGAGCTACCAGGCGGAACGTCGTCTGCGAACCGAGCGCGGTCGCCGGGACATTGACGCACAGGAAATCGTATACGAATCCGGATGAGCTGCGTCCGCTTACCGCATATCCTCTGCCGCCGATATAGAGCGTAGCGTTTGAGAAATATCCGGAGAAGAAGACGTCTATGTTTGCACTTCTCGCATCCTCATTTGCAAAGCATACTATCGAGGTCGCAAATGCGTTGACATAGAGATCGTAAATTCCGGTAGTAGAACCGTAGGCGGTGACCTTTACATAGTATGTATTTCCCTTTACAAGGCTGTACTTGATTGCAAAGTTGATCCCGTCGTTGTCGTCATTGTACGCAAGCTGCTTGCGGGACGAATCGTAGAGATACCCTATCGTATCCGTCGCCCCCTCGGTGTAAATGAGGAATATTCCGCTTTCCGGAGCGGTAAACTTGAAGTAATCCTCATCTCCGGAGGTCTCGAGGCTGCAGTCATATACTAAAAAAGCATTCTCAAAGCCTCTCCACGTAAGGGTCGTCGCGGTATCAAAGCTTGAACCGTAATCACCGCTCGCCGAAGAACATACAGTGAACGCCGAGCAGAGCATCACTGCCGCCAGCAAAATGCCGACAATTCTTTTTCCGAGTTTCATTTTTCCATTTCCTTTCTTTGATTTCTTATTTTGCCTGCTGACGTTTCCATTATACACCAAATACCATTATATGTCAATAGGTTATTTTAATTTTGAGGAAAATATTTTAAAAATTTTCATAACAGTATATATTTTACTGTAAATCGGCAAAAAAGCCGCCCCGCCGTAAACGCCGCCGAGACTTAGCCGAACACAGCACCCGAGAAACGCGGACGCATTCGGATGCACGGGAAATCCCGCAGAGCATCCGAGCGCACCGAAGCACATATCCGCCGCACACCGTGTTCCCGCACGCCGCGCATTCTCCAACGCACACCCCATACCCGCGTACAGTCCGCATGTGCCAAGCCGCCGTGCGCATCCCGCACAATCCGTATACCCCCGCCGCACGTTACCTGCCGTCTTAACATCAACCGCCACGCTGTTCGCACTGTCCCGAAATCGCACACATCAGCCCAAGCCGGACACGCCGCAGATACCCCACGAATCGCACACCCCCGCCGCACCCGTTTTCTCTCCTCGGATATTGCCCCCGCGTCCGATACCCCTGCCCCGACCGCCGTCCGCCGGAATGCGAATCCGGAATATTGACAAGAAAGCCTCTTTGTGTTATAATACCGAAAGAGCGGACAAAAGCGCCCTTGCCCGGCGTTCGCACAATACCGATGGGATATGGTGTAACGGCAACACACGAGACTTTGACTCTCGCTTTGCAGGTTCGAGTCCTGCTATCCCAGCCATAAAAGGGCTACAAAATAGATGTAGCCCGTGAAAACCCCGATTTTATCGGGGTTTTCACCGTTTATACGGCAAAATTTCAGCGAACCGTTTTGACAGATATAAAAATGATGTTTTCCCTTTGTTGGATGTCTTGAACTCTCACACAACCGAATAATGATACGCAAGGCAGATAGAAATCAAAAATCTATCTGCCTTTTTTATTACCCTCAAAAAAGGAGATCACAGATATGCTACAGAAAGAATTATCCAAACGGCTCAGGACTCGATACGACACCAAGATAGACGGCAGCGGATGGCTGGAGGTATCCTCGGACGGCATCCCCCTCTGCCGCATAAAATACAACGGTCAGTATTTGAGCAACACCGACCAAAACCTCTCGGATGAATACCGCAGTAAAATTGCAGATATTCAGGATGAGATCTCTACGGTGCGGGAATATGTCGGACTCTACGAACACGCACCGCAGATGAAAGCTGCCGATGTCTCCGATTACAGACAGC
>ERZ772893.951-NODE-951-length-32852-cov-6.122816_pt1 | contig 32852 bp, 55 predicted proteins | sample MGYA00511482_ERZ772893 | MGnify/ENA primary metagenome ERZ772893 (study PRJEB29015, sample SAMEA2737687) | human gut metagenome | biome: human gut; feature: human-associated habitat; material: faeces | place: China | collected 2012 ... | reverse complement strand
AGAGGATTTCGAGGAAGCTGTCAGTAAAGCGAAAGAAGTTGTCATGCGTGAAGTTAAGAAAATCAGAGAAGATGCTTACAGATTCTACGCAGACAACAACATTGAATTTGATAGATATTAGGAGGACGCGAAATGAAATTATATTTCTACATTTTGGACAGTGACAGAGAATTCAATCCAGAAACCAGGACATTTGGAGATCCCATTTTCAAAGTCAGAGTTGAAGAATGCGAAGTAACAGAGAAACCAAAAACATATAGAGCAGTAACACAGTTTCCAAAAGGACTTTACATTGGATATGTGAAAAAAGAAGATATTGGAAAAATATCTGATTCTTTAACGCCGTATATTGTGTTGGAAGAACCTAATTATCAGTTCGTAAAAGATAAATTTTTAAAAAGAAATAACGTCGAAATCCACAGGCTCAAAAAATTAATCGCTATGTACGAAAATGAGATAGCTGCGATCAAAGATTACAAAGAGTACACAAAATGTTAAGGAGAAGTCAGAACAAATGATAATTATTAAACTTTAGCAATTTGTTTGTAGCTTATATTGTGAGAGATGACGAGGGTTTTGTTGTTTCAAGCCTAGAGGATGAAAACAGATATAGACTTGGTATGTACTCCTCAAAAGAAAAAGCCATGAAAGTACTGGATATGATTCAGGATGCTTATATGGATTTTGAAGCAACAAAAATCATCAGTACAGGAATGTCCGCTACGGCATTCACAGGAAGTTATGATACTCCTGAGAGCGTAGCTGCTGGAATTAAAGTTTTAAAAGGTTATGCGGAAGTGATAAGAGAATCAGTGGTCTTTCAGATGCCAGAGGACAGTGAGGTGGAAGCATGAGTGATAAACGTAAAATATACGATTACATAAAACGGACAATAAATCCTTGCGGAATACCTTTCGAGGGAACTGCATATGAGTTCGGACTTAAAATCATGGGTTTCATCGAAAATATAGATGGTGAGAAAGAAAATGGGTGGATTCCAGTCAGTGAGAGATTACCGGAAGATGAAAGAGAGTGTCTTGTAACTCTTGAAAAGGTATATGGAACACCTGAAATATTCATGGGAATTGCGAGTTATTTGAAATTTGGTGATGCCGGATATTGGAACGAAAAGAAATATGGATATCTTGAATGGGATAAATATTCAGACGGGCACGGTGGAACGAAGATGTATAAAGTTATTGCATGGATGCCACTACCAGAACTATATAATGAGGACTGAACATGGGATATTGTAAAATAGACTGCCCGCACGGTGAAACAGAGTGCTGCATTTGTTGTGAGAAACAGGATTCCTGCCAGTGCAGATGTGATGATATGGACAATTATGAATATGCGGAAGATTGCGAAGATTATATCAAGGAGGAAGAAGTATGATTACATTCTTATTAGGATTCACCCTTGGAATCATATTTGGAGTGGCTGGTCTTATATGCGTAGCTATCATGTACGATAAGCACCATCCAGACGATTAGAAAGGAGAACGGTATGCTGACAAGGAATAAAAAGCTGAAAGACTACGGTATTCCGGCAGAGGACATAGAAAAACTGAATACGATGCTGAAAGACTTCCCGGCAGAGTACGGATACCTGCTTACCAGTGCTGCCTTGTCAGCTTGCCCGAAGAACACGGTGATAGCGGATATGGTTATCGAAAATATCTTACACCGGAAAAGTTACAGGAAAATCAGCAAAGAAAGATATATCCCGATGAATCCGAAAGACTTCTACGGATACAGGCGCAAGACCGTCGCTGTACTGTATGAGAGGATGCGGTTGTTGGGAGTGTGGGAGGATGAAAGATGGGCAGATTAATTGATGCAGATAAATTGAAACATGCGATACATTGTGCATATTCTGATGATTTAGAGATCCTTGAAAAGATTGACGAGCAGCCAACAGCTTTTGATGCGGAAAAAGTTACGGAATCGCTTATGGACAGATTTCGTGTTGTTTCCAATGATGAGGACTTGGAATGGAATAGAGCTATAGACTATGCTATTAAAATCGTGGAAGGCGGTGGAGCTGAATGAGCAATGTATCAGTTGGGACATTAGGGAAGCTAAAAGATAGCATGGTCGGAAGAAGATATAAACACTTCAAAGGAAGAATCTATATTGTCACCGATATCGCAGTACATACAGAATCTGATGAAATCATGGTGATCTACAAGTGCTTTGCATACCCATTTGTAACATGGTGCAGACCGTTGACTATGTTTACGAGTGATGTGGACAGAAAGAAATATCCAAATGTAAAGCAGAAAAGAAGATTTGAACCACTTTCTAAGATACAGGAGGAATCAGATGAATAAAGGCAAAGACATTTCAACCATGTTTACAAAAGAAGAAAATAGAAAGAATGGAAGGCTCGGATACGCAGATGCTACCAGAGAGAAGGAAGATATTATCAATCCTGCACAGTATGGAGCATTCTTATAGAAAAGAGGAAAGAGAAAAATGAGAAAATCAGCATTAGTGACGGATACACCGAAAAACTGTTACGATTGCCCGTTCGGAACTGAATACTGCGGCGAACTTGAATATGAGGGATACTGTGAATTAGCCGATTGTTTAGATTATGATGTAATTCTGATGACAGAAGAACATTATGATTACGAAAGCAAATCAAGACCTGATTGGTGTCCATTGAAGCTGTTACCAGAGAAGAAAAGTACAACTGCACCCGTGAGCAATTACGAAGTGCAGAAAAACTTATTTGCCGACGGTTGGAATGCCTGCTTGAGAGAAATTACAAAAACAAGCGATGAAAATGAGCGATAAAAAGCAAGCGATAAGAGGTGAAGTAGATGGAGAGATTAACAGAAAGAGAAAGAAATGTTGATGGTACAGGAGTTGCAAAAGAAGAAATTACGGATGGATTATTAAAACCGTTTGCGGATAAAATTCTTACGAAACTTGCTGTTTATGAAGACTTAGAAGAACAGGGATTGCTTGTGAGACTGCCAGCTAATAAGAACGCAGAAATATACCTCATATCTTCCAGATGGACGATTTGTTCGAAATGTGGATCAAGATTTGATGAATACAGTTGTAGTGGATGTGAATACGAATGTGATAGTAAAAAAGAATATTATGTGCGTCCAACTTGTCTTTCGTCTATAAATGTAAGCTTTTATGCTAACCAATTTGGTAAAACCGTATTCCTCACCCGTGAAGAAGCTAAGAAGAAGTTGGAGGAGATTCAAAATGACAAGACCTGAGATTACAGCAGAATTATCAGCCATGCTTGAAAAGAAAATAAATCCTCACAATGATCCACGTATTTATTGGGCGAAAGAAGTGACATTTGATTATTCGACAGATCATGCGGTAAGGGTGGATTATATGCGGTTCGTGCCGGTGAATAATAGCGTGTCCGGGATAGAAAAAGGTGACTGCTATTGTTATGAGGTTAAATCATCAGCTGAAGATTTTCGTTCTGGTCATGGGTTGAATTTTATTGGTGATTATAACTACCTGGTTATGCCGACATATGTATGCGCTGCGGTATCCCTTGAAATTCCACATTATGTAGGAATATATGTACCAGAAGCAAATGATCTTACATGCATCAAAAAAGCAAAGCGAAGAAATCGGACAAGGCCTGTATCTGAAATACTCTTGATGATGTTCCGGTCTGCGAATAGGGATTATAGAAAAGCAGTAAAACAGTTGGAGGAAATGAAGAATGAATAACAACCCTACACCAGAAACAACCCCACAGCTCGCTATATCAGCATTCACAGTACTACATCAATATTGCAGCTCAATCAGTCCACATGACTGCATCAGATGTGCATTTTACGAGCATTGCCCGGAGCGTTTCATGGGGTGTCCGGGAGATCAGGGTGAGACGATCAGAAAATTACAAAGCAATGAATAAAATTAGAGAGTCGGTATTTACCGGCTCTTTTTAGTGCAAAATTCCTCAAACATGTACCACAACTTTTCTGCCAACCTATGATAGAATATACTCAGAAGTGTTACTATGGGGTTTTATAGCCAGAAATGAGGTGATAATATGGCGAACTTAAAAGCAGTTACAAGAAAACTTCAAAAAGCTATATTATCCACCGGATTAGTCATAAAAATCGGAACATCACAATTCTATAGCCACGAACAGGAACGATTAATTACAGTAACGATCATATCAACACCAGTGTTTAGACCAACAAAACGTGGCGAATGGAAAGATTGCGATTATGAAATATTACGAACTGCATCCCAGTATGATGTGGTTATGTGCCTAAAAGAAATATGGGAGGCAGTCAGAAAATGAGGATAGACAGAGGTGATTAGATGAACTTAACGCCTAAACAGGAAGCGTTTGTAAAAGAATATATAAAAAATGGCGGAAATGCATCTGATGCCGCAAGGAAATCTGGATATAAAAATTATGAAGTGGAAGGCTATAGATTGATAAGAAATGATAAGGTTTTATCTTATATAGCCAAAAAGCAGGCTAAAATCGAGAAACAAAAATGTACTGACATCATGTCTCTGGCAGAAATCCAGCAGCGCCGTTCCATGATCGCAAGAGGTGAGCTAAAAGATTCGTTCGGTTTCGCTCCGGAGTTCTCCGACCAGCTAAAGTCCATGAATGATCTGGAAAAAACGCTTGCTATAAAAGAAGCCAGAGAAGAGCAGCGGAAAGCAGAAGAAAAAGCCAGATTACAAAGTGAATATCATATTGATCTGGATATTGTCCCGGACGTATTTCATAAAATGATTAGAGATATCCGGAAAAAGAAACATAGCGAATACATTCTCCCCGGCGGGCGTGGATCCATGAAGTCATCGACAATATCATTGATTATACCGGAACTGCTGAAGAATAATTCGAACATGCACGCTCTGATTCTTCGAAAAGTCGGGAACACAATAAAAGATTCTGTTTATGCTCAGATGAAATGGGCACTGGATAAGCTGAACCTGTCAGAGGAATTTACCTGTAAAGTGTCCCCTATGGAGATTACATATAAGCCTACTGGACAGAAGATATACTTTCGTGGTGCTGATGATCCGTTGAAGATTAAGTCCATCAAGCCGGAGTTTGGTTATATCGGCATTGTCTGGTTTGAGGAACTTGATCAATTTGCCGGTCCAGAAGAAATACGAAATATTCAGCAGTCTGCGATTCGTGGTGGTAACGAAGCGTACAAGTTCAAATCATTCAACCCGCCGAGAAGTAAAAATAACTGGGCAAATGAATATACGGCAGAAGCAGAAGAAAAAGATGAAAATGCAATGGTTGTACACAGCACCTACACTGATTTGGGGATTGAACAGGAATGGCTTGGAGATATATTCCTGGCAGACGCAGAACATTTGAAAGAAACTAATCCGGCTGCCTACGAGAACGAATATCTCGGGGTAGCGAATGGAAATGGTGGAAATGTTTTTGACTTTATAGAAGAAAGAACCATCACAGATGAAGAAGTTAGTCGCTTTGATAGAATCTATCAGGGCAATGACTGGGGATGGTTCCCTGATCAGTATGGATTTATCCGATTACATTACGATTCTGCCAGGGAGACGATATATTTCATCGATGAGATATATGAGAATAAAAAATCAAATGAATGGACTGCAAATGAAATTAAGCGGCGCGGATATGATGACTACACGATCACAAGTGATAGTGCAGAGCCTAAGTCGGTAAATGATTACAGAGATTTTGGATTACCTGCAAAAGCGGCAATCAAAGGACCTGGAAGCATTGAATACTCCATGAAGTGGCTGCAGAGACGAAAACTTGTATTTGATCCTGCCAGAACTCCGAACGCAAGAAAGGAGTTTAAAAAATATGAATATGAAAGGGATAAGGATGGAAATATCATTAGTGGTTATCCAGACAAAGATAACCATTTGATTGATGCGAGTAGATATGCAACAGAATCATTATGGAGAAGAAGGGGCAGCAGTGCATAATGTTACTATCAGAATATTGTAGAAAAAAACTTGGCGATTTTTTAAAAGATAAAGTAGATGTAAAAGAGGGATATACTTATGAGGAACAGGCAGTAATTGAAGATTCAATCAGAATGCTGATAAAAGCTGGAATATACCCACTTGATGAACTTCGAAAAGATATCTTAAGAGAGTGCTCGGTGCTTCTTCCCCGGGAATGGATGTTCGACGTAGCAAACAGTTAGCAGGTGACTAAATGGGACTTATAACAACGCTAAAAAGGTGGTTTAATATGATTTTCAAAAAACAAGCCGAAGAGGATTTTAATATCCAGGCAGCAGAATTTCCAGAGATGGAATCGCTGATTAACCGGTGCGCGAACATTTACAGGGGAGTACCGGAATGGCTAGATGACAAGAATAACATCAAGACGATCAATTTTGCGAAAACTGTCTGCTCAGAGACAGCTCGGCTCACAACATTGGCGATCGGCATTCAGATAGACGGTTCCACAAGGGCTACATGGCTACAAAAGCAGATTAACAAAGTATATTTCCAAATCCGGCACTGGGTAGAATATGGCTGTGCTTATGGAACGGTATTTATCAAACCAAACGGGGAGAGCCTTGACGTATTTACCCCAGCAGATGTGATGATTGTAGATTACGACAATCAGGAGATCAAGGGGATTATATTCAAGGATTCTTATACTGTTGGACGAAAATACTACACACGGCTTGAATATCATAGATTTGCTGAGATTACAATAGATGGCGTAACAACTTATCCGTACTACGTTTCTAACAGAGCTTATGTGTCAAAATCCCCTCAGTCAATCGGTGACAGAATCGACCTTAAGCAGACCAAGTGGGCTGACCTAATGGCAGATACGCCGCCGATACTCAAGGCAAACGGTGAGAAGCTGGACGGGCCTCTGTACGGAGTACTGCGGACACCGCAGGCAAACAATGTGGATATCAGTACACCTCTTGGATTGCCGATATTTGCAGAAGCAATTGAGGAATTAAAGGATTTTGACATTGCATACAGCAGAAACGCCGGAGAGATTTTTGATTCGCAGAAGATTGTTCTGGCAGATGATAGACTACTGATTCCAAGCGGCACGCCTGTATCAGCCATGTCGCCACAAAGCATGGAAAACAGACGGAACAAGATGAACTTACCGCACTTTGTCAAGAATGTATTCGGACAGGACGAGAAAGAGTTCTATCAGGAAATCAACCCAATTCTCAACACAGATACCCGTATAAGCGGCATAAATGCCCTTTTAAACCAGATAGGATATAAGATTGGATTCTCCAACGGGTACTTTGTTTTTAATGAAAAAACCGGCATGGTGACGGCTAGGCAGGTGGAAGCGGATGATAGGCGAACGATCGGATTTATCAAGGATGTGCGCGACAAGTTGGAAGACTGCCTGAACGGAGTCATCTATGCGCTAAATGTGTTTGCAGACCTGTACGGCATGGCTCCTGTGGGCGCATATGAGGTGACCTACGACTTCGGAGATATCACCTATAATAGAGATGAAGACAGAGCAAGATGGTGGCAGTATGTTATTACAAATAAAGTACCGGCATGGTTGTATTTCGTGAAATTCGAGGGAATGACAGAGGAAGAAGCTAAAGCAATGATTGAAGAAGCACAGCCAAAAGAACCGACTTTGTTCGGTGATGAGGAATAATTATGCTTAGTCCAGAGTATTTGCGCAGAATCACAGAAGGCAGCGAACAGATTGCTGAGGAGCTGCATCAGTACATTGTTGGAGAAATTGTATCCAGAATGATGGCAAGAATTGGCAGGGGTGAAGATTATATTCTGACTAATGCCGATGCGTGGAGAATCAGGACGTTGCAGGAATCCGGTGAACTGTTAGAGGACATTCTGGCAGAATTATCCAAATATACCAAACGTGAACAGCAGGAACTTCTTGAAGCGTTTGAAGATGCTGGAATCACTGCAATGAACTATGATGATAAGGTATATAAGGCGGCAGGATTAAGCCCTGTACCGCTCGAACAGTCACCGGCTATGATAAGGCTCATGGAGCGAAATATGCTTGCGACTATGGGCGAGTGGAAGAACTTCACAAGAACAACCGCAAGCGCCGCTCAGAGGCTCTATATCGAGCAATGTGACCTTGCATATAATCATGTAATGTCTGGGGCAGTCGGGTATACACAAGCTATTAAAGAAGCAGTTAATAACGTTGTGAGTGATGGTGTTACTGTCACATATCCATCTGGCAGAAAAGATACGATTGAAACAGCAGTCGCGCGTTCTGTCAGAACTGGTGTGGCACAGGCTACCGGAGATATATCCCTAAAACGCATGGAAGAAATGAACTGGGATTTAGTTCTGGTCAGCGCGCACATGGGAGCCAGAACGGGTGACGGTGGTCAGAATCCCGGAAATCACTCATGGTGGCAAGGCAAGATATACTCTCGTTCTGGCAAGAGCAAGAAATTTCCACCGTTCTCATTGACCGGATATGGAACGGCAAGTGGACTGTCAGGGGTCAATTGTCGGCATAGTTTTGGAGCCAGTGATGGAGAATTTAATCCCTATGCAGAACTATCAGCGCAGGACAAAGCCAACAAGGGAAAGCAGTACGAAAAGGAACAGCGGCAACGTACTTACGAGCGAAGAATCCGAAAGGCAAAGAGAGAAGTCCTTGGAATGCAAACGGCGGTTGACAACTGCAAGGACGAACAGACGAGATTTGCACTCCAGCAAGACCTTGACCGGAAGTCTTATCTTTTGCAGAAGCAAAATGCTGCATACAAGGCTTACTGCAAGCAGAACGACCTGAGGGAGCTACAAGACCGACTCATGATTGCTAAGTGGAACCACCAGAATGCCGCAAAAGCCAGAGGAGCGGCAAAACGATATAAGACAGCAAAGGGGATTGACTGATGGATAGATGGGAATATTACAATCCGAATCCTGCTGGAAATCGAGTCGGAGATTGTGCTGTTCGGGCAATATGTAAAGCAACCGGCTTCGACTGGGAAACGGTTTTTACCGGATTAATGATACAGGCATGTACTCTGTCAGATATGCCATCAGCTAATTACGTTTGGGGAGCGTACCTCTACAAACATGGGTACAGACGCAAACTGATTGAGCAATCAGAACGGTATATCTATACAGTCAATGATTTTTGCGCAGATCATCAGACAGGCACATACATTCTCTGCATAGATGGTCATGTGGTGACAGTACAAGATGGTAAATATTATGATACATGGGATTCCGGAAATGAAGTCCCGGTATATTACTGGGAAAAGGAGTAGCTAAATGAGCATACAGGAATTTATTCAGTTTTTTCTTTCAATCTGTGGAGGAGTATCAATTATTGGAGGGGCAGCAGCTGTTGTTTTTAAATGGATTACTCCGGCATTTCGACTCAACAAGCGAGTTGAGACACTGGAAGAACATGATAAGCGAGATTACGAGAGTCTTCAGAGGATTGCGGAACGTGATTCATTGATTCTGGAAGTGCTATCAACAATGTTGGACAGTCAGATTAGTGGAAATAACGTCGAGGAATTAAAAAAAACAAAACAGAAGCTTACAAATTATCTTGCACAGAATCAACGTTAGCATTAGTAAGGGGTATGCTCATGAAATTATATGTGTTCACGAAAAAAGATATAGACAGGTTCTTGATAGAGTGCAATTTCACACCGGACGAAGAAAGACTGTTCCGGTTGAGATGCCAGGAACGCACTCTCGAATACTGTGCTGAGCAGATGAATGTGAGCATATCAACAGCAAAGCGGTTAAGCCGGAGGGTGAATAATAAAATAATTAAAGTATGCTAAAAAGTAAGGAGAGGATTTTCTACCCTCTCCCATTTTTTTAACAAAAATCTTCTTTTACAGCTCTTTCAAGTAGCTTTATAACATATTCTGGTGGAGTTCGCTTGCCACTCTCCCAGTTTTCTATGCTTCTTTTAGGAATACCATATTTTTCAGAAAAAGCTTGCTGGCTCAGATTTGTAAAATTCCTTAATTCCTTTACATCCATATATTAACCTCTCGTTTCTTCCCAATCGCCATCGTCAAAAATGGTAACCTGTCTATGTATCGTCTGCATCCAGTCTTCACCAGTGGAATTTCCGAACGAATCTCGGCTTTTTCTCGGTACTTCCTGTTCTAATTTCACATAACGACACCACGTAGATTCGTCTTTTACTATTTTCCATCCTTTTTCAACTAATTGCTTAATCCTTTCTTCGCCCGTCATTTTATTATCCTCCCTTGACTATATTTTTACCTTCGTGGTATAATGTCTTTGTCACTTACAGAGGGATGTTCTGTAAGCGGAGTGCCTAACGATTCCGGGCACCACGGATTGAAATAATAATTTTAGGTATAAAGAGCTAGTTTTGCATGCTTAGCTCTTTTTACTTTGCATTTTTTCCGTCTCCATAACATTTATAAAACGCTTCAACCAGCTCTGCCAGTTCCTGCGGCGTGAGATTTTCTTTTAGGTCATCCGGGATACGATTGTAATTGCGCGCAAAGGTTTCAACACAATCTCCAATTTTGCATGCCTTTTTGACCTGTTCAAGTTTGTACATTGCTCCGATTTCTTCAGCTGTAAACATCCCTTTTCTAAGAGCTTCACGGCCTTCTTTGTCTCGATCAAGCCCCAATGATTTTATCGCTACCTTCTTACTAATGACTCCGATTCCTTGTATTTTCATTTTAATCCTCCTTTATTATAAAACGCGATATCTCACGATATCTTCAACTTTCTCAGGACTTCCATACCAGTATTTTTCGTCTGGATTCCATTTAAGCCCAAATTCTTTTAAAGTTTTCCTACAATTAAAAGTATTTCCAGAAACAACTCCGTCTCCAAGGTTAAAAAGAACTTCGCATCCATCAAGGAAAGTATTGAAATATTTGCCAAGCTTTGCGAGCTTGAGATCTTCTTTAGCTTTTTCCCATGCTCTTTTAAGTGCTACAGAAATAGTACATTTACACTGTCTTACGATACTCCATGCATTTTTCATGATTTCTGATTTGTTATACTTCATAATGATTACCTCCTAAATGATTCCTTATTTCCTCTTGTTGATATTATAATACCACCCAGTGAGTGATATGTCAATACTTTTTTGACACTTTTTCGAACTTTTTAGATTGATATATCTATGTAAAAATATAATCAGAAAGGCGGTGTATAAGATGGCATTATATAACAATCCTTATCAATATAGCTTTGGCGTTCCTGGGCAGATGAACCAGTTCCAGCAACAGCCTGTCCAGATTCCAACTCAACCAGTACAGCAACCACAGCAGAATAATAGCGGTATCCTGTGGGTATCCGGCGAAGTCGGCGCAAAATCCTATCTGGTAGCACCCGGGACAAGTGTTTTGCTGATGGACAGCGAAAGTGAAAAGTTCTACATAAAATCCACAGATGTATCCGGTATGCCACAACCACTGCGGACATTTGAATACCACGAGGTAGGTTCTCAGATGCCGCCTAAGCAGCCTGTTCAGAACATGGACAGTAAATATGTTACTCGACAGGAATACGATGATTTGAAAGGCAAATACGAAGTTATCATAAACCGATTAAATTCATTTTCTGAACCTGTTAGGGCTAATACCGTACAGGAATCAGCGACCAAGGGAGGAAATGCAGATGAGTAATCCATTATTTAACGCACTTGGCGGCGGGATGCCGCAGGGAAACGGACCAATGCAGATGATACAACAGTTTATGCAGTTTAAACAGAATTTTAAGGGAGATCCGAAAGCAGAAGTCGAGAAAATGTTGCAGTCTGGAAAGATTTCTCAACAGCAGCTCAATCAAGTTCAACAGATGGCAGGGCAATTCCAGCGCATGTTGAAAGGAATGAAATAGTACATTACAATCTGGCCAGATTGATGTAAATACACAAAAAGGAGATTATATTATGGATGGAAATTATAGCTTAGCAGATATTGCCGCTGCTACTGGAAACGGCAGAAATAATGACGGCATGTTTGGTGGAGATGGCAGCTGGTGGATTATTGTTTTATTTATTTTTGCTTTCTTCGGATGGGGAAACAACGGATGGGGCAATAATGGAAACGGCGGAGGATATGTAGCTACAGCAGCTACTCAGGCAGATATTCAGAGAGGATTCGACAATTCCGCTGTAATCAGCAAGCTTGACGGAATCAATAGCGGCCTGTGTGATGGCTTCTATGCTATGAATAACGGTATGCTTACCGGCTTTAACGGAATCAACACAAACATCATGCAGACTGGTTTCGGCATTCAGCAGGCTATTAATGCTGACACTGTAGCAAATATGCAGAATACCAATGCACTCCAGGCACAGCTTGCAAACTGCTGCTGCGAAACCAGAGAAGCAATCCAGGGCATAAACTACAACATGGCACAGAATACCTGTGCATTGCAGAACACCATGAACAGTAACACAAGAGACATTATCGACAGCCAGAACGCCGGAACAAGGGCAATCCTTGATTACCTGTGCAACGAGAAGATATCCAATCTCCAGGCTGAAAATAACGACCTCAGACGTGCCGCTTCTCAGGATCGCCAGAGTGCGCTTCTCACAACTGCAATGGCTTCTCAGACACAGCAGCTCATTAATGCGATTAATCCAGCACCGATTCCGGCATATCAGGTTCCTAATCCGAACACATATTACGGATGCGGATGCAACACCGGATGTAATTGTTAACAACTTCATATCGAGAGTATCTTTCGATTGATTCGGATGTCGGCTTATGCCGTATTACACAGAGGGGCAGGCTGAGACCTGTCCTTTTGTGATATGAAAGGAGTATTTTTATGGCAGAATTTACAAATGTAGCTGCTCAGACTGTAGCAGCAAATGGAAACGTAGTATTTTCAAACACAGCAGTCAAAGGTTCTAACTGCATTCAACACAGGGAGGGAAGTGGAATCATTACGCTGAGAGGACTTACTAACCAGTGCAAGGCTAGATTCTTCGTGGATTTTTCTGGTAATATCGCAATTCCAACAGGCGGTACTGTCGGAGCTATTTCTCTGGCTATTGCAATCTCTGGCGAGCCTGTATTATCTTCACAGATGATTTCCACACCGGCAGCAGTAGACCAGTATAACAATGTGTCCTCTGGTATCTATATTGATGTACCTCGCGGATGTTGCGTTAATATCGCAGTAGAGAACACAAGCGATCAGGCTGTTTCTGTTGCGAACGCAAACATTGTTGTGACCAGAGAAGCATAGGAGGTGTGATTATGAGAGACATTAAAGACTTATGTGCAAGAATTGAAGACGAACTGTCCAAAATTGCTGACAGTGGGCTGACCACTGGAAATCTGGAAATGACATACAAACTGATTGATATGTATAAAGATATCAAGAATACGCAGTACTGGGACAAGAAAGTGGAATATTACAATACTGTCCTTGATGAGATGCGTGGTGGCTACAATGAAGATTACAGCGAACGTGGAAGAAAGCGCGACAGCATGGGGAGATATAGCTCAAATGATGGCAGAATGATGCCGGATTACGACAGAGGCAGTTCTTATGCCAGACGTGGGGAACATTATGTCAGAGGGCATTACAGCCGTTCTGACGGACGAGACGCTTACGATGACTACATGACACAGAAACAGAGCTATCGTTCTGGCAAATCTGAGGACTGTAAGAGGAAGATGCTTGCCGCTCTGGAAGAACATCTGGACGAACTCACAACAGAAATGAGCGATATGTCCAAGGATGCGGAGTGCCGGGAGGAACGTGATCTTGTTAAAAGATACGTGGAAAAGCTCCGTGATATGCTCTAATTAGTCAAAACATGTACCACAACTTTTTGGAGGTTCTGTGGTAAAATGTATTCATAAGGAAGATTCGTAAGTGGTTGTAGCCACTTGACATAGACATTTTTTCATTGATTCCTCCTTTCTTAGGCGCGTGTCCTTAACAGAAACAGGTTCGGGCGGAACCTGGAGGTTGAAAAGCGGATGCAATTTCCGACACGTACCATTGCCGTTAGTGCATGGCGGCATACCTCCTTGTGAGCATATAACTGAACAGTGAAATCCAACCCGTGCAGAGGTGTGCGACCGTATAGGCGGTGTTGACGTAGCCCGAACGTCCCGTGTTTAGGCATAGCACGTAAAATACCTTGCTAACCCGGGAATCCGGGTTAAGGCAGGATGGAGAAGTGGAATCTCGCAAGGATCATATTCTTGAGAACGGCGGTTCAAATCCGTCTCCTGCAATTAATTTGGTCGGAATTACGCTGTCTGTATACAGGCGGTCTATGATTCGGCTGAATTTATCTCATGAGAAAAGGTTATTGCTTATCCTGCTATCTGGTGTCCAGACCGAAAAGCATAATGGAATGTAGCTCAGTTGGGAGAGCGGAGGACGCATAGTCCTTGACGTCGGTGGTTCGAGTCCACCCTTTCCGATTACCCTGCCAGTGGTCTAACTGGCTTAATCCATTTACCTGCGGCGGCAGGTCAATAAACACGACCAGGAGGATGTTATGCAGAAACTTATTGACACATTAAAATCATTTGGAATTGAAATCCCGGAGGACAAGCAGGCAGATGTGAAAAAAGCACTCTCTGAGCATTACAAGAATGCTAAAGAAGTAGCGAAAACTCTGTCGAAAGTCGAAGGAGAACGCGACAGCTGGAAGGAACGTGCTGAGACAGCAGAAGAAACCTTAAAAGGCTTTGACGGTATCGACCCGGCAAATATTCAGACAGAGCTTGCTGGATGGAAGAAGAAAGCCGAGGACGCAGAGAAAGAATTCAATGCGAAAATCTACGAAAGAGATTTTGACGATGCTCTTAAAACTGCATTGGAAAATGTTAATTTTTCATCTCCAGCAGCTAAAAGATCTGTTACTGCTGATATCAAATCAGCTGGTCTTAAGCTTAAGGACGGAAAGATTCTTGGACTTAATGATTTACTTGAACAGATGAAACAGGATGAACCTGATACATTTGTAGATGAAAGTCAACGGCAGGCTCAGCAGCAACAGGCGAGATTTGCAACAGCGCGGATTGGACATCAGCAGACACCGGGAAGTATGACCAAGAAAGATATCGAAGCAATCAAAGACCCGTCCGAGAGACAGGCTGCAATTGCTCAGAATATCCAGTTATTCCAGTGATTTTTTACACCGACTATACGCCAGAGTATAGCCGCTAACCCAATACCTTAACAATTATGGGTAGAAAGGATTTTTTTATGCCAGCAAAAACAAATCTTATTATGACTAATGATATTCAGGTCACAGCACGTGAGATTGATTTTGTTACCAGATTCGAAAGAAACTGGCAGCACTTACGCGATATTCTGGGTATCATGAGACCTATCAAAAAACAGCCAGGTGCTGTACTCAAGTCCAAATACGCAGAGGGTACTTTGCAGAGCGGAAATGTTGGTGAGGGTGAGGAAATCCCTTACAGCAAGTTTACTGTAAAAGAAAAGAACTATGCGGAAATGACTATCGAGAAGTACGCAAAGGCTGTATCTATCGAAGCAATCAAGGATCACGGTTACGAGAACGCTGTTCAGATGACTGACGACGAGTTCCTTTTCCAGCTTCAGACTGATGTTACCGGCAGATTCTATGATTATCTGAAAACCGGTACACTTACTTCCACAGAAACTACATTCCAGATGGCTCTGGCAATGGCTAAAGGCCGTGTTGAAAACAAATTCAAACAGATGCACAGAAATGTGACTGGCGTTGTTGGATTTGTGAACATTCTGGACGTATATGAATATCTCGGAGCAGCTGAGATCACTATTCAGAACCAGTTCGGCTTCCAGTACATGAAAGACTTTATGGGATTCAATACAATCTTTTTACTGTCTGACAGTGAAATCCCGAGAGGACAGGTTATCGCTACTCCTGTTGATAACATCGTCCTGTACTATGTTGACCCGAACGAATCTGATTTCGCAAGAGCAGGTCTTGTATACACCGTATCTGGCGAGACAAACCTGATCGGATTCCATACACAGGGTAACTACCACACAGCAGTGTCCGAAGCGTTCGCAGTTATGGGACTTACTCTTTTTGCGGAGTACATTGATGCAATCGCAGTAATCACCATTGATGAAACACCAACACTTGGTACTCTGACAGTAAATTCCGTGGCTGGGACAGAGAGTGGTGATACAAAAATCACTGTAAATCCGGCTAAGGAAAATGTCAACAACGTATATAAATACAAAGTTGCAACAGAAGCAGTAACTGTTGGATACGGACAGAATCTCAGAAACTGGAGTACTTGGGATGGAAAAGCCGATATCACAGCGGCAACCGGGCAGAAAATCACAGTGGTTGAGTGTGACGGAACATACAAGGCACTGAATGCCGGAAGCGCAAGCGTAACAGCAAAATGATGATCGATTAGGAGGTAGCTGGCATGGCTTATGCAGATTATGATTTTTACACAGAATCCTATTATGGCAATGTCGTGCCAGAAGCTGACTTTGATCGTCTGGCAGCCAGAGCCAGCGATTTTATTGATACATTGACATTTAATAATTTGGTGGACGGACTGCCAGCTGATAAGCGTTCACAGAAACGTATTAAAAAGGCGGTCTGTTCACTGACTGAATTAATGTATCAGATTGAGCTTGCTGAGAAGAATGCTACCAATGCCGCTGTGAGCGGTACGTCAACCGCAATCGGGTCCGGTGGTAGCACGACAGGCATTGTAACATCTGTATCATCTGGCAGTGAATCCATCTCTTATGCAACGCCACAGCAGAAAGCATCAGGTGCAAAGGAATGGAGTGCAGTGTATGCCGCCGCCGGAGATGTACAGAAAACGAACGACTTGCTTCTTAAGACAGCTTTACCGCTTCTGATGGGAGTAAGGACGGATGATGGAATACCAGTTCTTTATGCGGGGGTGTGAATATGAAATGCAGACAATGCGGGAAAGAACTCAAACCACATTGGAGTACAGATATTTGTCTTGAGTGCTCAAGAGAAAATATGAAAAAGATATTTAGAGAAAACCCCGAAGTGAAACAGGCATTCCATGAAACTATTGAAGAACTTAAAAAGCCTGAAAACATTGCGAAAATGGCTAAAAATACTGCCGGTTTTATGAGTGCTATTCAGGCATTAAGGAGTGATAAATAATGGACATTTCAACATTAGGCTCATGTGTAGCAATCGTTATGATTTGCTATATCGTAGGAATGGGCTGTAAAGCATCAAAAAGAATCTCTGATGAATGGATTCCAGTGATCATGGCGGTTATTGGTGGGATTCTTGGAGCAGTCGGAATGGGAATTATCCCGGATTTCCCGGCAACGGATTATATTACGGCAGTTGCAGTCGGTATGTTTAATGGGCTGTCGGCTACCGGCGTGAATCAGGTTATTAAACAGACAGTGCAGAAAGAATAATGGCAAATCGGGAAACCAGTATAGCTTACGAAAATCTAAACCGCCGTATCTTTCCCGGCGTTGGTGAATACGGCATACCGCAGTTAGAACCGGAATTATTCGAGGGTAACTGCGAGTTTGTCGGATTCAATTATGCCAGAGGGAAATGCAGTAATCCAGAAAAGAAAGCGGTTCATTTCTTCTTGGATGATTACCAGTTTGACGCATTATGGAGGAATCCAGACAGATATGTTGATAAGCTGAGCAAATTTCGGTACGTTCTGACACCGGATTTTAGTACCTACACCGATTTTCCAAAAGCTATCCAGATTTATAATTATTATCGCAAACATTGGATTGGTGCGTACCTGCAAGAATACGGTTGCAAGGTAATTCCGACAATCTCATGGAGTACGCCAGATTCTTACGAATGGTGTTTTGACGGTGAGCCAGAGGGCGTAACTGTGGCGGTGTCTTCGGTGGGATGCATGAACAGTTTAGGCAAAAAACGCCTATTCTTATCTGGCTATAATGCTATGATTGAACGATTGCATCCAGAAAGTATTATTTTCTACGGAAAAGTACCGGAAGAGTGTAAGGGTAATATTGTTAGAATTAAGGCATTTTCTGACAAATTTAACGAGGTGAAGTGTAATGGGTGGTAGAGGAGGAGCGAGCGGATTTGGCGGAAACTCGGTATTCGAGAAAAACGCAAAGATTCAAACAATCGAAACAGTTTACAGAAAACCAAAAGGTTATTCTCCTGGATATTATAAAGAAACTGTATTGAGCGCAAAAGCTGGAAAAAATGGGGAAATTGAGTTCGCATATGCAACTCCGGTAAAAAGAAATGAAACAGCATCGACAAATAGAACTGTATATTTAACATACAAGGAAAAGGCGGGAGCACGCGGAGACACAGTCTTTGGAATTAACTGGAAAAATGTAAAATCTGTATCCGGGCAGACATTTGCTATAAAGGATACTATTAAAGAAAATGGTTTTCGGTGGGATGGAAAATCAAAAAAATGGATAAGAAAATAGGGAGGATATCATGTATAGCAAGATTGTGACGATTTTCAACTATTACGAATCAGCCACGACTGGAGATGTGTACTGGTACCCTCATGTTTTATCCGGCGTTGACCTCATTACCGACAAAGGAGCAATCCTTAAAAAGTACGGACCAGACGCAACTGACAACGCACAGTTACATGTTCGTTATACTGTCCAGAACGGTGATATAACCATTACTGATAAAGACGGCAAGATTCTTCCATGGGTTCCGCCTAAAGAGTGGAAACAGCAGATTAACAACGCTCTGGAAGATACTATCACATTCTCAGATGAATCGTTCTTCTGGGAGGGGGAATGGACTGGCGGAATAGTAACCGATGGCGATTATCGAAATGGATTCTACCAGTACATGAATGAAAATAAGGATAACGTGTTCAAGATTACCAGTGTAGGCGGTCCGTATACACTGATTCCGCATTTTGAAATTTTGGGTAAGTAATATGAGTAAGATTCATCATTTTAAAGGGTTCTCCGTAGTTGATGGAGATATGAAAATCAAGCTGAATATGGACAGATTCTCCAGACAGTATCAAGAAGCTCAGTATCTCCTTGACGGAATGGTCATGGACAGTATGGTACCGTTTATGCCGATGATTACAGGGGACTTTATCAACCGAACAAGAGCTGAGAGTGCATCCTTGCAAGGAACTGGGAAAGTATGTGCGGCGGCAGCTCCTTATGGGCGTTTTCTGTATGAGGGAAAAGGAATGGTTGATGAAGCAACTGGAAGCCCCTACGCAAGACGTGGAGCCAAGAAAGTTCTCGTTAGTCAGTTTTCTGGTCAGACAGCCGCAAAGGAAAATCTTGAATACACCAAACAGGCTCATCCACGAGCACAGGCAAAGTGGTTCGATGCTGCTAAGCGACAATACGGTGACACATGGCTTCGCAAGGTAAAAGCACAAGCAGGAGGTGGCAGACATGGCAGATAAACCTATCGGAAAAGATGCAACTGGATATGAGATTCTGACAGATGCCATGAAAGCACTTCTGAACCAGTATCCGGGACTGTACGATAATGAAACAATCAAATTTGAGGAACTCGGCAAGGAATCAGGAATTGCATTCTCGGCAGACAACGGGGCGTTGGTCTATTCAGAAAAAGAAGATGTTTGCGGAATAATGCACCAAATTTGTCAGTACCCATTTTATGTAGTGTACCGAACAGCATCCGACAAGGAACGGCAGAAGTTATCTGTTCAGAAGTTCCTGGATAATCTCGGTAAATGGATATGCCGAGAACCAGTTATCATAAATGGCTCTAAGACACGCTTAAACACGTTTCCTGAGCTTTCACAGGGGCGAGTGATAAAACGTATCACCCGTGATAACTCCTATGGTTTAGAACCGCAGGAGAGTGGCGTACAGGATTGGCTATTGCCATTGTCAGTACGCTACGAAAACACTTATGAAGTAATATAACAAGCAACAACCGGCTATCAATTGGAGATAGTCGCTAACCTACACAGCCTTTTAAAAGTTATAGGCAGAAAGGACATTTCTATGGCAGTTACAGGCAAAATTGACCGTAAATACATGGCTCATTATATTGATGCAGGTTCTCTGTGCGGAGGGCTGACACCAAAATATGAGCGTCTTGGAAAGGACCTGGAAGAGTACAACATCGAGCTCAACCCGGATACCGAAACATCTAAAAATATTCTTGGAGAATCCACATTTAAGCATAACGGCTATGAGGTATCTTCTGATGCCGATCCATTTTATGCAGATACCACTTCTGACCTATTCACGGCGTTACAGAAGATTGTAGACGGACGCCTCAAAGACGATAGCCTCAAGACAAAAGCAGTTGAAGTTCATCTCTGGACAGAAGCCACATCAGGCAAGTATGAAGCATATCAGCAGGACTGCTACGTTGTGCCGACATCCTACGGTGGAGACACATCTGGCTATCAGATTCCATTTACTGTCAACTATGTTGGCGAACGTGTAAAAGGAAAATTTGATATCAGTTCCGGTACATTCACAGCTGACAGTGAATAAGCACATACACAAGGAGGATATGCTAAATGGCAAAAGTAATTAATACCAAAATTGATGATGGAATTTTTACATTCACGTTTACCAACAACGAAGACAAAGTTTTTTCTTCTTTCAAGCTTAACCCGACTGATATCAATGTAGCAGCACGTGCGGAGGAACTGGGAGAGTACTTTGACCAGCTTAAAAATTCTATTCAAAAAGTCACATCTGGTAAGGAAGTGGCAGAACTGAACAAACAGATCGAAGACAAAATCAACTATCTGCTCGGATATGAAGCATCAAAAGACCTGTTCAAGGAGCCGATCACAGCGACTACTGTATTCGGCAATGGTCAGGTATTCGCCTACATCGTACTTGACAAGATCGCAGAAGCAATCGCACCGGAAATCGAAAAGAGAAAAAAGAAAATGCAGACGGCAGTCAATAAGTACGTGGAGAAATATACAAAATGACCGCCTATGAGCTACCCACCTCACTGAACATAAGTGGGGTGGATTTTTCTATTAGAACCGATTTTCGTGCGATCATTGATATTCTCATAGCCATGAACGACCCGGAGCTGGATGAATACGGAAAGATGGAGGTAATGCTGAAAATTCTGTATGAGGACTGGCAAAGTATACCGGCTGAGTACCTGGACGAGGCCTGTCAGAAAGCATCGGAGTTCATCGATTGTGGACAGTCGGACGATAATCCAAACCGCCCAAAGCCCCGTTTGATGGATTGGGAACAGGATGGAGACATGATTGTCCCGGCGGTAAATAAGGTTGCCGGTAAAGAAATCAGAGCAGTGCCTTATATGCACTGGTGGACGTTTTTTGGATATTTTATGGAATCTGGCGAATGTCTTTTTAATACCGTAGTTGGAATTCGTTCAAAAAAGGCAAAGGGCGAAAAGCTCGATACATGGGAAAAGAAATTCTATCAGGAAAATAAGAACATTATTGATATAAAAACACGTCTCAGCGACGAGGAGCAAGCGTACAAGGATGCGCTGAATGAGATGTTAAACCTCAAATAGTTAGGAGGTGGACACATGGCTGCTGATGGCTCAGTCATTATTGATACCAGAATGGATACAACCGGTGTCCAGAATGGTGTCTCAGCTATAAAACAGTCATTTAACGGCCTTGGAAGTGCTGTAAAAAAAATCGGCCTGCTGATTGGTGGGGCTTTTGCAGTTGGTAAGTTAGTACAGTTCGGCAAAGAGTGCGTGGAACTCGGCTCTGACCTTGCGGAAGTACAGAACGTGGTCGATGTTACATTTACAACCATGTCTGACAAAGTAAATGAATTCGCAAAGAACGCCATGACTTCTGCCGGATTATCTGAAACTATGGCAAAAAGGTATGTCGGCACGTTCGGAGCAATGTCTAAGTCGTTCGGATTTTCAGAATCACAGGCTTACGACATGTCAACGGCCCTGACACAGCTGACTGGTGATGTGGCATCATTCTACAACATCAGTCAGGACTTGGCTTATATCAAACTGAAATCAGTGTTTACGGGTGAAACGGAAACATTAAAAGATTTGGGCGTGGTAATGACCCAGTCGGCACTTGACCAATATGCACTTGCAAATGGCTACGGCAAGACCACATCTGCAATGACTGAACAGGAGAAAGTTGCTCTCCGCTTTGCTTTTGTGCAGGAACAGTTATCAGCCGCATCTGGTGACTTCATTCGTACTTCTGACAGCTGGGCGAACCAGGTGCGAGTGATGCAGTTGCAGTTGCAGTCCCTCAAGGCAACAGTCGGACAAGGGCTGATTAATATTTTTACACCTGTTTTGAAAGTAATCAATATTCTTCTCGGCAAACTGGCGACTCTGGCAAACGCATTTAAGTCATTCACGGAGCTTATTACTGGCAAGAAATCTTCCGGTCAAACGAGCGGAAGTGGAGCGGGTCTTGCCGGAACAGATACAGTCGCAGATACAGCGGACCAGTATGGACAGGCAGCCGATAATGCAGAGAAACTGGCAGATGCCACGAACGACAATGCAAAAGCCACAAAAAAAGCGAATAAGGAAACAAAAAACTATCTTTCGTCACTTGATGAAGTTCACAAAGCCACATCTACTGGCAGCAATTCATCTTCCACACCATCTTCATCTGGTGGAAGTGGTGGAGCAGGTAACAGCGGTCTTCCGAGTTCAGTTGGTAATGTGGACTACGGAAATCTCGCAGAAGGTGAAACCGCGCTTGATAAGATTAGCGATTCCGCAAAGAAACTTGCTGACCTTCTCAAAAAACTCTGGAAACCGTTCCGGGAAGCATGGAAAAAAGAGGGTAAGAATACCATTGATGCGGCAAGTATTGCTTTGTCGGGAATTGCAAAACTTGCTAAGAGTGTAGGTAAAAGCCTTGTAGAGGTCTGGACAAATGGCACAGGCACAACGATGCTTACGACCATGCTGAGGATTGCTCAGAACGTGCTTAAAACTATCGGGAATATTGCATCCGGTTTTGCGGATGCGTGGAATAAGAACAATGTTGGAACGCAGATCATACAGAACATTGCAGACGCCCTTGTGGTGGTTATGCAGTTTGTTGAAAAAATCGCAGAGGATACAGCAACATGGGCGGCGAACCTTAATTTCTATCCTCTACTGGAATCTATCAGTAATCTAACAAGTACGTTTGCGCCAATTCTGGAATCTATCGGAAATGTTCTTGAATGGATTTATAACAATATTGTTCTTCCAATGCTGAAATGGCTGATTGAAACGGGAATTCCAATAGTGATCAACCTAGTGTCTGATTTGGCAAGATTTTTCGCAGACCATCAGCCAATTATCGAAGCATTCGGCGCAGCTTTGATTGGAGCATTTGCGGCGGCGAAAATTGCAGGGCTAGCGTCAAGAATAGCAGGAAGTATAACGACAGTAGCAAGTTTTATAAAAGGTCTTATTGCACTCATGACCGGCTCTGGCGGCATCATTGGTGGAATCAAAGCTATTGCGACAGCTGTCGGGCCGGGTGGAATTTTTATAGCAGCAGTAACGGCTTGCATTGCGATTGGTGTTTTGCTGTACAAAAATTGGGACAAGATTAAAGAAGTTGCGGGGGAAGTATGGGATTGGATTAAAAATAAAACATCAACATTTGTCAACGCTATAAGCTCTAGTCTTAAGAATCTCGCATCTAAAATTGTGACGATTTGGGATAATGTCAAATCCAGCGCATATCAAAAATGGACTGCAATTTGGTCAACAGTAGGAAATCTTGTTGAGAGAATTAAAAACGGTATAGTGGAAAAATTTACATCAGCCAAAAATAAGGTTGTCGATATATTTGGTGGAATCAAAGATACTATTCGAAACATATTGAACAAGGTCATCGGAATCGTTAACAGAGCGATCGGAACTGTCAATAGTGCGATTGGTGGAATTGAATCCGCGTTTTCTTTCGGACCGTGGGAAGTGCCTACTCCATTTGGTAAGAAAACAATAGGATTTAGTGCTACATTTCCGCGAGTTCCAACTATTCCATATCTTGCAAAAGGTGCCGTTATTCCTCCAAGATCAGAATTTCTCGCTGTGTTAGGAGATCAGAAGCAAGGAAACAACATCGAGACACCGGAAGCACTGCTCAGAAAGATTTTCCGGGAAGAAACTGCAGAACGGCAGACAGGTGGCGGCGATTATCGTTTTATTGCTCAGATTAATCGCAGAACAATCTTTGATGAAATTATTGATGAAGCAAAATTAAGACGCAGCACAAGTGGAAGAAATCCGTTTGAACTGGCATAGGAGGTGGAAGAATGGCAACTATCCCCAAAAGTATAACAGAGCGATACAAGATGAATGGATCTTCTATCTATCAGCCAGATAAAGATATGGGTTATAACCTCGAAACAACTTATTCAGAAGGTAGTAACCGTACGCAGTTCGGAAAAGCGCTGTTAACTCCATTGTTTACAGTCGAACAGTATAGCTATGAAGCATCAAACGTTCCAGTTATAGAAGCAAACAAAATTCTCAAAATTATCGCAAAAGGAAAAACTTTCAATTTGTACCATTGGTCGCTTTACCACATGGCATGGAGAACTGACCCATTTTATGTTGGAAAAGCAAGCCTAACTATTGGAGAAATATCTCCAGACTTAAAATTTGTATCAAAAATATCTTTTAACATGCAGGGGGTGAATCCACTTGATTAATGTATCTGATGCGTTCAAACAAAAACTACAGGACGGAGAAAGAGTCTGGCAGGAAGTGGAAATCACCTTTCCTGACGGAACTGTAAAAACAGTCAAAAATGAAATCATGGGCGAAAACTGCACCTTTTCCGATTGTGCAGAAAGTAGCAGCTTTCCGATTGGCTGCGTTGTTTGTAAATCCATGACATTGGAGTTGGACAACACTTCCGACCAGTGGAAAAACTATAATTTCTACATGGCAAAAGTTCATGCGTATCTTAAAATGCAGACCTCTGTAGCAAGTTCGGCTACAACAGATGAATTGCTGGATGAAAACTATGAGCCAATTCTTGACCAGAGTGGCGGTGCGATTCTGGCAACAAAAGCAGCGACAGAAGACAGAGTCGAAACCATTGATAAAGGTATTTATACAATTACGACACCAGAACAATATGGCGAAATCCTTAGTTTTACCGCTTTGGACGATATGTATAAAACGAACGCAACTTATATATCTCATCTGGTTCTGCCACAGTCAATAGAGACTCTTGTTAGAGATGCGTGTGAGACTCTTGGTATTCCGTCAGAAGTCTCCATGGCTCATGGAAATCTGATCGTGTCAGAGATTCCGGAAAACATGACGTTTCGTCAGTTGTTTGGATGGGCAGCAATGCTTGAGACTGCGAACGCTCGCCTGGACAGCAGAGGATACTTGCGATTTATCAGATGGGATTTTTCCAATACACAAGAAGATTACAACGCAGTAGTGGACGCTGATGGAAATGTAACATTTAAAGGCGGCGCAAGTATTGACTCAGAAAGTTTTATCAGTCCGACAGGGAACTGGACAATTGATAGTGATGGATTCTTGACACTGATCGAATCAGCAGCTGACACATCCGAAAAGCTCAAAGACTTTTTTACAAGTCCAACCGTTTCTAGTGATGATATTGTGATTACTGGAATCAAGCTAAAAAATAGAGAAAATGAAGCCATGTACGGAAGCACAGGATATGTTCTTGAATTGGAGAACGACCTTGTTGCGGATTCGGACTTGGACACGGTAGCTGCTCAAATTGGCGATTCCATAATTGGAGCTAAATTCCGTAACATGTCGGGAGAACTTGCATATAATCCACTCATTGAGTTTGGAGATATGGCATATACTTACGACCGCAAGTGGAATAGGTATATCACTCCACTGACAGACGTTTCCTGTTTCGTTAATGGAAAGACCACTGTAAAAACTCAAGCCGATGATCCGATCAGAGGAATGAGCAAGTTCCAGTCAGAATCCACTAAGGCAATCGTAGAGGCAAGGCGTCTTGTAAAAAAAGAAAAAACGGCCAGAGAAAAAGCAGTAGAGAAATTAGAAGAAACTTTAAAAAATTCTTCTGGATTATATGAAACATCAGTCACACAGGAAGATGGCAGTACTATCACATATCTGCATGACAAGCCTACACTCGCAGAATCAAAAAATGTAATTAAATTCACAGCAGAAGCCATTGGCGTATCCAATGATGGTGGCAAAACATATCCTTACGGTTTCTTTCTGACAGGCGATTTGATAGCAAAAATTCTGTACGCACATGGTATCAATGCTGATTATATTGACACAGGCGCACTGACTGTCAGAGATAGCGATGGAAACATAATCTTCCAGGTTGATATGGACACCAAAAAAGTAATCATCAGTGGTGATCATGTACAGATTGGTGGAAAGACGGCTACAAAAGCTATATCTGATAGCTTGGCAGAGAGCAAAGCATATTCGGATGGTAAACTTGCGGATTATGCAAATACTGTAACCTATTCGCTTTCCGGCTTACAAGCACAGATTGATGGACAGATTGAGTCCTTCTTCTATGATTACGAACCGTCTTTACAGAACAAACCGGCTTCTGAATGGACAAGCACAGAAGAACGCAAAAAGCACGAAGGTGATCTTTTTTACTGGAAGAGCACTGGCTACGCGTATCGGTTTATGCAGGACGGCGCGACATGGAAATGGCAGATGATTCAAGACAACGACATTTCCAAAGCACTTGCACAAGCTGAGAAAGCGCAAGATACCGCAGACGGCAAGAGAAGGACGTTTGTTATACAGCCTTCACCGCCGTATGATATCGGAGATTTATGGTCTCAAGACGGCGGAGATATCCTCACTTGTGTTGTAGCAAGAGCAAAAGGAAGTGTGTATGCGTCATCTGACTGGAAGAAACTGAATAAATATACCGATGATACCACAGCAAACAAAGCCCTTGAAGCAGCAGCTCTTGCCAAAAACATGACTTTGCAGCTATCAAACGAAATGCAGACGATTACGGCTGATGCAGATGGCAATATCGCAGTATTTCCACAGGTATCTACCAAAGCTACTGTAATGTATGGCTCATCGGATATTACAGACGATTGTAGTTATACAATCACAAAATCCGACAGTATCACAGGCTCTTGGAGTGATGCAACACATATCTACAATGTTACTGGGCTATCGGCAGACAATGGATGGATAGACATCAGAGCAACATATCTCAGCAATCTGTCAGTAACAAAAAGATTCACGATTTCTAAGCAGAAAAAGGGCGAAGATGGAAAAGATGGTGAACCTGGTAGAACATACATGGTTGAGCCATCATGTAACGTCTTGAAACGTGGCTCTGACAAGACAATTAGTCCAAACTTTATAACATTTAAAGCGTATTATCGTGACGGAAATTCAGCTACTAGAGTGCCTTATAAAGGCAGATTCGTTGTTGAAGAGACTGCTGACGGAAACACTTGGAATACCATTTATACTAGTTCAACCGATGAGGATACCGTGACACACTATTTGTATTCTATTTTGACAAATGGATCTGGTCAGACAGTAGCAAGTTCTACTGGTTCAACTGTCGGTATTCCAAGAGATGTGACAAATGTTAGATGTAAATTATATGCATCCGGTGGTACTACGACATTGATGGATATGCAGAGTGTTGCGGTAGTGATTGATGTGGACAATTTGACGCAGGAGCAAATAGTTAGCATTCTGACTAATGACGGGGCTTGGAAGGGATTATATTATAGCAATGGGCGTCTCTACGTCAGCCTTGATGCTCTTCTTGGTGGAACAGTTACCTTGGGCGGCAAAAAGAATGGGAACGGTTATCTGAAAATTAAAGATGCCAGCAATGCTGTTAAAGGATTAATTGATCGCTCTGGATATACTGTATTTACAAGCTACGAAGAAAATTCAAAATACATGAAATATACAGGCGTACAATTTTCAAGCGATGGAATATTCCCTGTTGATATCAAGAAGTTCTTTGACGATGAAGTAGATATTGAAATTGAAAATAGTGAAAATTGGGGAATCAGTTGGAATGATAACAGTCTAAACGTATATGCCACAGAGGTATCGGCTGATACCGGTACATTTGGAGATTTAACTGTTACTAATTCTGCATCTTTTGCAAAATCGCCAAAGATAGAAGACATGGAGTATACGACATCATCAAATACTATTTGTTGGGATGGACGTACAGGATACAAACAGCTGATGCTGAAATCTTCATCCTCGAAACGCTATAAAGATATTGGAAACAATATTTCAGAGCAAGAAATTGAAGAATGGTACAATATCGAACCAACGTGGGCGAAATACAAAAAGGGATATCTAGTTAAAGGGGACGAGAATGAAGGAAGATATATCCCGATGTTTATTGCTGAGAATGTAGAAGCATTCTTTCCAGAAGCTACTCGGCATCAAAACGGACTTGTTGAGGACTGGAACGAGCGTATCATGATTCCAGCAATGTTTGCAATGCTAAAAGCACAGAAAAAGAAAATTGACCAACAAGAGAAACTTATTAATAAACTTTGCGAAAAGTTAAATATAGAATGAATTATGAAATGGAGGTACATAAATGTCAGTAAAGCAAGTACAAGCTATTGTAAATGGACAGACTTACACCCTTACTTTTAACAGTAATACGGGAAAATATGAAGCTACAGTAACAGCTCCAAATAAGTCCAGTTACAGCCAGAGCGGACATTATTACGGAATAACAATCAAGGCAACGGACGATGCTGGAAACGTGACCACCAAAGATGCAACAGATTCCGCAATCGGTAGTTCCCTGCGATTAACCGTTAAAGAAAAGGTCGCTCCGGTAATTACAGTCACAAATCCAACAGCATCTGCAACACTTGTCAACAACAAGCCAACTATCACATGGACTGTTACAGATGATGATTCTGGTGTTAATCCGTCTACTATCGGTATCACAATCGATTCCGGAAGCAAGATTACTGACGGCATTACAAAGACCGCCGTAACCGGTGGTTACAATTGTTCGTACATACCGGCAACAGCTCTTACCGATGGTTCTCATACCATTAGGTTTGATGCATCCGATTACGATGGCAACGCAGCTACGCAGAAATCTGTAACATTCAAGATCGATACCGTACCGCCGACGTTGAGCGTAGCCTCTCCGTCTGATGGATACGTTACCAACAAGAGCACAATTACTGTAGCAGGTACAACCAATGATGCAACGTCATCTCCTGTTACAGTAATGATCAACGGTACACCTGTAACGGTTGGTAGCAACGGAGCATTCAGCACTACGGTCACATTGTCCGCAGGCTCAAATACAATTACTATCGTTGCAAAAGACAGTGCCGGTAAGACAACAACCATTACTAGAACTGTCAAGTATGATCCGAACCCACCAAAGATTACAGCCGCAAGCGTAACGCCTAATCCGGTCGATGCAGGCAAAACTTATGTGATCTCTGTCACAGTAACTGATGAATGATGATTACGAGGGTTTACGGCTCGTGTAATGAGTTCGCTATTGAGTTCCAGAGACGAGAGGGATCGGATCTCGAAATCTGGGACGCAATAGTCCCTGCCAATAGAGATGGACAGTATGTCATAGAAATCTATGCAGAAAGTAGTGGTGGCTTGACAGCTTATACCGCCACTGTACTGTTTCTGATATCAGGGCACGAGATTGCTGGAAAGCTCGTTCCGAGAGGATATACGGCAGAATCAGAGAACATCGAGTACAGCTCATTGCTGAATCTGAGTCAGCTGACGGCAGAGCTTGTAAAGCAATGTTTCAGTGGACATAAAATATGCTGAAAGGAGAGAGGACATGGCAATTAGATACGTAGATAGCAATACAATAATGGATTTGGGAGAAAAAATCCGATTTAAAAGTAAAGTAGAGCCGGTATGCGGTGTAGACATCCCTTTTTCCATCATTTCAGCGAATTACGAATTGATTTTCGTTGATACAGATGCTGAAACAGAGACTGTAGAAGATCAAGGAAATTGCAATATCAACGAGCATACGCTAGATGCGTTAATTGAGCCACAAAAAACAGGAATCTATTGTCTGAGATTCATATATAAAATTGCAGATGAAACGTGGGTAGATAATTATAAAATCAAAGTGAAAGGGTGATATGCATGGCAGATGCAAACATTTATATAGCCGGTGCAAGCATAAGCCCTACATCAGTTCAGACAGGGGCGAAATATGCGATTGCTGTTGATGTTCGGAATGTCCAGTATGTATTAGGCACAAGTGATGGCTCAGCACTTGCCACTTCTGATGGTTCGATGCTGAGAGTGAAAGAATAGAGGTGATTATATGGCAGAATCATTAAAAACAATATTAATGTCGGCACTGGCTTCGAAAGCAACGCCGGCAGAAAGTGACACATTGATAGTTGGAGAAGGGAATGTATTAAAAAAAATATCGTTCTCACAATTATTTACATACCTGAAAGACAAGCTAGGCATTAATACATTAAACACGAAGATAACTTTTGTAAATCAAGTTTGTAAAGGTACTGGAGCAGGACATATCTATATTAATCCACCAGATACTAACAATGATTATTACTTAATAGGAGCTACTAATGCGGATTGGAACGCTTGTCCAGTTAGTATAGTTGCTGTAAGTAAGCAAAATTCTACTCATATAGTGCATTTTAAGGGTAACATTGAAACTGGTAAATCTGTTCGAATACTCAGTATGTGGACACAAGCTAAATATATAACTTTTAAATCATAATATAATTTATGCTCGTATAAACATTAAATCTGCTATATAATTACCTGCTGATACAAACCCATTACAAACAATATTATAGCCATTTGATGAAACGCCTACTGCGCAAATAAGAGCTTTGTTATCTCCCGAACCAATAATACCAATATTTTGATTATTTGTTGATACTTTTACTGGTAAGGTCAGAAGAACTGTCCCATTTTGTATACCAGAAGCAGTAAGTGAATTAAATCCAATATGGAGATATAAAAAGCTATCGTTATATATACAATATGTTTGTCCAGTTTGCAAATATCCGCCACCATTATATGTTTTTAATGTAACATTTTTATTATTTATCTTCGTGTTTAACACACTCTTATCGTATAATTGAGGTAGGAGGTGTTTAACATGGATATAAGAAGAAATATCATACAATCGGTATTACAGATGTTGCACGGAAAAGTCGATACAGAAGTTATTGATACTGTTCAGGACGTACTTGTGATTCAACTTAATCAGTACGAGATTCAGGAACGCAGTACGAAACTGACGGTTTCTGACAACAGCTCAGAGGGATTGCTGAGACGCTACATTGCTACAAAACGTATTGAAGGCAAAGCAGAATCAACTCTAAAAAGATATTGGGAACAGAATCTGAAACTGATTCAATTTATCCAAAAGCCACTTCATGAAATCATGATAGATGATATCAGGTTTTACATGGCTTATCGCAGACAGCAAGGTAGTATCAGCAACCGCACACTTGACGGTATGAGACGGTGCTATAGGAGTTTCTTTTCTTGGCTCACAGCAGAGGGATTGATTAATAAAAATCCATGTACTGCACTAAGTCAGATTAAAAGCCGAAAGCAGATTAAAAAACCATATTCAGCGGTAGAAATGGAATTAATCAGGAAATCATGCACTGACAAGCGTGATATTGCATTGGTAGAATTTTTGTATTCTACTGGGTGCCGTGTATCTGAGGTGTCTGGATTAGACATCATGGACATTGATACAAATACTGGCAAATGCGTTGTTATCGGCAAAGGCAATAAGGAACGCACAGTATATCTGACAGATGTAGCATTATTGCATCTCAGGACGTATCTTGACAGCAGAACTGACAATAGCATAGCTCTGTTTACTGGAAAAGGTTCAAGTAGATTAACAAAAAGTGGAATAGAGAACCTATTAAAGCGAATTGGAAAAACAGCGGGTGTGACAAATGTTCATCCGCATCGTTTCAGGCGAACACTGGCAACTAATTTGCTTGATCGTGGAATGAATATTCAAGATGTTGCCATGATACTAGGTCATGCAGATCTAAAAACAACTCAGATTTATTGTTTCATCAGTCAATGTAACGTAAAGAATGCATATCGCAAGTATGCAGCATAACCATGAACCAAAGTATTTGATACTCCGGGGACAACTCCGGAGTTTTTAGTATGCAATAAAAAAATTAAGAAAGGAAAAGAGATAGAGAATTAAACACGAAGTTAACAGGTAACTCTTTTACTTACAGTGAGATGGGTGGTGACTATAACAACAAACTTGGCGGCGCATATTGCATATACAATAATGATATAGTATTTGCTCATTTAACTTTAGCAATTCCTGATGGCCTTGCTAATGGTACTCTACTAGCCACATTTCCAGATGGAGTAAATTTAAAGACTTTGTTAGGAATAGGTGTAAATAGTGTTACGGGCGCAGTTAGCACCATCAATGCTATTAATAACTATATATATTCAGCAGGAAGTATGCGTGCAGGAAATTACATTCTTGATATGTCATTCAAACGTGCTTAAAAAGTGTTATGCTCGTTTCAATACAAGATCAATAAAGTAATTTCCTTGTGGAAATGTCGGATTCGCATAAACAATATTGTTTTGTATTGCTATTGAAGCTATAGTACCTGTAGTACTGACAACTCCAATATTGGATACTGCTTGCATTTTTATATCGGATGGTAATATTGCAAGCATATCCTTTGAAGCTAGTGAATTAGACACCCCGACACCGATATGTATATACACAAACTGTGAATTATAGACACAAAAAGCTGTACCGAGTTTATTCATAATAGAAATATTAGTTGTCAAATTCGTGTTTAACTTATCTCAAAAAAAGAATATGGAAATTAAAGGTATTGACGTTTCATCGTGGCAAGGGAAACCGGATTGGGCAAAAGTATCAAAATCTGGAGTTAAGT
>ERZ772893.949-NODE-949-length-33002-cov-6.559474_pt1 | contig 33002 bp, 27 predicted proteins | sample MGYA00511482_ERZ772893 | MGnify/ENA primary metagenome ERZ772893 (study PRJEB29015, sample SAMEA2737687) | human gut metagenome | biome: human gut; feature: human-associated habitat; material: faeces | place: China | collected 2012 ... | reverse complement strand
TGGAAATCCCGTCAAAAAACGAGCCGGGTACCGGATAATACCTGACTCGTTTTTGAGAGATTCTTAACTTAATGACATTACCCAAATTGGGACGCATTACGGAAATTGGCAGTAGGACAGGCTCAGTCACACCTCCTTACGGCCCGGATTGCTGCCCATATAGGTCATGCTGTACCGCTGCCTGATAATAATGCTCTATGGTTGTTGGGGCGTTATACAGAACGGTCAACAGATAACCACGAATGTTGCGGATTTTGGTGGTATTATTGCGCATACATTCCAGCACATACTCGATGTGCGACTGTTGCAGTACGGAAAAACGTTGCTTAACAATCTCGCTTTTGAACTGCGTTCCACCAATTCGGAAAGTTGCCTGGCTGCTGCAAAGCACATCGGTGATGAGTTCTACTAGCTCGTCCACGGTTTCACGGTCATGCCCGGTGAAAGCGATGTAGCCGATATTCTCCTGAACCTGCGCTTTTCGTTCTTCCCGATCCATCCCATCCATCTGGGGTTCCGATGGATGGATAGATGGGTAAAGATAACTATTATCAGGATAGTTATTCCTATTAAAATAGACTTCGGTTTTTCCGACTTCTGGACTTCTGATTTTCCGAACTCCAGACTTCGGTTTTTCCGAAGTCAAGACTTCTGATGACGGGCTGACTTCTGAAAAACCGAAGTCTTGACTTCTGACAGGCGGATATTTTAAATCAGTGGGCAGTTCGGGAGAAGGCGGGGGAACAGCCCTGGCGGCAAACCGCTTTACATAGATTCGGGCAGGACGGCCTTGCCCCTGTTTCACCCGTTCAATGAGGCCAATGCCCCGGTTGGCGTCCAGTTCAGACAGCAGCTTCACACCCTTGTCTTTGCCGCAGTTCATATCCTCCATAATTTCCTCCAGCGTATAGTAAATATAGACCCGGCCCTGTTCATCGTACCAGCCGTTCTTTGCGGAAAGGCCCATCCGGTCAAGCAAAAGGCCGTAAAGAAGTTTAGCGTCTGTGGAAAGATTTTTGAAATGCGCGCCTGTGATAAGCAATTTGGGAATCCGGTAATAGCTGAATTGCTCGGATTCTTCACCGTAGAAATAGGAAAAGGAAACCGCCCTGTCCATCGTCTCACCTCCATTTGGGCATAGAAAAAGGGCGTCCTGAAGATTTCAGAACGCCCGGTGGGGGAGCGGAATGGCATTTTGATATGCTGATCTGCCCCTTGGAAACGAAAAAACTCGTTTTGTTTCCAAAACGAGTTTTTTCATCTTGACTTCCCAAGAAATGGTGGAGATAAGCGGGATCGAACCGCTGACCTCTTGAATGCCATTCAAGCGCTCTCCCAGCTGAGCTATACCCCCGTATTCTATTCGATTTGCGCGTCTCACAAACCGCTCCCCTATAATAACACAAATTGCGAGAAAGTCAAGAGGAAATCAGAAAAAATTTTTGTTTTTTATTGGGGGAGGAAAGAGGTGCCTCAAAACTAGCTTTGAGACACCTCTTGGGTCATGTTTTCTTGACGAACTTTTCTTTGCATCTGGGGCAGGTAATGGAGATTTTTCCTTTGCCTCTGGGGACGCGAACCAGCTGCTTACATTTGGGGCACTTGTAGTACCGGTTTTTCCGGTCCTTGATGCGGTCTATGAGCTGCAGAAAGCGGCGGTTTTCCTGGTAGCGCCGGTAGGTGTTTTTGGACAGCATCCGGTAAAGCACCAAAACCATAGGAATATAGGCCAGGAGATTGAGCCACCCATTCCGGGTGAACATCCCAACCAGACATAAAATTAGATCCAAAACCAGAATGGCCAGACTCAGCTGGTCCACACCGTAGCGGCCTGCGAATACCCGCTGAAGCCAGTTGCCAAATTTTTGTTTCATAGTCTTATCACCTTGGCGAGAAATTTATATGGTCATTATATGGCAAATCCCGCAAAATTCAACGGCTGGGCGGTAATGTTTACGAATTGTTTAAAACCGGATGGGCAAGAAGGGAGGAGGGGTACTTCAAAACGACAGATGTCTGGTTTTTGAGAGAATTTGTCAAAATTGCAAATGACATTTGCTCTAGAATGCTGTATAATAAGGAATAGTTATGAAGGCATCCCTTCGCTGATTGGGAGGCGGAGCGTGCGTTCTGCAAAGTAGAAATTAGGAAAGAGATAGGAGTGATTCGTTGTGGAGCAAAATCAAAAATACACTTGTTTTGTAATTTCACCCTTGGGGCAGGAAGGAAGCCCTGAGCGAATGAACGCCGACCAGGTTTTGGACTATTTAATTATTCCTACACTGACCAGATGCGGCTTTTCAAAGGAGAATATTGTGCGTTCTGATAAGATAGCCAAGCCGGGCAGAATTTCAGAGCATATTGCCAGCTGCATTGAAACCAGTGAGCTGTGCATCATTGACCTGACAGGCCTGAATGCCAACGTCATGTACGAGTATGGCCTGAGGAAGGGGTACGGAAAGCCCTATATTGTGCTGGCCCAGAAAGGACAGCCTCTGCCTTTTGATGTGTATGATGACCGGACGATATTTTATGACATTTCGGAGGTGCCCGCGCTGATAGCTGCACAGGAAACGTTGGAGAAATTTACAGAGGCGATTAAGGCAAAAGGTTTTATTGAGTCTGAGGGGCCGGAAAGTGTCACATCCATTTCTGAGCGGCTGAAAAGCATTGAGGCAAAGCTGGACAGCGCCTTGAATGTCATACAAAGTGCTACCAAAACCACCGGCAATGTTACGCACCGTGGTGCAGAGGTAGACGACATTTTGACTCAGCTTTCTCCCATCCAGGCCTTCAACTACGCCCTCACCCAACGGGACCTCAAATTGGGAGAGGATCTGATGCCGGTTCTGGAAGGCGCTCTGAGCAAGGAACGGTTCATTGACCAAGTGGTGGCCCAGCTGACATCCATGGGTTCTGCGAAGGCTGCCCGGATTCTGGAGGAGAACTGGGACTATGTCGCCAGTAACTTCACCTTCAAGCAGCGTTACGAAGAGGTGGGCTGCTACATCAGCTACTGTAACCGGGCCGATTGTGAGCCGGAACACTTGGAAAAGCTTGTTGCCACCATTGAGGGGCTTTTGGATGAGGCGCCCTCGCCGAAGGATCGGGCGGGATTGTATAACCAGAAAAACCGGCTTTATTTCGGGGCCTACACCACGTTGGAGGCAAAGGGAGAGGTACATCCGGAATATTTGGAGACCGCCATCCAGGCCCTGGAAAAGGCCATCAAGCTGAACGGCGACGAGCCGTCTTACTACTACAATCTGGCGACCTGCCAGCGGAAGAAGGGCGACTTAGACGCTGCGGTAGATGCCATTTCGAAGTGCATGGATCTGGACAGCAACGATGATGACCACCTGAAGCTGGCCTATGAGCTGTACACGGAAAAGAAGGACTCCAGGGCTGTGGGGACCCTGGAGAAGCTGGCAGCGGTGAACCCCTACCTGGCCAAGCTGGTGCAGAAGAAGAAAAAGTCCTGAGTCACAGGGGGCCGAGTATCAAAACCCGCTGAGCAGATGGAATGTCTGTTCAGCGGGTTTTATTTGGCATCCGAATTGATTGTTACAGTGTGGAGCCGTCCAGCTTGGTGCCGCAGTTGTTGCAGAACCTGGCGGATTTGGGCGCCGCTTGGCCACAGATGGGGCAGTATTGCACGTTGGCGCCTGCTGAGCCTTGGGGCTGCTGACCGGCGGCTGGTGGGATGTAAGCAGGGGGTGCAGGAGGCGCGTACCGGGCGCTGTAGGCCGGATCGGCCAGGCAATGCTGGATCTCGTCATAGAAGCCAGCCTGGGCAAGACCGGCCACCAGGGGCGTCAGGGCGGCGCCCAGCACCGCTGCGAGAGCCAATAAAACGCAAAACGGGACATGCAGGAAACGAATTTGTGCCAGCCCAAGAAGCAGGAGAAGAACCAAGGCCCAACTTCCATAGATCAGCAAATCTGCCAAAAACATCTTTCCGCGATACCCCTTGGTCTCCCGGGCGGAAACCTGGATGGCCTCGGTGGCCTTGACGTCCGGCCGGGTCATGAGGATATAGGGGGTCAAACGGTAGGTGTAGAGCTTGACAGGTCCTAAGACCAGACCGGCAACCGGGATCAGCGTCCACAGGAAGACCCAAAGGCTCATCCATGCCATACCGCCCACCAGGTGGGGCAGCTGCTCCAGGCGGAAGGGGGAGAAGAGGTCGCAAACTTCCGGAAAGGTTCCCTGATAGGCGCGGAGAAAAATCAGCGCTACGGAGCCGCTGAGGACTAGATTCAGGGCAAATGCCGCAGCGGGAACAGCCCAAAAGCCAATCGCCGCCAGCCAGACGAGAAGCCCGGCCAGGAGACGAATGCCCCACAGTAGCAGGGGTTTCATTTGCAAAGTCTTTCGTACTTTCTGAAAAATCCAGGATACCATACAAATTACCTCCTCTGAAAAGCAAAGAACCGGTAGCTCACACGTCTAGTATAGCTGTTTGCCGGTACCTGTCAAGGCAGAGAAAGGAATCTTAAAAAAATCTTCTGATTTCCAGTTCCTCTGGCAGGGGGGGGCGGGCGCATAAAGACACCACATGGTTTTCCCATTCCCACAGACGGAAGTGCAAATCCCAACCCTCCAGGGTGGGGCCCTGGAGATCAAAACTCAGGTGGTTGGGATACCCACGAAGCCCGTCGCCGGTGTATTTCACTGTGGCTTCTTTTAGTGTCCACAGGGAGAGGAACAACCGGTCCGGGTCTTCCGCTTGCTGCCAGAGGCAATATTCCTGGGAAGAGAGTACCTTTTTCACCAGAGCTGGCCGGACGGGCCTGCCCAATTGCTCCGCATCCAATCCCACCTCCGTCTCAGCCAAGGCACAAAAAACCATGGCACGGGTGTGGGTGATGGAGCAGTGAAGGGGGCTGTTGGCAAAATAAGGCTTCCCACGTTTGCGGCGCAAAAGGGGGGGCATTGGCTGCCCCACCGTCTCCTGATACAAGCGGTCCAGAAGGCGGCGGGCATCCAATCCGCCTTGATTGGCAGTGGTGGGGGCGGCAGCAAGGGCAAACAGAGGGGGCATAGGGACTCCTTTCCAGGATGGGGGTTCGGCTACTCCCCAGGGGAGCAGAATCATAAATGAAAAAAGGGGTGCTGCACCTATGCAGCACCCCATCATGTGATTTCGCCGGGGAATTAGCCGTTGCCGCGCATCTGAGCGAAGCACTCGCTGCAGTACACAGGACGGTCAGACTTGGGCTCAAAGGGCACCTTGGCCTCTCCGCCACAGCGGGCGCAGGTGGCGGTGAAGTACTCACGGGGGCCGCGGGCGGCGTTCTTGCGGGCGTCACGGCAGGCCTTGCAGCGCTGGGGCTCGTTCTGGAAGCCGCGCTCTGCGTAGAACTCCTGCTCACCGGCAGTGAAAACGAATTCGTTGCCGCACTCTTTGCAAACTAAAGTCTTGTCTTCGTACATGGATGAATTACCTCTCTTTGGATAGTTGTGTTAGCCCCGTAAAGTGCCCATCAAGTAATTTGCTGGTCTGTTGTCCAGGGTTTTATGCGAACGGCTTTGCCGTGATCGCCGAGAAAGCCGGCGAAGACGTTTGGATGAAGGTCTGGAGCAGAGGCCCAGACCAGCCCGCAAGTGCACGTCTCACCTAGTTGCATATTATAGCAGAAAAAATGAATTTGTCAATAGTGAATAAGATTTTTTCCTTTGAAAACGCAGATTTAGTCAAATTTACGATTTAGACAGCGCCCCTACAGAGACAGCTGTGTTTGACCAGTGAAAGGCAGGCCCAGATGCTCATAGGCGAGCTGGGTGGCGCACCGTCCCCGGGGCGTCCGGGTCAGGAAGCCCAGCTGCATCAGGTAGGGTTCATATACGTCTTCCAGGGTCACAGCCTCTTCGCCAATGGTGGCAGCCAAGGTTTCCAGGCCTACGGGGCCGCCGCCATAATTTTGAATGATGGCAGTGAGCATTCGGCGGTCTATGGCGTCCAAGCCGAGGCGATCCACTTCCAGCCGCTCCAGGGCCAGGTTGGCAGCCTCCCGTGTGATGACGCCGTCGGCGCAAACCTGGGCAAAATCCCGAACCCGGCGCAGGAACCGGTTGGCGATTCGGGGTGTGCCCCGGCTCCGGGCGGCAATCTCCTGGGCGCCTTGTGGGTCAATTTCCATGCCCAGGAGGGTGGCGGACCGGGCGACGATCCGGGAGAGCTCCTGGGTGGTGTACAGCTCCAGCCGCAGGGATACGCCAAACCGGTCCCGCAGGGGGCTGGAGAGCTGCCCGGCCCGGGTGGTAGCTCCCACTAAAGTGAACTTTGGCAGGTCCAGACGGATGGAGTTGGCGGACGGCCCTTTGCCCACGATGATGTCAATGGCATAGTCCTCCATAGCCGGGTAAAGAATTTCCTCCACCACCCGGTTGAGCCGGTGAATTTCGTCAATGAAGAGGATATCCCCGGGGTTCAGATTGGTGAGCAGAGCTGCCAGATCTCCGGGCTTTTCAATGGCCGGGCCGGAGGTGATGCGGATATTCACCCCCATTTCGTTGGCGATGACGCCGGCTAAGGTGGTTTTGCCCAAGCCGGGAGGGCCGTAGAGAAGTGTGTGGTCCAGGGGTTCCCCCCGCCGCCGGGCGGCTTCAATGTAGACTGAGAGGTTTCCTTTTGCTTTCTCCTGGCCGGTGTAATCTGCCAGGAGCTTGGGCCGCAGACTCACCTCCCCGGCATCCTGACCGGTCAGGGTGGGGGTGATGATGGGGGCGTCCAGCTCCTGGGAAAATTCAATGCTCATGATGTGCTTCCTCCTTGCTCCAAGGGACAAAACAGAGTGAGAGAATCCGGCAACGGGACGAGCCGGAGCTTCTGACAGAAGCGGCAGACGGGAATCTGACTGGCGGTCAGTTTTTGGAGGCTCATGACCGGTTCACCATGGCACGTAAGGCGTAGCGGACCATCTCCTCTGTGCTGGCGGTGGCGCTGCAGCCCTTCAGCGCAGCGGCAATTTCGGCGGAGGAATACCCCAGCTCCTGCAAAGCGGCGGTGGCAAGGGTGAGGTTGCTGTCTCCTGCCGGGGATGCTGCGGGAACGGGACCGGAGAAGTCCAACTCGGTAGCAGCTCCGCCGATTTTGTCCCGCAGTTCCAGGATGATCCGCTGGGCCAGCTTCTTTCCAACGCCCTGGGCAATGGTCAGGGCCTTTTCGTCTCCGGTCATGACGGCCAGGGTGAAGCTCTGGGGACCGCCGGAGGAGAGAATGGCCAGGGCCGCCTTGGGGCCTACTCCGTTGACGCCCAGAAGCAGCTGAAAGCACCGGAGTTCTTCCCGGGAGGCAAAGCCAAAGAGGTCAAATGCGTCTTCCCGAATATTTTCGTGAATATAAAGCCGGGCGGTCTGATTGAGCTTCAGCTGTGCGGCGGTATAAGCGGTAACAGAGCAGGCATAGCCTACACCGCCACAATCCACCACGGCCATGCCTGGCTCCAGAATGGCAATGGGACCTTGTAAATAATAAAACATAGAAAACCTCACAAAAATCAAGGGATTACCTCCCTGCTGCCGAGGCGGCCTGGCTCAGCAGAGAGGTGGCGGAGCGGGCGTGGCACAATGCAATGGCAATGGCATCGGCTGCATCATCGGGGCGGGGGAGCTTCTCCAGCTTTAGAATCCGGCGGGTCATGTCCATGACCTGGTGCTTGCTGGCTCCGCCGTAACCCACCACAGCCTGCTTCACTTGCATGGGCTTGTACTCAAAGACCGGAATGTCCCGCTGAGATGCGGCTAAAAGGATGATGCCTCTGGCCTGGGCTACCCCAATGCCGGTGGTGACATTGTGACCAAAAAACAGCTCCTCAATGGCCAGGGCCTCCGGGAGGGCGGACTTTAGAAGCTGGTCCATGTCCAGATACAGGGTTTCCAACCGCTTAGGAAAGTCCATGCCAGGCGGCGTGGTGATGACGCCACACTGGCGTAGCTGGTGGAGGCCGCGATGGGCCTCCACCAGGGCAAATCCTGTGGTGCCATAGCCGGGATCAATACCTAAAATCTGCATATCAGTACCGATAGGCGATCCAGTAATAGTACAAGATGGTACCCAGTACCATTAGGATCAGAAAAAACCAGGCCGCAACAATTTGCCATTTGGGCCGGGGGACATAGGGCTCCTGGTTCGGGACCGCCGTTTCGTCCGGCTCCGTTTGAGGGGATTTCTTTTGTTCATCCATGGTTGGATACCTTGCCTTTCGATGGAATCAGGGTCCGCTGCAAGTGCGGCGGACCCCAAGAGACAGTTTATTTGCAGATCATTCGCAGGGTTCAGGTTCTTCCTCTTCAGGCTGGGGCACGCCGTAGCGTTTGGCGGGCTCTCCGGCGCAGAGGAACAGGCACGCCAGGGGAGAGCCAGGCTGTTCTGCAGGGGAGGCCGCAGAGCCAGAGAAAGAGCCGGGCATATGATGGGGGACATACCGCAGTTGAGGAATCCGGCGGGTGGGCTTAGCAGGCGCTTCGGCTTGCCCGGTGGAACCGGCAGCCGGCTCCACGCCGTGTTCCTCCGGAGCCGGGACCTGAGACGCGGAGGAAGGTGTGGAAATGGGAGCGGTGGGCTCCGCCTGATTCTCTTCTGCTTCCCAATAGAAGCTGCTGCTGGTATCTGGCCAATCCGACAGGGAACTGTTGTAGCCATTGGAGGTGATCCCTACAGAGGCACTAAAGTCACTGCTGGAGTCGCCGTAACGGAGCCAGTATTTGAATTGGGCGGTACGGCCCCGGATGACTCCTTTTTCCTCCCGGTTGGCTGGGACTTCAAAGTTGACGCACCAGGCGTATCCGGCCTCGTAAGCGCCGTCAGAGGTATTTGCCACCCGCCTTAAAGCGGCATATGTACTCTGGTACCGGGTTCGGAGCTCATAGGCCAGGTAGTTCAGCTGCCCCTCCAGAGACCAGTAGTCATAGCCTTGGAGCAGGCAGAAGCTCTGCAGGGCATCAAAACGGCCATCGTGCCACTGGCACAGGCCATAGCTGGTACCTCCGTCGCCATAGGACGTGAGGATAAAGTTGGATTCGGCCTCTATGTTGGCCAGAACGCCGCAGGCAGCGGCGGAATTGAGGCCCAGCTCTGTTGTTAAGAATTCGAAGACGCTGCGCTCTGTCCCCAGGTCTGCCCCATGGGCCCCCGGACTGAGGGGGAGCAGAAGCGCCACGAACAAGGCTGCGGCCACGACAAAACGAAGGACGTATTTTCGCATCAATATGTTCACCTCGGATAAAATTCAAACGCTGCCGAAGCCGGCTTGATCCAGCAGGTTGATGGTGCGCCGGATGTGGGCAGCCATGGTGTGCCGGACGCCTTCTTCATCCCGCTGCTGAAGGAATCCCATGAGCAACTCGTTGTCCTGGAGGGTGGGCTGCGCCAGAAGCGCTTCCACATCCAGGGCAGCCCAGGTTTCGTGGAGGGCATTGTGGATAATGGGCAGCAGCTGCTCCATGAACGGGTTATGGGTAGCGGCTACAAAAGCCTGATGAAAGGCCTCTTCCGGCTGGGTGAAATTTTCACCCTCTCGAATGGCCCGGGCCACGCATTGCGCCCGATGGGCGATCTCCCGAAGTTCCTCATCGGTGCCCCGAAGGCAAGCTAAGCGGGCGGCCTGGGGCTCAATCATCATCCGGATTTCGAACAGATCCCGCAGGCGGGTACGGAGACTTTCCAACCGCTGCAGGCCAATGTCCGGCGCGCTGGCACGGTCCAGAACAAAGGTGCCGCTTCCTCGCCGGACCTCCACATAGCCCTGGGCGGCCAGAGAACGCACTGCCTCCCGCAGTGTGGTGCGGCTGACGCCGAAAAGCTCACAGAGCCGGGGCTCATTGGGCAGCTTGGCCCCGGGCCGGTAGGCCGGGTCGCTGCCAATCATATGAAGCAGACGCTCTGCAGTTTGATCGGTCAGACGCTGGGGAATCTGGGGACCCATGGCACAGCGGCTCCTTTCTCATTTTTGTTATTATGCCATAGATTGGACCGGATTGCAAGTAAAGAAAAGGAAATCCCCATGAAGAAATTCTGAATTTGCGCAGCTGTGTGTAAAATCAGGATTGTCCAGGGAACAGGGGAGGGGAAATGGAGGGCGCTGAATGCCATAACTGGAATTTCTGTTTGAAAGACAGGTGATTTCTGACATCAATCAGTCTCTGTAGACCATAGATTGGCGCTTCTAAAGACCTTTAAAAGGTGCTATGTCATCTGCTTTATGCATGAAATCTGCAGGACAAAACTTTGTAAAAAATTTCTACCAGCATATGCTTGGCATATACGAGTATTTGCTGCGGACAAGAAAACTGTTGACTTCCCACTGGAAATGGAATATTATATCAAAAGAGGAAGGGGGGAGAAAAAAAGATGGAGAATATATACTATGCCAGAAGTGCAAACGAGCAAGGTCAAAAAGAGACGGTTTTTCACCATTTAAGCCGTGCATCGGAACTATGCCAGGAGTTTTTGAGCCCTCTGGGCTATGGGGCCTGGGGTGAAGTTTTAGGGAAATTTCACGATTTTGGAAAATACAGCGAGGATTTTCAGCAAGTGCTGCGCCGGGAGAAAACTCATGTGAATCATGCAGGCCCTGGAGCGGCACTTGTTTTTCAAGCCTACGGCGGGTGGAGCCACGGAGGTAAGGGACAGAACTGGGCGGCAAAGCTTCTCGCCTCTGTGATTGCGTCTCATCATGGCGAGCTTTCCCTTGTGGATGACGGGGTGCTGAAGCGGGTTCTCCGGGGAGAGGGCGATCGGTTGGATTCGGAAGGGCGCAGATTTTCTCTTTTTGGCCAGGAGGAATTCCGGGATGCCGTATCCCAGTGGAAGAGCGCGTTTACGCCTCCCAGGCTGTCGCCACCCCTGCCGGAGTTTTCCGACGGGGAAGATGCATCTTTGGCGAGGATGCTGTGGACGCGGTTTCTGTTTTCTGCCTTGGTGGATGCGGATTATTCCAGCGCTGCGGAACATCAGAAGCCAGACTATTTGCTCCAAAACCAAGGGCCTGAGCTGGACCCGGAGGAAGCCCTTCAACGTTTGTCCCAGGTGCAGGTAGAGAAAAAGCAAGGATCCACTGCAGCAAGCACCCTCAATGCTATGAGAAATCAGTTGTTTGACGATTGCCTTGCTGCTGCGGCCCAGGAGCCGGGGCTGTTTACCCTCACCGCCCCCACCGGCCTGGGAAAGACCTTGAGTCTCTTTGCATTTGCGGCGGAACACTGCCGGATTTATGGAAAGCGTCGGATTATTTTGATTCTGCCGTTTCTCGCCATCATTGAGCAGAATGTGAAGGATTACCGGAAGGTAGTGCCGGATCTTCTGGAGATTCACAGCAATGCTCAGCTGGATGAGCGGGCCAGACTGCTCAGTGAGCGTTGGGATGCGCCCTGTATCGTGACAACCAGCGTAGGCTTCTTCCAGCCCCTGTTTTCTGCCAAGCCTGCGGACTGCCGCCATTTGCATCAGTTGGCCAATAGCGTCCTGGTGCTGGATGAGGCCCAGTCTCTGCCGCCTTATTTGCTGGATGCTACGCTGCGGACGGTGAAGCTGCTCTGCACCCAATACGGCTGTACCGTGGTGTTTTCCACAGCAACGCAGCCCTCTTTTGGCTACCGGCCGGGGTTAAGCTGGCAGCCCAGGGAAATTGCGCCGGATCCGGCCGCACTATTTGCGGCGACACGGCGGGTGACCGTGGATTGGCGGCTGAAGCAGCCGATATCCCTGGTGGGGATTGCCGGGGAAGTGGCACAGGAAAATCAGGCTTGTGCCATTGTCAACCTGCGGGCCCACGCCAGGGCCCTGTACCGGCAGCTGGTGGAGCAAACGGGGGCGGAGAGTACATTTTTCCTGACTACGGACCTTTGTCCGGCTCACCGGCTGGCAGTGCTCCGGGAGATTCGGGAGAGAATGCAGGCAGGACTTCCCTGCCGCCTGGTGTCTACCCAATGCATCGAGGCCGGTGTGGATCTGGATTTTCCAGTGGTATTCCGGGCGCTGGCGCCGTTGGATGCCATCATCCAGGCGGCGGGCCGGTGCAACCGAAATGGGGACAGTCCCACCGGACGGGTAATTGTCTTTGTCCCGGAGGAGGAAAAGCTGTATCCCAGCTCTGCCTATGAAAACGCAGCCAACTGCGTCCGGATTCTGGCGAGCAGGCATCCCATTGATTGCAATGATTTGAGCCACATTCAGGAGTACTATCAGCTGCTGTACAGTCAAAGCGAAGGGGACAAGCAGGCTCTGCGCCAGGCTGTGGAGGAGGAGGACTTTCTGGAGGTCCAGAATGCCTACCAAATCATTGAAAACACTGGCTTTCAGGTGGTGGTTCCCTGCCCGGGGGAAGAGAAGCTGTATCAAGAGGTGGAGGCACGCTATGAAAAAGAGGGCCTTACGCCGGCCCTGATGCGTCTGGCCGGGCCCATTACCGTGTCCAGCTTCCAGAGGGACTTGGTCCGGCAGTACTGCGTACCGCTGTACTACCGCGCCTGGGAACACGGCGGGGCAGCTGTGGAGACGGGCTACTATCTGTTAGGCATTCCTGACTGTTACGACAGAAAGCAAGGCATAGTTTTGGAAAACGTTCAACTTGGCATGTTTTAAGGAAATGAGGTGACCAATATTTTGAATTGTCCACAGGTAACGATCACGGTATGGGGCGATTTTGCCCTCTTCTCCAGGCCGGAGGGGAAGGTAGAGCGAATCACCTACCCGGTTCCCACCCCCAGTGCGGTCCGGGGGATGCTGGCGTCGATTTATTCCAAGCCGGCGGAGTTCTACTGGCAGGTGCAACGGATTGAGGTTCTGAAGAAGATCCAGTATGCCACCTTCAAGCGCAATGAGCTCAAAAGCAAAATGCCCCGCATTCCGGCGGGAAACCCCATGAAAGCCTGCCTTCTGATTGAGGAGGACCGCACCCAGCGCCAGTCTGTGGTGCTGCGGGATGTGCGCTACCGCATCACGGCCCAGATTGTGCCCCGGCCGGATTTCCCCGGTTCTGCGATTCAGCTGTACAATCAGTTTGAGCGGCGGGTGAAGCGAGGGCAGATGTTCGTTCAGCCGGTCATGGGCGCCCGGGAGTTTCCGGCCTATTTCACCTGGGGCTCCACCGGGGAAACGCCTATCCAGGAGAGCCTGGACCTGGGGCTCATGGTGTACGACGTGTTTGACTTGAACATTTGGAAGGTAGGGAAGCAGGCGGAGCCTTCTGTCTCCCTCTACCGGGCGAAAATGGACCGTGGGGTCATTGAGGTGCCTGCCTTTGACTCTCCGCTGGTGCTGAAACCGGGAAGGAGGGACGGCGGATGCTGACGGAATTGTATCGCTATGCTCTGGACAAGGGCCTTGCCGCTCAGCCGGGCTTTAAACCTAAGCGGGTGAAGGCCTATGTTCTGCTTTCCGCTTCGGGAGAGTTTTTGGGAATTCACACCCGGGAAAAGGACGCCCCGGCGGTCTACGCGCCGGACATCGGTGCAGCGGCCAACGGAACCCGATACTGCAATCCCTTGATTGAAAAAGCGAAAATTCCACTAGGGATGGTGGAAGATCCCAAAGGGGATCAAAACGTTCCCACAAAGCATGATTTTTTCCTGTCCATGCTGGATGACGGGGGCGATTGCGAGCCGGCGTTTTCTGTGGTGGCCCAGGCCTTGCGGGATGGAGCCACTGTGCAGACAATCGAGCAGGCCTTGGCGCTGCATAAGCTGAAAGGCGGCGATCCCATTGGATTTATGGTGGACGGAGTTCCGCTGGAAGCCAGCTCCCGGTACCTGCCCTGGTGGACGAAGTTTCGGGCGATGTTCTTGCCGGAGGAAGCCGACGTCCTCCCCAGGTGCCTCATTACCGGTGAGCGAAAGCCGGCCATGGCCACAGTGCCCAAGGTTTCCGGATTGATGTTCGTAGGGGGCCACACGGCAGGGGATGCGTTCCTTTGTTTTGATAAGGATGCCTTTCAGTCCTATGGCTTTAAGAAAAGTGCAAATGCTCCCGTATCGGAAGAAGCCATGACCGCCGTCAACGCGGCGCTCACCGATCTGATTGCCAAGGCGCCGGTGCTGGGCAATGCCAAGCTGGTCCACTGGTATTCCAGCGGTATTTCAGAAGAGGAGGACCTGCTTCCCATCCTGCTGGAGGGCGAGTGGGATGATGGGGTGGATTCTGAGCCTGATGATGAAGAGGAAAAATCTGCCCTTCAGGCGGCGAAGGCTCTGATTTCCTCCATAGAGAATGGGACTCGGCCGGAGCGACTCCACGCCAGATACTACATCATGCCCCTGTCTGGGGCCAACGGGCGGATGATGGTACGCCTCTGGCAGGAGGGAAGCTATGAAGACCTTTACTATAACATCAAGCAGTGGTTCGAAGATCTGTCCCTCATTTCCTGGAACGGACAAGGGAGGGCCAAGCCTCCCAAGCTGAAGGCCTTGGGAACCCGGCTTCTAAAGCCAGGGGGAGACCCCAAGAAGGTCTGGAGCCGGATGGATGATGAGCTGCCCAATTTGCTCCAACGGCTCCTGAGCGCCATTTTGAATGGGACAGCTCTGCCGGATGAAATTCCGGCCCGGGCCCTGCGCTGGATTCGCTCCAGCCTGCTGGAGTCGGATGAGGAAAAGCGTACGGTGCCCTTTGACATAGAAACTTTGGCATTCCAGCTGCTGAAAGCTTGGCTTTGCCGGAGGCAAAGAATGAGAGGAGATGAACACCCTATGGAAGCAACCTGCAACCAAGAAACAACTCGGGATGTGGCCTATTATTGCGGCCAGCTGATGGCAGTCTACGTTGCGATTCAGCGTAAGGCCATGCCTGAGGTGGGCGTGGGTGTGGCAGAGCGGTACTACACCGCCGCCAGTGCCAATCCCGCGTTTGCCATGGGCAAGCTGGCCCAGCTCTCCCAGCACCATTTGGGCAAGCTGGACCCCGGACTTGCGTACTACTTTGAAAGTAAGATTTCGGAAATTACGGTAAAAATTGGAAATCGGAAAATTCCAGTCGTTATGAATATGGAGCAGCAGACAGAGTTTGCCCTGGGCTATTACCAGCAGCGCGCCGTTCTGTATGCCCCCAAAGAGAAATAAGGAGGAAATCATCATGGCTATTGACAATCGTTACGAATTCCTGTTTTACATCCAGTGCCGCAACGGCAATCCCAACGGGGACCCGGATATGGGCAACGCGCCCCGGATGGACCCTCAGGACCTCCATGGCTACGTCACGGACGTGGCCATCAAGCGCCGCATCCGCAATTATGTCCAGGCCGCCTATGCCGGGAAGCCAGGCATGGAAATGCTGATCCGCAGCGCCAGCAACATCAACACCGGAATTGCCCGGGCCAAGGAGCTGGCCCAGGTGGAGCTCTCTGCCAAGGGAAGAAACGAAGTGTACGCCGGGAGAAAGGCTGCCTGCCAGCTGTTCTATGATGTGCGGACCTTCGGTGCGGTGATGTCCACGGGCCCCAACGCCGGGCAGGTCCGGGGACCGGTCCAGCTGACCTTTGCCCGGTCTCTGGACCCCATTCAGCCCCAGGACATTTCCATCACGCGGATGGCCAAGGCAGAGGAGGTGAAGAATGCCAAAACAGCCGCAGACTATGAGCAGTGGGAAAACGGGCAATCTGAGGACAGTCTGCGTACCATGGGCCGCAAGCAGTTTATCCCCTACGGCCTTTATGAGGCCCGGGGTTTTGTCAGTGCCAATTTGGCTATGGAAACAGGCTTTGACGAAGAGGACCTGCGTGTTTTATTTGAAGCCATTTTGAATATGTACGAGCATGACCGTTCCTCCAGTAAGGGGGAAATGGCTGTGGTGTCGCCGTTGATCCTGTTCCGCCATACGGGTACCGATTCGGATCTGGAGCAGCGCAAGCGGCAGGCCCGGTTGGGCTGTGCGCCTTCCTACCAGCTATTTGATTTGGTCCGGGTGGAGAAGCGGCCGGAGGTGGAGTATCCCCGCTCTTACCGGGATTACACCGGGAGCATCCGCCTGGATGCACGCCCGGCTGGGGTTGACGTGGGCTTCCTCTGCTCGCCTTACGGCGAGATCTCCTGGAATCAGGTGCCGGAAGATGCAGAGCTATTCCGCTGAGTCGGAGCGGGAACTGTTCCCCCTGTCTTGGCTGACGCAGTATGGCTATTGTCCCCGGCGGTGTGGCCTGATGGCTTTGGAGCAGCTGTGGACAGAAAGCGCCGACACTGCCGCAGGCCGCGCGCAGCACGAGCGGGTGCATACCGCCCGGATTGAGCGGCGGAGTGGACAGATGAATTTATATGAGCTGCCGGTGTTTTCCCGTAGCTTGGGTGTAAACGGGAAGTGTGATTGTGTGGAGGCGCTGGAGACTCCGGATGGCGTGGAGCTGCCGTATGGACAGGGCCGTTACCGGCTGTATCCGGTGGAATATAAGCACGGCGTGGTCCGGGACGAGGAAGAATACCAAATTCAGCTCTGCGCCCAGGCGATGTGCTTGGAAGAACAGTTTGGCTGCATCATTCCGGCGGGGGCCATTTTCTATATCAATGCGCACCGCCGGGATGAGGTGGCACTGACCGAGTCGCTTCGGGAAAAGACACGCCAGACAGCGGAAGCGGTGGCGGAGCTGCTGCTCTGCCAAGAGGTTCCAGCGCCACATTACAGCGCAAAGTGCAAAAAATGCTCCATGCGGGAGGACTGCCAGCCGAAGCTGAAGCGATCTGCCGCCAACTATTGCAGAGACCTTTGGGAAACTGCCCGGGAGGACGTTTGATGAAGCAGCTGCAAAATACGCTTTATATTCTCACCCCAGACACATACTTATTTTTGCAAAATGAGACCATTGCGGTGAAGGTAGGCGGTGTGGAAAAGGTTCGGATTCCATCCCATACCATCAGCTCCATCTATTGCTTTGGAAATGTGACGGTTTCCACGCCGTTGATTGGCTTCTGCGGGGAACGCGGGATCAGTCTGGTATTTCTCTCAGAATATGGCAGGTTTTATGGGCGCGTCCAGGGGCCGGTTTCCGGCAATATTCTGTTGCGGCGGAGGCAATTTGCCGCGCTAGAGGACCCCGTGCAGCGGACCCAGCTGGTGCGAAGCATATTGCTGGGAAAATTGGCCAACAGCAAGCTGTTTCTAATGCGCCAGCGCCGGGAGCGTCCGGGACGGGAGGCAGAGATTACCCCGGCCATTGAGCGGCTGACGGAGGCGGCACGTCGAGTGCAGGATTGCCCCTCTGTGGATTCCATGCGGGCTTTGGAGGGAGTTGCGGCGGCAGCCTACTTTTCTGCCATGCCTGCCATGCTGGATGGAAGCAAATTCCAATTTTCGGGAAGAAATCGCAGGCCTCCGGAGGACCCGGTCAATGCCGTACTGTCCTTCCTGTATACGCTGCTGAAAAATGATGTGCAGTCGGCGTTGGAGGGTGTAGGGCTGGACCCGGCGGCAGGGTTCCTGCACACATTGCGCCCCGGCCGCCCGGCTCTGGCATTGGACCTGATGGAGGAGCTGCGCGCACCACTATGTGACCGCTTAATGCTGGCTCTGATTCACCGTGGGCAAATCTCGGAAAAGTCCTTTGACCAGCTCACGGCGCCGGTTTTGCTAAGCGAGGCAGGCCGAAAAGCGGTCGTGGCAGCTTGGCAGAAGCGAAAGCAGGAAACCATTACACATCCATTCTTGGGTGAGAAAATCCCGGTTGGCCTGATTCCCCACGCTCAGGCACAGCTGCTGGCACGTGTATTGCGGGGGGAGATGGATGAATATCCGCCGTTTGTTTGGAGGTGAGGAGACATGATGATTGTGCTGTCGTACGATGTCGATACGACTGATGCAGCAGGAGCCAAACGGCTTCGCAAAGTTGCGAAGATTTGTGAAGCAAAAGGCTGCAGGGTACAAAATTCTGTCTTTGAGCTACTGGTTGATCCGGCACAGCTGACCACATTGAAAGCGCAACTGGAAAAGGTCATTGACCCAGAAAAGGATTCCGTACGCTTCTACCGTCTGGGCAGTAATTGGCGTCCAAGAATCGATTATATGGGCCGCGGCCTCCGCTATGAGCAAGACGACACCCTGATCCTATAGCACACGCGGACCTCCACCGACCATAAAATGCTGGGAGGTTCGCGCAAGAAAGCACTCCATTTGTGAGCGTATTAGATAAAAAATGCAACTAAAACGTACTGCCCAAATGGTGGGTACAGTTCAAAAACGGCAATTGGGCAGGAAAATGCAAATTTTGCACAAATTAGCAACATGCTTTTTGTGCAAAATTACAGATGCCCCCCACACGGGGGCACGACTTGAAACTTGGGCATGGGCATGGCCCAAGCTCCCGGCTTGGGGATGCCCCCCACACGGGGGCACGACTTGAAACATCAGGTAACTGAACCCCAAAAAGGGTAAAATCACAGATGCCCCCCACACGGGGGCACGACTTGAAACATACTGGCCGGGGACACTGGCCGCATGAACATCAAGATGCCCCCCACACGGGGGCACGACTTGAAACTCCTGGAGACCCAGTATTCCGCCCCTGTCACCCAGGGATGCCCCCCACACGGGGGCACGACTTGAAACCGGGCCGCCCTGAAATCTTTGCAGCAGCAGCAAAAGGATGCCCCCCACACGGGGGCACGACTTGAAACACCACCAACCGGATAGCTCATCTCCAACTCAAAAGGATGCCCCCCACACGGGGGCACGACTTGAAACCCGCAAGCCTGACGGATACTGCGGCACTTACGACGATGCCCCCCACACGGGGGCACGACTTGAAACATATCCACAGCCCCGATTTCGTCCATCAAGGCCTTGATGCCCCCCACACGGGGGCACGACTTGAAACTCCCCAGAGGCCGTCACAGGGACGGGGAATACCGGATGCCCCCCACACGGGGGCACGACTTGAAACGTAAAGACTGCTGCAGTGCTTGTATGCGGCTGCGGATGCCCCCCACACGGGGGCACGACTTGAAACCCCACGCTGGCTACTTCTCTTGCTGGTGTCTATGGATGCCCCCCACACGGGGGCACGACTTGAAACTTGAGGATACCAAAGGCAGCAGAAACCAGGAAGACGATGCCCCCCACACGGGGGCACGACTTGAAACCTAACTGCGGGCAAAAAATTAGTGCAGCCGCGAGATGCCCCCCACACGGGGGCACGACTTGAAACCCGGTAATCTCAGCCGTGGCGGGACTTCCGGGATGCCCCCCAGATGCCCCCCACACGGGGGCACGACTTGAAACTTGTAGCGGGCCAGATTGCGCGAGCCGATGCCGGATGCCCCCCACACGGGGGCACGACTTGAAACTTTCTTATCCGGGAACGGGATCACGTTGTTGCCTGATGCCCCCCACACGGGGGCACGACTTGAAACTAAAAAGCGTGTTCCGGCCAGAACCGGGCAGTGAGATGCCCCCCACACGGGGGCACGACTTGAAACTTCTCGACGATGGTGGCGCCGCCGGAGGGCGGGATGCCCCCCACACGGGGGCACGACTTGAAACGCTGTTGCGGATGACGGCCCGCTTGGCTGCGATGGGGATGCCCCCCACACGGGGGCACGACTTGAAACCTGAAGCTCACCGGCGTCATCAACTGGAGCTGGGATGCCCCCCACACGGGGGCACGACTTGAAACTGCATCTCGGCCGAGGCGCCCATCAGCGCCGCCCGATGCCCCCCACACGGGGGCACGACTTGAAACTCCTTCTCGCTGACGGCCTTTGCGTCCACGATGGATGCCCCCCACACGGGGGCACGACTTGAAACAGAAGTGCGCCGCCGCCCTTGAAGGCTTTGCCGGATGCCCCCCACACGGGGGCACGACTTGAAACAGCAAAATTCACAGCTACCTCTGGAGCCGCAGCAGATGCCCCCCACACGGGGGCACGACTTGAAACATCGACAAACCACTTGCGCCTCATGCGGAACGCGATGCCCCCCACACGGGGGCACGACTTGAAACAAGGACATCATCGCCGGCGAGAACCGTGCGACCGGATGCCCCCCACACGGGGGCACGACTTGAAACCTGGACGCCATCGGCGAGCGGCAGGACGTGAAAGATGCCCCCCACACGGGGGCACGACTTGAAACGCTGATGGCCTTCTTGCCGCCGTTCTCGATTGCCGATGCCCCCCACACGGGGGCACGACTTGAAACATCGTCAACGGCTACTACTGCGGCCACTTCGGTGATGCCCCCCACACGGGGGCACGACTTGAAACGACTATCAGGACTACGCCAGCGAGGCCGAGGAGCGATGCCCCCCACACGGGGGCACGACTTGAAACGGGGTGGAGACCTCGACCGCCTTGGCGTTGTAGAATGATGCCCCCCACACGGGGGCACGACTTGAAACGAGTGTGGTGTCTGAGAGGCTGACGCCGGTGAGCGATGCCCCCCACACGGGGGCACGACTTGAAACGACAACACGGACTTCGCCACGGGCGTCTATGATCCCGATGCCCCCCACACGGGGGCACGACTTGAAACCGCGTCTGGCGGTGTGGGCCGGGCTCGGTGTCGGGGATGCCCCCCACACGGGGGCACGACTTGAAACCCTCTACGAGGCCGACCTGACGATCCGCTGGCTGGATGCCCCCCACACGGGGGCACGACTTGAAACCTCAAGGGACAGAAGAAGGTAATCGGCCGCTATCGATGCCCCCCACACGGGGGCACGACTTGAAACCCATCTCCGGGAGACAATCACCCAGGGCGTCAGATGCCCCCCACACGGGGGCACGACTTGAAACATCAGAGACTGCATAGCAGAAGGTGTATCCATGAGATGCCCCCCACACGGGGGCACGACTTGAAACAGCCACCAGGCAGAGATTTCCAAAATTCAGAGATGCCCCCCACACGGGGGCACGACTTGAAACTCTCCGGCCCAAGTTAGGTGCGGCGGATCAAACGATGCCCCCCACACGGGGGCACGACTTGAAACATTTTCTATTACCTTCCCTTCTGCTGGCTTCATAAGATGCCCCCCACACGGGGGCACGACTTGAAACTATGATAGCAGTCATTTCTTGGGCCTCCTTGCACGGATGCCCCCCACACGGGGGCACGACTTGAAACTGATTTCTAGGCTAATTAGAGGTGATTATTGTGGGATGCCCCCCACACGGGGGCACGACTTGAAACAGCCAAACGAACCATAAGGGTAGACTTGCCAGCAGATGCCCCCCACACGGGGGCACGACTTGAAACCCAGATACCCCATTAAGTAAAACCGAAGAAGGAGGATGCCCCCCACACGGGGGCACGACTTGAAACGTTTGCTTTCTCGTAATTGATTATTTGGCGGGAAGGATGCCCCCCACACGGGGGCACGACTTGAAACTGGGATAATCGTGCTTTCAAAAAATTCCCTACTGGATGCCCCCCACACGGGGGCACGACTTGAAACCTATCGCGTGAAGGTATATCTTTTTTCGCAAAGGATGCCCCCCACACGGGGGCACGACTTGAAACTTTCTGGCGGCTATTATTTGATTGTTGATTGTGGATGCCCCCCACACGGGGGCACGACTTGAAACGGCGCTGCTTTGGAACTTTCCTATGACAAGCGTGGGATGCCCCCCACACGGGGGCACGACTTGAAACATATATATCCTAAGCAGCTGGCCATTACCGCTTGAGGATGCCCCCCACACGGGGGCACGACTTGAAACCTTACGTTTATTCCCCGTTGGGCTTCCTATTTTGATAGATGCCCCCCACACGGGGGCACGACTTGAAACATAAACTGCCCCTCTACGGGATCGCCCCACCAGGATGCCCCCCACACGGGGGCACGACTTGAAACATTCGATGTAGCCTCCCAGATAACATCCGCCGGCGATGCCCCCCACACGGGGGCACGACTTGAAACCACATACTCGGCCTGCCGGCCGCAGTAGTCGCAGGATGCCCCCCACACGGGGGCACGACTTGAAACCACTGTGACGCCGCGAATGGTAATCGAAAACGGCGTGATGCCCCCCACACGGGGGCACGACTTGAAACTGCAAGAAGGAGTTTTACTGCGATACCTGCGAACGATGCCCCCCACACGGGGGCACGACTTGAAACCAAAAAGCCCTTGAAATACGGGCTTTTTCGCTGGATGCCCCCCACACGGGGGCACGACTTGAAACTCGTCGCCGTTGGTGAAGATGCCGCCGACGGCCAGATGCCCCCCACACGGGGGCACGACTTGAAACTCCCATCAGCTCGACGATCTTGTCGCGCACTTCGGATGCCCCCCACACGGGGGCACGACTTGAAACCGTTCGCGGGGCGACGTAGTTGCGGTTGAAGTACGATGCCCCCCACACGGGGGCACGACTTGAAACGATCATCGTCATGCAGATGACCGGCTTGCCTTGGATGCCCCCCACACGGGGGCACGACTTGAAACTATGGACGACTTTTACATCATCCACAGCGACAAGGATGCCCCCCACACGGGGGCACGACTTGAAACTCCCGACGAGGATCAACAGGTGGAGGTGCAGATCCGATGCCCCCCACACGGGGGCACGACTTGAAACTTGCCGGTGCCCGGCGGGCCCGCGATAAACAGAGATGCCCCCCACACGGGGGCACGACTTGAAACTGCGTGTGGATAGACGCCGTGATCGCAGGAGTCGGGATGCCCCCCACACGGGGGCACGACTTGAAACTTTTTCGGGTAGGCTTTCCAGAACTCGAGAAATCTGATGCCCCCCACACGGGGGCACGACTTGAAACGGGTGCGGCTGTGGACGCGCTGTGCGGCGTTCTGATGCCCCCCACACGGGGGCACGACTTGAAACACCAGCGACTTCCACGAGAGTCAGATCTTCGTCAGATGCCCCCCACACGGGGGCACGACTTGAAACATCGAAGCGCCCTATCAGTTCAGCGGCTACGATCGATGCCCCCCACACGGGGGCACGACTTGAAACCCGTCGTTCAGCAATTCAACGCGATTGCAGACAAAAGATGCCCCCCACACGGGGGCACGACTTGAAACATCAATTAGCAGTTCGTGGAGAGCTTGCAGAGCTTGATGCCCCCCACACGGGGGCACGACTTGAAACACACATGGCAACAATCGGTTTGCGCGATCTTTGATGCCCCCCACACGGGGGCACGACTTGAAACATCCTCCTTCCTGTGGAAAAGTCTGTGCAAAAGAGATGCCCCCCACACGGGGGCACGACTTGAAACATAATAAAAAATCCTCGCTGTTTATAACCTTTGCCAGGATGCCCCCCACACGGGGGCACGACTTGAAACCAAGGCAAGTTCCTTCTTTCGTGGATCGGCAAGCGATGCCCCCCACACGGGGGCACGACTTGAAACTTCATCGAAAGCCGCTATCTTTCGCCCGTTGCTGACGGATGCCCCCCACACGGGGGCACGACTTGAAACGAGGAAAGCGAGGTGGCGGACGAATGAACGCGGCGATGCCCCCCACACGGGGGCACGACTTGAAACTCCTACGCAGTAGTAAACGGGCGCAAATGCGGACGGATGCCCCCCACACGGGGGCACGACTTGAAACATAAGGGCTTGCCGCTCCTGCTCCGATGTGCAAGGATGCCCCCCACACGGGGGCACGACTTGAAACTAGTTTTCATCGGGGATCGCGAATTTGACCTTGTAGATGCCCCCCACACGGGGGCACGACTTGAAACTTTTTTGGCATTTGGTGTAACCTCCTTTCCCAATTGATGCCCCCCACACGGGGGCACGACTTGAAACTATCCGGTTGTCGGGCTTCCCCAGCTTGACAAAGACGATGCCCCCCACACGGGGGCACGACTTGAAACCAGAAAACGGATCGAGGAAGCCCGCCGGATCGCCGATGCCCCCCACACGGGGGCACGACTTGAAACCTCTTCGACGATCCCGAACATAACGGAAACGGCGGATGCCCCCCACACGGGGGCACGACTTGAAACTCCATCGCCTTGAAGTAATTTACGTACCCCGTGGATGCCCCCCACACGGGGGCACGACTTGAAACCATTCTGGTGAAGATGATCACCTACTGGCAGCAGATGCCCCCCACACGGGGGCACGACTTGAAACATGCGGGAGCTGGCCGGGTATCACTACGACCCAAAGATGCCCCCCACACGGGGGCACGACTTGAAACTTTTTCCCTGCGACGATGATCTCGTCGTGCTCAAGATGCCCCCCACACGGGGGCACGACTTGAAACAGCAGCTCGTTTTCACGCTGCAGCTGCTCCACGGATGCCCCCCACACGGGGGCACGACTTGAAACCGGCTCGCGCCGAAGGACGCGCTCCATGAGAGAGATGCCCCCCACACGGGGGCACGACTTGAAACTCGGAACGCGGCCGAGCAGGCACCGGCGGATCTGATGCCCCCCACACGGGGGCACGACTTGAAACGTATTCGCCCAGGTGTACCAGCACGGGTACGGTAGATGCCCCCCACACGGGGGCACGACTTGAAACAGAACAAAATTAGCCAAATCGCCCAGTACTTCCGATGCCCCCCACACGGGGGCACGACTTGAAACTTTTAGCTTTTCTGTCTTTGCTGAGCCTGAGCAGGATGCCCCCCACACGGGGGCACGACTTGAAACTCTTGATGGCATTCTATTCCATATTATGCAACTTGATGCCCCCCACACGGGGGCACGACTTGAAACTCTTTTGAAATCTGCTTCAACTTATACCTTCAATTGATGCCCCCCACACGGGGGCACGACTTGAAACTTCTTCTCTTGAAAAAACTATTAAGAATGCTTTAAGATGCCCCCCACACGGGGGCACGACTTGAAACTTATAATTAGCTGGCAAAAATAAACAAGGAGGAAGATGCCCCCCACACGGGGGCACGACTTGAAACTGTCTCGAGTACCCTTCGTATTCTTTTCGCGCTGGATGCCCCCCACACGGGGGCACGACTTGAAACGTTGAGCTTCCGAAATTCATTGCTACTCTGAATGATGCCCCCCACACGGGGGCACGACTTGAAACCTTTGTGCTTTTTCCCGTCTTTGTCAGTTGCTACGATGCCCCCCACACGGGGGCACGACTTGAAACAAAAAATCCTTTTGCTGATGCTTGATACCGGCTGCGATGCCCCCCACACGGGGGCACGACTTGAAACTTCCCGGAGGCATACTCCTCAAATATGCGGCGGAGATGCCCCCCACACGGGGGCACGACTTGAAACATACCGGCTGCAGGGATCAACTCCAACTGGAGATGATGCCCCCCACACGGGGGCACGACTTGAAACTCTTCGGATCTGGTGCCCAATGATTTTGTCGCTTGATGCCCCCCACACGGGGGCACGACTTGAAACGCTTTGAATTTGCGGGAAGATTGCGTGGCCAGAAGATGCCCCCCACACGGGGGCACGACTTGAAACCCTGGATCTGGATCTCCAGGGCCGGAGCGCGTCGATGCCCCCCACACGGGGGCACGACTTGAAACAATATGACGAACTCAACCATTTACGCTATGTCCCGATGCCCCCCACACGGGGGCACGACTTGAAACTTATTGGAGGTGGTTGAGGTGTCTGCGTTAGAGGGATGCCCCCCACACGGGGGCACGACTTGAAACTTGTTGGCCGGGGCTCTATCGGGTCCCGGCTGCTTGATGCCCCCCACACGGGGGCACGACTTGAAACCTCCTTTTGGTTGGTGCTGCTGTGGGCGTCCTTGGAGATGCCCCCCACACGGGGGCACGACTTGAAACCTGATTGGTGGCGCTGGGCAGGAGTGTAGGCACTAGATGCCCCCCACACGGGGGCACGACTTGAAACTTGCTGTGCCCGTATGGCAGCCCCGCGGGTAGTCGATGCCCCCCACACGGGGGCACGACTTGAAACTGGATTAAGTCCGCCGACAGCGTGAACGGCTGGGGATGCCCCCCACACGGGGGCACGACTTGAAACAGCTTCGATGGGCTCGCAGGTCCCATCGGCGTAGAGATGCCCCCCACACGGGGGCACGACTTGAAACTGGGACAAGCGGGTCAATCCGCTCCCAGTCCCGAAGATGCCCCCCACACGGGGGCACGACTTGAAACAAAGCCTCGACTTTGATCCGGCCATCAGGTACCAGGATGCCCCCCACACGGGGGCACGACTTGAAACCACATATCCCAAATGGCCCAGGGCGGGGATGCTTGATGCCCCCCACACGGGGGCACGACTTGAAACCGATGCCAACCGGTTGCGGCGCTTGTAGTCCAGCGATGCCCCCCACACGGGGGCACGACTTGAAACCGGGCAGTAAAGAACATGCACCAGGGCGCGAGACAGATGCCCCCCACACGGGGGCACGACTTGAAACCCTCATTAAGGCGTACGCCAACGGCATGCCCAAGATGCCCCCCACACGGGGGCACGACTTGAAACCGAGGAGTGTCGCCTGGGGATTACCCGGCTGTAGATGCCCCCCACACGGGGGCACGACTTGAAACCTTTATGAAACCAAAGGGAGGAGGAGGGAGATGGATGCCCCCCACACGGGGGCACGACTTGAAACCATTGGAACCCCAAAAATCTGAATCCAGTTCAAAGATGCCCCCCACACGGGGGCACGACTTGAAACACCGCTGATACCACTGTGACCGCTGGCAAGACCTGATGCCCCCCACACGGGGGCACGACTTGAAACTTGAGCCGCTTCTCCTTGGGGGCGGTGGTGGCGGATGCCCCCCACACGGGGGCACGACTTGAAACCCGTTTAACGGCATCAACTGGGCGCTAAACAAGGATGCCCCCCACACGGGGGCACGACTTGAAACCTGCAGGATCATATTGATCCGATCCATGGCGGATGATGCCCCCCACACGGGGGCACGACTTGAAACAGTCTCCGTCCGCTTCTGCCGGGTGCGCTTGTCAAGGATGCCCCCCACACGGGGGCACGACTTGAAACGGCGGATAGCCGGACAGCGGAGCCCACAAACAAATGATGCCCCCCACACGGGGGCACGACTTGAAACGTTTCGATCGCCATGCGCTCCGCACTTGGATTTGATGCCCCCCACACGGGGGCACGACTTGAAACATTCTGTACCCATCCCCATCTATGTATCTCAGCCGATGCCCCCCACACGGGGGCACGACTTGAAACTGCTCGGGATCCGGACGCGCTCCTGGATCTGGGATGCCCCCCACACGGGGGCACGACTTGAAACTTTTCTCGGACAGACGATCCGCTTTCCACAGCTGATGCCCCCCACACGGGGGCACGACTTGAAACCTCAGTAGTCTGCCATAGCGGCGCAAATGCCGCGATGCCCCCCACACGGGGGCACGACTTGAAACGTACGCCCGAAATGCATTGTTGCCAGTACGAGCCGATGCCCCCCACACGGGGGCACGACTTGAAACATCTCCAGCCCCAAAGTTGATGGTAATCTTTGGTAATGATGCCCCCCACACGGGGGCACGACTTGAAACTTATCGGACGCCCGGAAGGGCGCCATCCGGGCCAGGATGCCCCCCACACGGGGGCACGACTTGAAACTCCTGGGCCAGATGCCAGACAAGCCGCTTTGACAAGATGCCCCCCACACGGGGGCACGACTTGAAACGGCAGGACCCACGGCGGAGGCCTGCAGCTTCCCCGATGCCCCCCACACGGGGGCACGACTTGAAACGCCAGGGGATCGATACCTTCGCGAAGAAGTACGGGATGCCCCCCACACGGGGGCACGACTTGAAACTAGCTACTTTTGGGGCAGTTTCGAACACTAACGGATGCCCCCCACACGGGGGCACGACTTGAAACTAACTCCGATTGGGCGGGACAAAAATGGCTTTTTAGATGCCCCCCACACGGGGGCACGACTTGAAACTAGCCCCGCAGCTTCCAACTCTTGCAGCCGCTGCGGATGCCCCCCACACGGGGGCACGACTTGAAACCAGGTTGAAATCATACAGTCCGGCAAAAACCGGGATGCCCCCCACACGGGGGCACGACTTGAAACACAGTCAAATTTGAAGTTATACCATTCACTACCGGATGCCCCCCACACGGGGGCACGACTTGAAACAAAAAAGCTGGCGGTAAGGTGTACGGCGCTGACCTGATGCCCCCCACACGGGGGCACGACTTGAAACCTTTGGCACAACCAACACCTCCGAATTTCTCTCAGATGCCCCCCACACGGGGGCACGACTTGAAACCGACACGGACAGCAACGGCCTGTACTGGTACATGGGATGCCCCCCACACGGGGGCACGACTTGAAACATAGCTACTTGGAAGAAATCGCGACCGACCCCGAAAGATGCCCCCCACACGGGGGCACGACTTGAAACTGAAGCACTGTGCCTCGTGTTTAACTATGGCCAGATGCCCCCCACACGGGGGCACGACTTGAAACTGGACACGCCCTACTTCCCGGCAACCGGCGCAAGATGCCCCCCACACGGGGGCACGACTTGAAACCTCCGAGGCCACCCGGAAGTGGTGGGGCTGGCCGGATGCCCCCCACACGGGGGCACGACTTGAAACCTTTGGCAACGATTGAAGAAGAAAGCAACAATGGATGCCCCCCACACGGGGGCACGACTTGAAACATTGGCATTCTGGGCCAGCTCAGACTTGCCATAGGATGCCCCCCACACGGGGGCACGACTTGAAACATGGCGAAGAAGCAAAACATCAATGATAAGCTCAGGATGCCCCCCACACGGGGGCACGACTTGAAACATTCTGGCTGGGCCTCAAGGCATAGGTAAAAGCAGATGCCCCCCACACGGGGGCACGACTTGAAACTGTTCCGGTCTCTCGTGTGGAACTGACAGTGGAAGATGCCCCCCACACGGGGGCACGACTTGAAACATATTGACAATTCCACCATCATCCAAAGCCAGGGATGCCCCCCACACGGGGGCACGACTTGAAACCGCGGGCGTATGCCCGCAGTGGCCTGGGGATGGGATGCCCCCCACACGGGGGCACGACTTGAAACTCTTAACTTTTGGTAGTATTCCATAATTTTGCCTGATGCCCCCCACACGGGGGCACGACTTGAAACCGCATGATCATGAATACAAACGGGTACCAGGAAGTGATGCCCCCCACACGGGGGCACGACTTGAAACAGATTCAGCGGCTTCAAGGATATGCTGCGGAAGTGATGCCCCCCACACGGGGGCACGACTTGAAACTGCGTTCGCCAGCTCCTTTTCCAGTTTCGACACGATGCCCCCCACACGGGGGCACGACTTGAAACATCGCCATGGCGGGAGATACGGTGATCATGCCCCGGATGCCCCCCACACGGGGGCACGACTTGAAACCGATTGATTTGCTGCTCCACAGCATCCAACTGTTTGATGCCCCCCACACGGGGGCACGACTTGAAACTGTTCCACCTCCAAAAACCGAAGAACTTTTTGGCAAGGATGCCCCCCACACGGGGGCACGACTTGAAACTGGTAATCCGTTCTTCTTTTCGTCAAAGCCATCGGGATGCCCCCCACACGGGGGCACGACTTGAAACGGTCTCCGCCCAGGCCAGCCTTTCGCCCAGAAGGGATGCCCCCCACACGGGGGCACGACTTGAAACTTTTTTCAAGATTTTTTCCCCGTCACCGTGCCTAGATGCCCCCCACACGGGGGCACGACTTGAAACTTGCCGTTGGCGTCGGTCACCGGCACGATGTCTGATGCCCCCCACACGGGGGCACGACTTGAAACTTCCTTGTCGTAGTAGACACGCATCCCATCGTGGGATGCCCCCCACACGGGGGCACGACTTGAAACCTCACCTTTTTGCATGGCGTCCAGTTGTTTTTCCAGGATGCCCCCCACACGGGGGCACGACTTGAAACCTCACCTTTTTGCATGGCGTCCAGTTGTTTTTCCAGGATGCCCCCCACACGGGGGCACGACTTGAAACTCTCAGCCTCAGGCATTCCCTCTCCAGTGGATCCTGATGCCCCCCACACGGGGGCACGACTTGAAACGTATAAAGGGTCCAGATGGAAGTAAGCTGCTGAAAAGATGCCCCCCACACGGGGGCACGACTTGAAACCTTTATATCCAAGGTGATCCAGAATACCGTGTACCAGGATGCCCCCCACACGGGGGCACGACTTGAAACCGATACGGCCAGCTCACACATAGCCTTGTAGGACGATGCCCCCCACACGGGGGCACGACTTGAAACCTTTTCTCCCATCCAGGGGAGGAAAAAATCTGGCGATGCCCCCCACACGGGGGCACGACTTGAAACTGCCGCCACGGCCTGCCCCGGGCCTTATCTGGAGGATGCCCCCCACACGGGGGCACGACTTGAAACCGCATCCGCACCATCCGCGCCACCAGCTCTGAGCAGATGCCCCCCACACGGGGGCACGACTTGAAACTACGCCTACGGTGGCGGCAAACGCCAAAAAAGGGATGCCCCCCACACGGGGGCACGACTTGAAACCGCCCAGCAGGCGGCCTTAGAGGCCTGGGCCGCGATGCCCCCCACACGGGGGCACGACTTGAAACCCGGGCGTTTTACCGCTGGGCAATCGGCAGCGGAGATGCCCCCCACACGGGGGCACGACTTGAAACTTTCTTGGTGATAGGGCTTAAAGGGATTACGTACGATGCTCCCCACACGGGGGCACGACTTGAAACTGCAACACAGATCTGGAGCCTGCTGATCAGCTTCTGATGCCCCCCACACGGGGGCACGACTTGAAACTCCCCCTGTGCTTGGGGGTGTGCTTGCCAAAGCACGATGCCCCCCACACGGGGGCACGACTTGAAACTCCTCTTCCTGGGCGGCTGCATCGGCATCTTTGGCGGATGCCCCCCACACGGGGGCACGACTTGAAACGCGTTTGGCTTACCAGTATCTCTCTTCTGGGTGGGGATGCCCCCCACACGGGGGCACGACTTGAAACGTGTTAGTCGTGCCAAAGAACACGCAGCAGCGGGATGCCCCCCACACGGGGGCACGACTTGAAACAAGTCCTTTTTTGCAAAAGCCGGAAAAATTTATTGATGCCCCCCACACGGGGGCACGACTTGAAACTCTCTCTGCTCATCTTTTATCCTCCTTTTTAAATGATGCCCCCCACACGGGGGCACGACTTGAAACCCACCGGAGGCGTCTTGGGCTTGGCCCGATCCTGATGCCCCCCACACGGGGGCACGACTTGAAACCCGAAGATTTCTGCCTGACGTCGTTGCAATATGACGGATGCCCCCCACACGGGGGCACGACTTGAAACAAAGTGTGGGGCGATGCTCGCATATCCCGGCTGCGGATGCCCCCCACACGGGGGCACGACTTAAAACATCCTGGACCGGCTGGGCAGGCTGGACTGATCTAGATGCCCCCCACACGGGGGCACGACTTGAAACTCTCTCTGCTCATCTTTTATCCTCCTTTTTAAATGATGCCCCCCACACGGGGGCACGACTTGAAACACCGATAGCAATGGTGCAATTTACACGGATGGAGGATGCCCCCCACACGGGGGCACGACTTGAAACTGATCTGGATGCGGCAATCAAGCAAATTCAGGAAGGGATGCCCCCCACACGGGGGCACGACTTGAAACTTCAGCTCATCCAGCTTTTCGTCCGAGCCATCCAGATGCCCCCCACACGGGGGCACGACTTGAAACGATCATGGCTATTAAAATACTTTGCCCATCTGGGATGCCCCCCACACGGGGGCACGACTTGAAACCCCTCGCTCGGCAATTTATCAAGCAAAATCCACGGATGCCCCCCACACGGGGGCACGACTTGAAACCTCCTTAATTTTTGCAGATGCCATGTCTCAGGAGATGCCCCCCACACGGGGGCACGACTTGAAACCAATTGCGCCCTGATATTATGTCGGCCATCAATGAGGATGCCCCCCACATGGGGGCACGACTTGAAACTCTATCGTACCTCGCTCGCGGGGACAACGCATCGGATGCCCCCCACACGGGGGCACGACTTGAAACTTGTCAAAATCTATCGCCACTACCTCTCTTCTTGGATGCCCCCCACACGGGGGCACGACTTGAAACGAGCAGGTGGTGTAGGCGTTGGCCGAGAGCGTCAGATGCCCCCCACACGGGGGCACGACTTGAAACTTGGCTTGTGGGGAAATCGTGGGCTTCGAAGTTGATGCCCCCCACACGGGGGCACGACTTGAAACCGGAGTTGCGGGAGCAGTAAGAAATGCCCTGCCCGATGCCCCCCACACGGGGGCACGACTTGAAACCAGGCTCGCCACCTCCTCGAGGGCATCATAAATGGGATGCCCCCCACACGGGGGCACGACTTGAAACCATCCGCTCCGAACTTGGAAGGGACACGCACAACGGATGCCCCCCACACGGGGGCACGACTTGAAACCGCCGGCGGGGTAGCAGAAGTGCCCTGGGAAGTCGATGCCCCCCACACGGAGGCACGACTTGAAACGGGAAAAAGGGCCTGGTAACCATGGATCCGGTAGAGATGCCCCCCACACGGGGGCACGACTTGAAACACGGTAGCCGAGGGGTATACTCTCACGGAAGCGGGATGCCCCCCACACGGGGGCACGACTTGAAACAATGGCAGTCGTGTAAAGGTGCAGACCATTGCGCGATGCCCCCCACACGGGGGCACGACTTGAAACCCACACCAAGAATGGCGCACATGCGGGCGGCTTCTTGATGCCCCCCACACGGGGGCACGACTTGAAACGCTGCTGTTCCTGCTCCTATTGGCGGATTTGTGAGATGCCCCCCACACGGGGGCACGACTTGAAACACAGAATCGCCCTTGAGCCCTTATTCTAACAGGGCGATGCCCCCCACACGGGGGCACGACTTGAAACATTGTTGCCCAACGTTGCCCAAAAAGGATTATGAGATGCCCCCCACACGGGGGCACGACTTGAAACAGCGGCTCCGTGTAGGTCCGGGGCAGGTTTTGCGATGCCCCCCACACGGGGGCACGACTTGAAACGAAACAAGCCCTATTAGAGAAATATATAAAGGGCCTGTTGCAAAAAACGATAAGGTATAATAAGTTGCGCAAAATTGGCAAGAAAAAGTAGACACGGCTTGCC
>ERZ772893.922-NODE-922-length-33604-cov-9.680467_pt1 | contig 33604 bp, 33 predicted proteins | sample MGYA00511482_ERZ772893 | MGnify/ENA primary metagenome ERZ772893 (study PRJEB29015, sample SAMEA2737687) | human gut metagenome | biome: human gut; feature: human-associated habitat; material: faeces | place: China | collected 2012 ... | reverse complement strand
GCATGATCATGTAGTTGAACTCGAGGAAGGACAGGCCCTTCTCCATGCGCTGCTCGTAGCACTTGGCGCGCAGCATGTTGTTCACGGAGAAGCAGGCACCCACATCACGCAGCAGTTCCACGTAGTTCAGGTTCAGCAGCCAGTCTGCATTGTTCAGCATCAGTGCCTTGCCCTCAGAGAAGTCGATGAACTTTTCCATCTGCTTTTTGAAGCATGCGGCATTGTGGGCGATATCCTCTTTGGTCAGCATCTTGCGCATGTCGGTACGGCCGGAGGGGTCGCCGATCATGGTAGTGCCGCCGCCGATCAGGGCAATAGGCTTGTTGCCTGCCATCTGCAGGCGCTTCATCAGGGTTAGGGCCATAAAGTGGCCTGCGGTCAAGCTGTCGGCAGTGCAGTCAAAGCCGATGTAAAAGGTTGCCTTGCCATTGTTGATCAGGTCGATGATCTCTTCATCGGTGATCTGGGCCACCAGGCCGCGGGCCTTGAGTTCTTCGTACAGAGTCATGATTTTTTCCTCCTGTTTGTGGGCAGAGGGAAAAATAAAACACCCCCTGCCAAAAATGAATTTGGCAGAGGGCGAGAAAATTCGCGGTACCACCTCTGTTTGCCGCTTCCTCACAGAAACGACCTCACGAGTGCACACCCCAGAGTAGAGAGACACTCCTGCGTTTGTAACGCTCGCACGCGGCACAGCCTATTAACCTGAACGGCATTCAGCCTGCAGCTCCGGGAGGTATTTCCCCTGCTGCTCTGCGGCCCCTTACACCAACCGGGGTTTCTCTGGGCAGAACACTTCAAGGTACTTGTTCCCTTCATCGCCATTAACAAGGACTACTTTATCACAATGCTTCGGGCTTGTCAACCCCTTATCTGCAGCGGCTTATTTTGGCTTATCTTGCGCCAAGCCCCAGCATTTCGCGGGCATTGGCACGCGAAAGCTCGGTAACGTGGTCGCCGGAGATCAGCCGGGCCAGTGCTTCCACCCTGCCCTCCTCATCCAGCGGATGGATCTCGGTATAGGTGCGGTCATTGGCTACATTTTTCTGAATCAGCAGATGGCAGTCCGCCAGTGCAGCGATCTGGGCTGTATGGGTGATGCACAAGATCTGGTGGCCCTGTGCGCTCTGGCGCAGTACCTCACCAATACGCCCGGCGGCTTTGCCAGAAACACCGCTGTCGATCTCATCATAGATCACGGTAGGCACGGCATCCTTATCGGCCATTGCATTTTTGATGGCCAGCGTGATGCGGCTCAGCTCGCCGCCGGAAGCAATTTTTGCAAGGGGTTTGGGTGCCTCACCGGGGTTTGTGGAAATGTAGAACTCGATGCTGTCCTGCCCATGGCTTGCCAGCGGGCCGCGGGTATGGCGCAGTGTCATGCGCACGCCCGGCATGTTCAGAAAATCCAGCGTGCCGGAAATACGCTTGTTCAGCTCTTCAAAAGCGCGCAGGCGCGTCTGGGTCAGTGCTTCTGCCTTTTCGCGGGCCAGCGCATAAAGGCGGAGCTTTTCTGCCTGCAGGTGGTCATGCCGCTCCTGCGAGGACTGGATGCGCTCCAGTTCTTCCCTTGCATTCTGTCCAAAAGCGATCACGTCTTCTACCGTATCACCATATTTGCGCTTGAGCTTGTAGATCAGATCCAGACGCTGCTCAATCTCGTCCAGCTCCGCATCGTTGGTATCATAGGAATCCAGCCGACCGATCAGATCTGCGGCAACATCCTTTGCATTGTAATACAGATCCAGCAGCTGACTGGATGCACCGGCAAGTGCATCATCCAGCTGCGCGGCAGCATCCACTGCATTGGATGCCTCGCCCAGCAGATCGACTGCGCCGGAGGCCTCGTCATCGCCCGAAAGCAATGCATAGCTCTGTGCGATCTTATCCCGGATGGCAGATGCATTGGCAAGGATCTTGCGGCGGCTTTCCAGCGTCTGTTCCTCTCCGGCGGTCAGTCCGGCATCCTCGATCTCCTGCACCTGATAGCTCAACAGATCGATCCTGCGCTGCTTTTCGGCTTCGTCGGTGATCATGGCATCCAGCTCCCGCTTGATGCGCACAAGCTCCCGGTACAGGACATAATAGTCCTGAAACTCCGCGCTGTTCTGCGCATAATCATCCAGAATGCCCAGATGTCTTGCCGGGTTCAGAAGGCCCACAGAGTCGTGCTGACCGTTGATATTGATAAGTCCTCCGCACAGCTCCCGCAGAACCGCAGCCGTTGCAGGCATTCCGTTGATGCGGCAGGTGCTTTTGCCCTCGGCTGTGATCTCGCGGCTGAGCGTCAGTGCATCCGAGCGCTCGTAGCCTGCCTTCTCAAGGCTGTCCAGCACCGTACCGGGCACCTCCTCAAAGGCTGCACGGATCACCGCCTTGGAGGCCCCTGTGCGCACAAGATCCTTTGAAGTGCGGTTTCCCAGGATCGCATTGATGGAATCGATCAGGATCGACTTGCCGGCACCAGTCTCACCGGTAAGAACATTCAGGCCCGGCTTGAAATGTACTTCAGCCTTCTGGATCACAGCAACATTTTCAATTTGCAGGCTGCTCAGCATATCTTTTCTCCCGCGTTATTTTTATCCAATGTGTCTCGTCAGTTCCGAGCAGATCGTTTTTGCATCACGCTCCGACCGTGCAACGATCAGGAACGTGTCGTCGCCCGAAAGCGTGCCGACCACATTTTTCCACTGCAATGCGTCAAAAACCTCGCATGCGGCGTTGGCCATGCCAGAATAGCACTTTACCAGCACAACATGTCCGGCGTAATCTACCCCCAGCACGGATTCATGAAAGATCGTTTCAAACCTTCCCTGCGTTTTGGGGTTGAAGCTTTCGTTCCGGCTGGAGACATAGCGATACCCCTCTGCCGTGGCAGCTTTTACCAAACACAGCTCCCGGATATCGCGGGAAACGGTGGCTTGTGTTACCTCGAATCCCTCTTTGGAAAGGTGATCCAGCAGAACTTCCTGCCGGCTGATCGGGTGTTCCTGCACAAGCCGGAGAATCACCTGCTGACGTTCTCCCTTGCTTTTTACATCTTCCTTACGGCTGCGCGCCATCGTAAACTCGCCTCCCCTTTATCGTCTGCTGCGAAGCTTCTGGTCAATGGCCTGGAACTGATCTGCTTTTCCGAAGGTGATCAGCTTTACCACCTGATCGGAGAGCCTTACTTCAGCCGTTGCCCCGGCCTTGAGCGGACAGCCAGCTCTGCCATCGCAGCTGATAAACACTTCATCATCGGCCACCTGTCCCACACAGATATTCAGCTTGCGCTCCTGCGCAAACACCATGGCCGGGCTGGCCAGACTGTGCGGACAGATAGGCGTTACAACAACGCCCTTCGTCTGGGAATCCAGGATCGGCCCGCCCGCCGCCAGCGAATACGCTGTGGAGCCGGTGGGCGTTGCAACGATCACACCGTCCCCACGGTAGTGCTCTACTAAAATATCATCGCAGTAAATGCTGAAATCGATCGCCTGCTGCAGGCGGCCCTTTGTGACCACCACGTCATTCAGGGCGTGGCCCTCCCAGCCATCGTGGCCAAGAACGCGGACATACAGCAGCATCCGGTTGTCTACGCTGAACTCTCCCCGTGCAACAGCGGAGAGCTTGGCTTCCATCTCGCTGACTTCGCAGGTAGCCAGAAAACCACAGCGTCCCAGATTGATGCCCAAGATCGGCTTTGCGTACCGAAGCGAAAGATTTGCCTCATGCAGAATGGTGCCGTCGCCGCCAATGGTCAGGATCACATCTGCCTGCTCAAGGCATTCCTCCAGCGGCAGATAAACCACTCCGGCCGTGCTGCAGCTTGTGCGTGGCTGTTCACACATCAGAACAGCTGCACCATGGTTCATTAGAATCTGCGCCGCGCGCAGTGCGATCTCGTTGGCAGAGGTCTTGCCGGGATTCGGTGAAATATAGATCGTCATGCGGGAAGCTCCTTTTTCTGGTCTGATGGCAGAGCCGCTCAGCGGTCCAGCGTGCTGTGGCTTGCCGCCACCACCTGCTCTGCAACGCTGTCGTCCAGCACGGAAGGTTCACCGCTCTTCTGCACGAACATCAGGTATTCAATGTTGCCCTCAGGTCCCTTTACCGGGCTGAAATCCAATCCGCGTACAGCAAAACCGTTTGCAGCAGCATAGCCCATGGCATTGTGCAGCACTTCACGGTGGGTAGCAGGGTCGCGCACCACACCGTTCTTGCCAACCTTTTCGCGTCCAGCTTCAAACTGCGGCTTGACCAGACAAACGCCCATGGCATCCGGCGTTGTGATTGCCTGTGCCACCGGGAAAATATGGTGCAGCGAGATAAACGAGACATCCACACTGAAAAACTCGATCTGCTCGGCAAGATCCTCCGGTTTGACATTGCGGATGTTCGTGCGCTCCATGTTCACTACGCGCTCGTCTGTGCGCAGACTCCATGCAAGCTGTCCATAGCCGACATCCACCGCATAGACCTTGACGGCACCGTTCTGCAGCATGCAATCCGTAAAGCCGCCGGTAGATGCTCCAATGTCCATGCAGACCTTGCCATTGGGTGTAAGCGGGAAACACTTCATCGCTTTTTCCAGCTTCAGGCCGCCGCGGCTGACATAGCCAATGTCGTGCCCGCGCACTTCCACCTTGGCATCTTCCTTGATCATCTCTCCGGCCTTGTCCACCTTTTGCTCATTGACAAAAACGATGCCGGACATGATCAGCGCCTTTGCGCGCTCACGGCTCTGTGTCAGACCATGCTGAACAAGATATTGGTCCAATCGAATCTTCACAGTAAATTTTCTCCTTTCGTCACGGCCATCTGCACGGCCTGTACAAGATGCGCAGCATCCAGACCGGTTGCCTGTTTGATCTGTGCCACACTGGCATGCGGAAGACACGCGTTCCGCACTGCGCAATGGATAAAGCGCCCATTCCATCCGTTCTGCTGCAAAGCATATTCCAGATGTTCACCAATGCTTCCGTTTGCAATGCATTCTTCCGCAAACAGGATTATTTTATATTTCGACAGATCAGCGACCATTTTGTCCGTAAAGGGATACAGCTTTACAGCCTTCATCACATCACACGCAATACTTTTCTGCTGTAATTCACGTTCTGCCTGCAAAAGGTCGGCCAGTTCGTCGGCGTAACTCACCAGAACGATTGTTGCATCATCCGCCTTGCGCAGGAAATCATAATCTTCGCCGGTGCAGCCAAATTCCGCCAGAGCTGCATCCTGCCCACCGCGGGGATAACGAATTGCCCGTGGGCCATGGAAGCGGTCACTCAACAGCTGCTGCAGCCAGTAATTCAGTTCCTGATAATTGGAAGGCGCATACAGCGGCATTCCAAGCTGGCTCAGGAAAGCGGGATCGTAAATGCCCTGATGCGTTTCGCCATCCGCTGGGACAAAACCGGCGCGGTCGATGGCAAAAACTACATTCTCCCGCAGCAGATTTACGTCGTGGATGATCTGATCATAGGAACGCTGCAGGAAGGTGGAATAAATGCATACCACCGGCAGCATGCCCTGACTTGCAAGCCCGGCAGCAAAGGTCACAGCGTGCTGCTCTGCCATACCGACATCAAAAAAACGCTCCGGGTGGCTGTGCGCAAAAAACTGCAGGCCGGTGCCATACTTCATTGCAGCAGTGATGGCGCAGATATTCGGGTTCCGGTCGCCTTCCGTCACAAGAGCATTGCCAAATACCGTCGAGAACGATTCCTTTGGTGCCACCTCCGGGTCGGGCATTCCATCCGGATCAAATGCCGACACGCCGTGATAGTTGCCGGGGTTTACCTCGGCCGGCTGATAGCCCTTGCCCTTTTTTGTGATCACGTGCAAAAAATGTGGCCCTTGCCGGTTGCGGATGGTGCGCAGTGTGCGTTCCAGCTCTTCCACGTTGTGGCCATCCACCGGCCCGATGTACTGGAAGCCCATATCCTCGAACATGGTAGAGTGGTACATTGCCCGACGCAAAAGCGTCTTGCACTCGGTGATGTTTTTTTTCAGTGGAGCGCCCACCAGCGGTACTCCATCCAAAAAGCTGCGCACATTATCCTTGGCATCAAAATAGGCCGTGGTCGTGCGCAAATGAGTCAGATAGCGGGCAAGTGCACCGACATTTTTAGAAATGGACATCTTGTTGTCGTTCAGGATCACAAGAAGGTTGTCCAGCTGTTCAATGTTGTTCATGCCCTCGTAGACCATGCCGCCGGTAAAGGCACCATCGCCGATCACCGCGACCACAAGCCCTGCTTCATGATGCAGCTTTTTGGCCCACGCCATGCCGATCGCAAGCGAAAGCGCCGTGTTTCCGTGCCCGGCAATGAATGCATCGTGTTCACTCTCGTTCGGGTTCGGGAAACCGGAGATCCCGTCGAGCTGGCGCAGCTTATCAAACTGTCCGCGCCGACCCGTAAGGATCTTGTGTGTGTAGCACTGGTGACCGACATCAAACACGATTTTGTCCTGTGGTGTATCCAGAACACGGTGCAGCGCAACGGTAAGCTCTACCACGCCAAGGTTTGAGGCAAGGTGGCCGCCCGTCTTGGAAATATTCTCCAGCAGAAACTGGCGGATCTCCGCGCACAGCTGTTTCACCTGCTGTTCATTCAGTTGCTTTAAATCTCTGGGCTGATTGATGCTGTCCAGCAGCAATGCTCCCATAAATCACACGTCCTTCAAATGAAGATTTTCTGTTGCTGCAGTGCGTTCCTGCGTGAAAAAAATGTCTCAAGCCAGCGGATACAGGAAGCCGACGGCTGCGCCGACCAGTACGCCTGCCACGACCTGCAGCGGCGTATGGCCGACCATCTCCTTCAGATGCATGTTCTGCAGGAAAGGAGCATTCTTCTCGCTCACTTCGATCCACTGATCGATCATCTGGTTCAGGACCTTGGCCTGCTCGCCAGTCTCATGCCGCACGCCCATGGCATCGTGCATGGTAATGATCGCCACCACGCTTGCCACTGCAAAAATGGCAGAGTCAACACCCACACAGCGTCCGGTTGCAATGACCATGGCACAGACCGTTGCGCTGTGGGCACTGGGCATACCGCCATCACCCCACATGCGTTCCAACTGGAACTTGCCCAGCAGGATAAAATTGATGATGGTTTTAAGCACCTGCGCCACAAACCAGCCGAGCAGTGAAACCGTAAGGATCTGATTGAAAGACAGGATGTTTTGAATAAGCTGCATAATCTTTTTCCTTTATTCTGTATGGATTATTTTTAGTTTTTACGCACAAGAAGCTGCTGCGCAAGCTGTTCCAGAAACGCAGCTTTTTCGCCAAAATTCCGGTGCAGTTCCGTGCAGGTCTCCTGATTCAGGTCATGTGCAAGCTTCATGGCACCTTCCGCACCATAAAGGGTCACAAAGGTAGTCTTTCCATTTTCGCTGTCGCTGCCAATGGGCTTGCCCAGCTGTTCCGGTGTGCTGGTAACATCCAGCACATCGTCCACGATCTGAAAAACAAGACCCAGACCATAAGCATACTGTTCCAGCGCTCTGCACTGTGCTTCATCCGCTTTGGCCGCAGCCGCACCCATCTGGATGGCTGCATTGATCAGCGCACCCGTTTTATTGCGGTGGATCAGCCGAAGCTGGTCTTCTGTTGCGGCCAACGCTTCGTATTTCAGATCCAGTTCCTGCCCATAGACCATGCCGCGGCTGCCAGCGCCTGCACCCAGTGCCCGCGCTGCCTGTACACAGACAGACGCATCTGCCGGGGCATTGGCGACTGTCTCAAATGCTTCTGTCAGCAGCACATCACCGGCCAGCATGGCAGTTGCTTCGCTAAACGCCTTGTGGCAGGAAGGACGGCCGCGGCGCAGATCATCATTGTCCATGCAGGGCAGGTCATCGTGAATGAGCGAATAGCAGTGCAGCATTTCTACAGCAGCTGCAAACTGCTGTGCCGCCTGCATACTGCCGCCCAGCATATCGCAGACGCTGAGAACAAGAACTGCACGGATCCGTTTGCCGCCGCCCATCAGGCTGTAGCGTGCCGCACGGCACACCTCGGATTCTTCCGGCAGAAAACGGCCGCAGGCCTTTTCCAGCGCGGCCATTGCCTGCGCCAGATAATTCTGATACTGCTCCTGATAGTCCATTAGCTTTCCTCCTGCACTGTGCCCGCAAGCTTTGCGTCGATTTCGTCGATCTGCAGCGATGTTTTTTCCAGTGCAGCATGGCAGTACTCCATCAGAGAAGCGGCCTCTGCATACAGTTTGACCGAATCTGCAAGGGTCGTATCCTCGCTCTGCATCTGTGCAAGGAGCGTATTCAGCCGTTCCATGCCTTCCTCAAAACTTTTGGGTGTTCTCATTGATCTCCTCCACCGCTTCCACCCTGCACTTTGCACGGCGGGAAGCGCTGCGAACATAGATTGTTTTTTCCGGCTGCAGATCATCTGCATTTAAAATAGTGCCGTTGGCTGCTGTGACCATCGTGTAGCCGCGCGCCAGCACCTTGTATGGATCCAGCGATCCAGTAAGTGCTGCCGCATGACCCAGCTGCAATTCTGCAGAATGCAGGCGTTTCTGCATCTGCTGACGGATGGCATCCTGCACCTGCTGCAGCTGACCCTGACTTTTTTGCCAGTTTCGGCGTGCAAGGCCCTGCTCCAACACAAAGTTGTATTGTTCCAGACCATTATAGCATAAATCAAAACGTTTTTGCATATTTTTGCGAATATTTTGCTGCAAATCCAGTAATATCCGTTCCTGCTCTGCCCGATCCGGTACAGCCAGCTCTGCTGCAGCCGAAGGTGTGGGGGCACGGCAGTCTGCCACAAAATCCAGAATGGTATAGTCGATCTCGTGACCGATTGCGCTGATCAGTGGTTTTTTGCAGCGGTATGCAGCCCGGGCGATCATCTCTGCGTTAAAGACCCACAGGTCTTCCCGGCTGCCGCCTCCGCGTGCAACGATGATCTCGTCCACCTCTTTGCGCTGATCCAGCTTTTTGATGGCATCGGCCACCTGCTGCGCGGCTTCAAACCCCTGCACTGTCACCGGACACAGCAGCAGCCGTACCGATGGCCAGCGCCGTGTGAGCACATTGCGAATGTCCTGCAGGGCAGCTCCCGTCTTGCTGGTAACAACACCGATGCATTTAGGAAATTCCGGCAGCGGCTTTTTGTGCTCCGGTGCAAACAGGCCCTCCTGCTCCAGTTTCGCCTTGAGCTGTTCCAACGCCAGCTGTGCGGCACCAATGCCATCCGGGAACATATCGTTCACGTACAGCTGAAATGCGCCGTCGCGCTCATAAAGGGTAGCGCGGCAGCGCACGACTACACGCATTCCCTCTTCCGGGCGGAAAGCAAGGCGGCGTGCATCAGTGCGGAACATTACCGCTTTGACGCTGCAGACATCATCCCGCAGAGAAAAATAGCAGTGCCCGCTGCGCGCATTCTGTACAAAATTTGCGATCTCGCCGCGCAGGGCAAGGTCAAACAAAGCATCGTTGGCATCCAGCAGCGTTTTTACATAACGGTTGAGTGCTGAAACGGTAATCACTTCAGCCATAATCCGGCCTCCCGCGCTGCCAGGATCGAAACACCGATGGCATTATCGCTGGAATACTGTCCCGGCACAAAGTAGACCTGCGGCAGACGTTTCTGCACCCATGCACGGATGATATCGCTGCTCATCACTCCGCCAGCACATACCACCGGCAGGCCGGGGTATTCCTTCTGTGCTGCTTTGGTCATTTTTACCACTGTGTCCGCCACACAGAGCAGGCAGTACTTGCACACATATTCCGGCGTTTTGCCTGCGGCAAGCAGGGCATTGCACTGGTTTTCCAGCCCGGAAAGGCTGCATTGCATCCCCTTCACGCTGGATTTTGGCTTGATCTCCTCAGTGCACTGTGCAGCCAGACGGGAAACCTCGGCACCCGCCGGGAAGCCAAAGCCAAGCCTGACCCCCACACGGTCCACAGCCTGTCCGGCATAAAGGTCTGTGCTGGTGCCAAGCGTTGTGATCCGGCGCACCTGATCGCAGAGCAGCAGGTCCGTGGTGCCGCCGGAAATATGGAACAGCAGAACTTTTTCAGCAAACAGCTGTTCCCCCTTAGCTGCAAACAGCGCTGCGGCAGCGTGACCCTGCTGATGGGTCGTCAGCACAAGTGGGATCCCTTTTGCATGTGCAAAGGCCGTTGCAGCATTGACACCTGCAAGAAAGCAAGGCATATAGCTGCCTTCTACCGGGCGGGGCTTTTGCGATACGCCCACAGCATCGATCTGCGTCAGATCAAATTCCTGCGCCAGTTCCTGCATCATCTCCGGCAGCGCGACCGTATGATGAAACAGTGCATCGCTTTGCCGCAGGCCCAGCTGGCCCGCTTTTACCGGCAAAAAGCGCTTCTTTGCGCAAACAACCTCTCCAGCTGTATCAAACACTGCCAGAGAGGTTGCATAGTTGCTTGTATCAATGCCAAGCGTATAACGGCTCACTGTTCGGCCTGCTCCGCATCCAGACCGTGATCCCGGGCCACTGCGCCAAGCAGACCGTTCACGAACTGGTAATCTTCGTCCGCACCATACTTTTTCGTCAGTTCCACCGCCTCGTTGATGGCAACACCGGGCTTATTCTCGCCGCCAAACAGCATCTCGGCAACTGCCAGACGCAGGATGGTCAGGCTGACACGAGGCAGGCGCTCCATGGTCCAGTTGCGCAGATGTGCACGGATCTCGTCATCCACCTCGGCAGAATGATCGTAGTATGCGTTCAGCAGATGCTTGCTGAAACCATCCACAGGGTGCTCTTCATCGTTTTCTTCGTGGCTGGTAATGGCCTCTGCCAGCGGGATATCACCAAAGGTCTGCGAAAATGCCAGCAAAAATGCATTCTCGCGTGCTTCTCTACGGGGCAAAATATTTTCCATAATGTTCCTCTCGCAGCACGAAGCCTCTCCGGCCAGAGCACAGAGAGGATCGGCTTCCAATTCTGAATTTTATTTTACTGCTCTGCTGCAGTGGTTTCTGCAAGGCCGGCAATCACCAGATTGACGCGGCTCACAGTGACATTGGTCATGTTCTGCACAGCGTTCTTCACGTTTTCCTGCACCTTTTCGGCCACAGCAGGAATGCGTGCGCCAAAGCTCATCATCAGGTTCAGAGTGATGTTTGCGGTACCATCCCGCATTTCCACCACGACCGGAGACTGGATGCTGGATGCTTCCAGCAGATCCTTGAGCTTTTTATTTTGTCTGCCGCAGGAAACCTCGGCAACGCCGTCAATTTCCAATGCTGCGCAGCGTGCGATCTTGCCAATGACTTCGGTGGAGATCTGAAGGCTGCCGCCCTGAAGATCTGTATTCTGAAAATCCATTGTGTTGTCCTCCATTCAAAAGCGGGCACAGCCTGCTTTTTCTTGTTTGAAATGGTCCTGCCTGAAACGATCAATGCCATACGCAGGACAACATCATTCTTTATTGATAGAGTTATTATACCATCAAAGCGGGTGCGATTTCAATACTTGTTTCGGAAAACTCTGCCGTACCTTCTTATTTGACCTCCACCACCGTGATGTTCTGGGCAGTCACAGTGCTTTTGTTCAGCACCACATCCCGGATCTGTGCCACCTGTGCCGCTGTGAGCGGTTCACCGGAGGTCATCACGGTAAGGTCTGCCCGGCCGGACTGCAAAAAGCACAGGCAGTCTGCAAAACCTTTGGCTTTGATCAGCGTTTCGATCTCATTCTCCGCATTCAGATCTTCCAGATTTGCGGTCATCTGGGCGGTATATTCCTTCTTTTCCTCTGCGGAAAGCGACGAGGATTTCATCGTTTTCTTGATGGAATCCATCGCCTCATCGTGGGCCTTCTGTCGCTTAAGCCGAGCCTGCTCAAAAAACTTTGCACCGCTGTCACTGGCAACGCTTACAAGCTGCGCTTCACCATAGTTTTTGTTGGCGCTGGACACCGCTTCGGCCTCTGTGGGCAGCTCATCCAGAACCGTCTGCGCCTGTACCGGGACATCCTCAGCCTCTGCTGCGACCATTGCAGCATTGTCCGGCAGTTCCGTAGGCACATCGCTGCGGGCGTACTGCCAGTTCAAGTATACGGCAATCACCAGTGCGGCAGCCAATGTAACAGCTGTGGCCCTGCGGGTATTTCTGGAAAGTGCTCTCATAAATCGTTCCTCCTTATAAAAGCTGCAGGGTCTCAGCCCTTGCGCTGTTCCACACAAATGCGGTTGGATGGCAGATCCAGCAGTGCGCTTACCAGTTCGGTGATCCGGGCAGCAACGCGGATGTCTCCGCCGCCCTCGCACAGCACGGCCACACCGCACACCTGCGGCAGACATACCGTTTCGGTCAGGGCTGAACCATCTTCCAGCAGGACATGGGTCTGCTGGGACTGCATTTCTCCGGACTGTGTATCCAGCGCATAAATGGCTTCTTCCCCAGTCTCCAGCGTGACCATCACGGTCGTTTTGCCCGCACCGCTCATCTGTGAGATCAGATGTTCCAGCCGGTTCTCCAGCTGTGCCTGATATTCCGTGCTGCTCTGGGCAGACTTTGCGTTTTTTGTGCTGCCCGCTGCCGTGTTCTGCGGAAAAAGTTCCGACAGCAGGATCAGCAGCATTGCCAGAACGCCTACTGCCGCAGCAAGCCTTGCTCTGCCCTGTTTCCCTTTGCATTTCCGGGCAAAATCTTTCACGGAATCTCCGAACGAAATGCCCCCTGCTTCTTTCATTCGGTGTCCTCCTGTACTTCCAGTATCGGTGCCATGCCAAGCTCCTGCTGCAGATATGCCGCGATCCGGCTCTGCTCTGCGGATGTGCACGCCGCCGGGAGGATCACAAGCACCTTTTCTGCCCGAACGGTCTGTTCTGTCCGGGTCAGTGTGATCTCCAGTTTCACCTTTGTACCAAAGCGCCGCTCACACTCTGCGCAAAGATCCGCTTCCAGCCGTTCCTGCGCTCCCTGCAAGAGCGATGTCTCCGTACTCTGGATGCTGACCGCTGCCGGAGCAGCCGCCGCTGCACTTTTCAGTTCCAGCTTCATCTGCGGGGCCAGCCGGAACAGGATCACTAGAATATATAGCCCGGCAACGGCTTTTATGCATCTGCCCGCCCAGCCTGCGCCCACCAGCAGCGTCGTGATCTCCGCACAGATACAGGCAATGCAGAACGCCGATGCCGCCGTCTGAAATGCGTGCATTTCCTATCCGCCTCCCGTCATCATCAGAAGCCCTACGCCTACCGTCAGCAGTTCAAAAAACAGTGCCGTTGCTGCTGCCATGCATTTTACCGCTTCGGCCATGCAGTCAAACAGCGCCTGACAGCGCCGGTTCTCCGCAAGGCCGCACAGAAGCCTGCATCCTGCAAGGAATAGCAAATGGAGCAGAAGCTGCAGATACAGTGGCAGAAATTCGGCCCCGATCACGGCAAGTGCCGCAAAACCCAGACTGCTTTTGAGCAGCTGCATCCCGGCAAGAAATACTTCTGCCGTATCGCTCAGAGCCTGCCCGATCACCGGCACGCCGCCGGTAAGCAGCTGGCCCAACCGCAGTGCAGAACGGTCCAGCTGAACCGTTACCGCTCTTTGCAGCCCTAACAGCACTGCAAAAAACCGCCCAGCCCAGACAAGCCCCCTGCGCAGCAACGCGCCCATGACACGGCACGTTTCCGAAAGCCCCTGCTGGGTGCTGATGCAGCACGCCATGCTTACCGCAAGGTAGCTCTGCAGCAGCGGACTGACCACAAGCACCGTACCCTGTGCCAGAAAGCACAGCCCGGTCAGCAGCAGACCGCTTGCCGCTGTGCTGGCATTCACCTCTCCACCGGCAGCGAGTACACCGCTGTACACCGGAAGAAAACCCAGAAGGTAGTTTTTCCACCCCTCCATCCGCTCACAGATCAGTTGTGCAAGGCTGATCAGATCTCCCCACAAAAGAGTGCCGCAGCCCACAGCCGCAGCCAGTTCCAACAAGGCGCTGTCGGCTGCTCCTCCCACCAGAAATGAAAGCACGATCAGCAACAGTAAAAACAGCAGAACATCCGCATAGCAGTGTGCCATCTGCCGGATCATCTCTGCCGGTGATCCCGGCAGGAGCGCGAGCAGAGATTTGAGCGGATCTTTGGCAAAGGACTCTGCGCTTTGCGGAGCTTTTTCCAGATAAGGCTGCCAAAGCTCCTGTCCGGGCAGGCCCTGCAGCTGTGCCGCAGCGGCATCAGGTGCAAAAGCCAGAAAGCATACGGTGCACAATACAAACGCTGCCGCTTTTTGCAGGAATTTTTTTATCATGCGGCAAGCCCCCAGATCTTCTGACAGATCTCTTCCAGCAGAGGAAATGCTGCCGCCAGAACCAAACATCGGCCCGCAAACCCGGCGCACCATGCCAAAGTATCCGCACCAGCTTCTTCGCACAGGGTCCGCGCGTAATCGGTCAGCAGCAAAATTCCAGCACAGCGCAGCAGGCAGGCAAATGCAGGCCCGTCAACCCGGCGGCTGAAAGCCAGTACATTCCGAAGCAGCTCCTGCACCGCCGCTCCAAGCTGCAGCAGCACAAACAATGCTGCGCCAACGGACAGCAGAAACGCATAGGCCGGTGCATCCTTCCGCAGCAGAAGCTGCGCCGCTGCAAAGACGACCACTGCCCCCAGAATGGAAAAAGATGTACTCATAGTGCAAACAGCGACTTGATGGTAACGAACAGTGCGCTGATCTGCTTGACAAGGATGGAAAGCACTACCACAAGACCCGCAAGGGTCGTCATCATGGCCTGATCCTCCCGGCCGGAACGGATCAGCAGCTGGTTCAGGACGGCCACGATAATACCGATCGCTGCAATTTTGAACACAAGGTCGATCTCCAAGTTTTCGTCCTCCTGCCACTACAAAAGAATCAGTGCTGCCACCGCGCCGGCTGCAAGGCCAAGCCTGCACGGTAAGCCTTGCCCGGATGCCGCTTTCTGCTGCGCCTGGTGCAGGAATGCTTCAAAACGGGCAGAGTAATAATCCAGTCGTTCGCATTCCTGTGCCGCTTCGCTTTGGCCAAGGCCGGCAAAGCACTGCTCAAAGCAAAGGCGTTCCGCATCATCAAATCTTTCCGGTGCCGGAATTTCCTGCAGTTTTTGTGCTTCATCGCTTTCCAGCAGCTTTTCCTGCACGAGACACCGCTGCAACTGTTCCAGATCCAGCCTGCGGTAAGCGATCTCCTGCCGGATGCGCTGCAGCAGCTCCACGGTGCGCTGCAGCTGCAGGATATGCTGCTCTGTTCTGGCCTGAAATGCAGAACCGGTCAGCCACCCGCACAGCAGGAGCAGTGCAGCCGCTGCCCAATGAAAAAGCCGCATCATACCGTGCAGACCCGCCGGACTTTTCCCGGCGCTGTGCAGCCGTGCAGCAGTACAAATACACGCAGCATTCCATGCCGCTGCAGCGCCTGCACCTGCGGCCGCCGGGCGGCTTCTTCCACGCTTGCGGCATGGACGCTTGCAACAAAGTCCACCCCGCTGTAAAAGCCCTGTTCCAGCGCTGCAGTTTCGGCAAGCGTGCCCAGCTCGTCCAGCAAAATAACCTGCGGCGAAAGCGTGCGCAGTGCCATCTGCACAGCCCGTTCCTTAGGGATGCCGGACAGCAGATCCAGCGGCGGCATCTTCTCGGAATCACCCGGCGGAAAGATCTCGCAGCGCTCGTCCACCACGCAGGCTCGCCGCTGCATCCCGGCCAGTTCTCGTGCGATCTGACGCAGCAGCGTCGTCTTGCCGCTGTCCGGCTCGCCGACCAAAAGCATCCCAATAAAATGCTTTTTCAGTTGCACCAGAAGTTCGTCCGGCAGCTGTACCGGAACCGCCCTTGCAATGCGCAGGTTCAACCCCTGCACCTGCTGCAGAACCGTCTGGCCGTCGCGATCCACATAGCGTCCTGCCACACCCACCCGGCAGCCGGAGGGTGTGGTCAGAAATCCATGCGCAAGCTCCGTCTGGTGTGCATGTACCGCGCCGCCGCACAGGGTGTGAAAGATCTCTTCGATCTGAAACTGATCCAATACACACTCCCTCAGCCGCAGCGGGCACTCCGGCAGGTCCTGCAGCGGGAGCTGCCGACCCGACAGTGTAACAAAAACACCACAGCCTGTCCGGAACCGAAGTTCATGGATCTGCGCTGCCGTCTGTGCTGGCAGCTGTCCCAATGGCCCGGCCAGCCATGAGGGAAGCAGGCGTATCGCCCGATAATACTCATCCACACTGTCCTCTCCTTTTTCAGGCTCATTGCCTGCTATGAGTATATGCCTGTCCCTGCCGGATAGAACCTGCGGACATAAAAATATCCCCGCAGCACAAAACTGCGGGGATATCCATTGGAGCGGTTTTATCAGGTGTTTTCGTTGCTGATCATTGCCAGAAATTCTGCCTCGGTCAGCACCGGGATGCCAAGCGCCTGCGCCTTGGTCAGTTTGGAGCCTGCTGCCGTGCCTGCCACGACATAGGCCGTTTTCTTTGAAACAGAACCGCTGGCCTTACCACCGTTTTTCACGATCAGTGCTTCCGCCTCATTGCGGGAAAGAGTTTCCAGCGTGCCGGTGACCACCAGCGTTTTTCCTGCCAGCTTATCACCCTTCGGTTCGCCCTTCCACTGCATATTCAATCCGGCATCGGCCAGACGATGGACAAGGTCGGTCGTTCCCTCTTTTGCAAAGAATTCCACGACGCTCTGTGCCATTACGCCGCCAAACCCATCGATCTCGCTGATCTGCTCTGCACTTGCTTCCCGGACAGCCTGCAGCGTACCGAAATGCTCTGCCAGCAGGGCTGCAGCTTTATCGCCAATGTTGCGGATGCCAAAGCCGAACAGGAGCTTATCCAGATTGTTCTGCTTGGAAGCCTCGATGGCGTTCAGCAGGTTATCGGCGCTCTTCTCCTTGAACTTATCCAGCGTCAGCAGCTGTTCCCGTGTCAGCGTGTAGATATCCGCTGCGGATTGCACCATGTCCTTCTCCACCAGCTGGGTGGCAACTGCTGTGCCAAGGCCCTCGATATCCATTGCATCGCGGGAAGCAAAATGGATGATATTGCGCAGTGCCTGTGCTGGGCACTCGGGGTTAACACAGCGCAGAGCTGCTTCATCCTCCAGATGAACGACTGGCGCACCGCAGGAGGGGCAGACCGTGGGCATCTCATAGGGCTGTGCATCCTCTGCGTGATGGGTAACACCGATCACTTCCGGGATGATATCACCCGCCTTGCGCACCTGAATGGTATCGCCGATACAAAGGCCGAACTGATGGATAAAATCCTCATTGTGCAGGGTCGCGCGGGCAACGGTAGTACCCGCCAGAAAGACAGGGTCAAAGCAGGCCGTCGGGGTAAGAACACCGGTGCGGCCAACTGCGACCTCAATGCTGCGCAGCGTTGTCTCCTTTACCTCTGGCGGATACTTAAACGCAATTGCCCAGCGTGGAAATTTGTTGGTGGAACCCATCAAATCGCGCTGTGCAAAATCGTTCACCTTGATCACTGCACCATCCATATCAAAATCCAGTTTGGCACGGTTCTGACCGATCTGCTCGATCTCGGCAATGGCCTGCTCAATGTCATGCACGATATGATAGCGCGGCGAGACCGGCAGGCCAAGGCTCTTGAGGTAATCCAGACTTTCGGCATGTTTGGTAAGCGTTTTGCCGCGGATCTGCTGCACATTGAAAACAAAAATAGAAAGGCCCCGGCTTCCGGTGATCTTTGCATCCTTCTGGCGCAGCGAACCGGCAGCCGCATTGCGCGGATTCTTAAAGGGTGCCGCGCCCTGCAGCTCCTGCTCTGCACACAGCTTCTGGAACGCGCCATGCGGCATATATACCTCACCGCGCACTTCCAGAAATTCAGGTGCATCCTTCAACTTTTTGGGAATGCTGCGAATGGCGCGGACATTGGCGGTCACATCCTCGCCCACCACGCCATCGCCGCGGGTAGAGGCACGAACCAGCTCGCCGTTTTCGTATTCCAGACTGCAGGAAAGGCCATCGATCTTGATCTCCACCACATACTCCGGCTCTATGCCGGCTTCCCGCACGCGGCGGTCAAAATCCCGCAGCTCATCATACGAAAATGCATCCAGCAGGCTTTCCATTTTTACCGCATGGGTCACCTTGGGCAGCTTGCTGCTGGCCGTGCCGCCTACCTTCTGGGTAGGCGACGATGCCGTGACCAGCTGCGGAAACTGCGCTTCCAATTCTTTCAGTTCCCGGGTCAGAGCATCATACTCAAAATCTTCAAGCTCCGGGGCATCCTGGTCATAGTAAAGCCGATTGTTTTTCTCGATCACAGCGCGCAATTCTTCCACGCGCTTTTTTGCCTGTTCCAACTCCAAAAGTTCCACTCTCCCGCTATCCGGTTTCTCCCGCGCTGCCGTCCGGCACTACCGCCTGAAATGCATCGCAGAAAACTATTTTGATTATAACACATCCAGCCGCGCTCTGCAAAGAGAAAGCGGATACAATTTGTATAAGTGCTTTGAAATCTGCATGTGTAATCGTTTTCAATCATCGCCGCGGATTGATTTAAAATCAACACGTGGAGATACTCTTTGTTTATTCTTTTGGTAAAGCAACGTTTTATCGTGTGATTTCTCCACATCCATGACGAGCGAATCGTCCTGTGGTATCGTTAAGTCGCCAGCCAAAACACACACAGAAAGGGCAACGCATTCGTCGTGAATGCTGGCCCCCGGCATCGTCCTCATGATGGTCGTGTTCAGTTCGTCACCACGGCAAAGAAAGCCGGTGTGGATGAGCATGTCATTAAAAAGATTGTCGGCCACTGTATTGATGATGTTGCCGAAAAGTCGTATACTAAAAGAGGCATTGAGTAGATTCGTCATTTCATGCAATGCATCGTACCATCCTAGATTTTGTACTATTATTTTAGGAGAAAAGCTGTTCCGATTTGTGAATTAAGTATCATACCGTTTCAAGAGGAGATCAAGCTGCCATGGATTGGGAAACATTAAGATCAAGCTGTCTTGCCTGCACCCGCTGCGAGCTGTGCAAGACCCGCACCAATGTGGTGTTCGGTCAGGGTGTGGAAGATGCCGAAGTTCTGTTTGTGGGCGAAGGCCCCGGCCAGAATGAGGATGAGCAGGGTCTGCCCTTTGTGGGGCGCAGCGGCCAGCTGCTGGACAAATATCTGTTTGCCATCGACCTTGACCGCACGAAGAACTGCTATATTGCAAACATCGTCAAGTGCCGCCCGCCGCAGAACCGTGACCCCCAGCCTGCTGAGAGCGAAGCCTGTATGCCCTGGCTGCGGGAGCAGTTCCGCCTGCTGAAGCCAAAGATCGTGGTCTGCCTTGGCCGCATTGCCGCCCAGCGGATGATCCGAAAGGATTTCTCCGTGACCAAGGAGCATGGCCAGCTGTACGAAAAGGGCGGCATCCTGTTCATGGGTACCTTCCACCCTGCCGCTCTGCTGCGCAGCCCGCAGAACAAGCCTGCAGCCTTTGCTGATTTTACTGCCCTGCGGGACAACATTGAAACGGTATGCAAACATACCTATCATAAAGACTGAATCATTCCCGCTGCAAGAACCAAACACCTTCCTTTTGCATACTCTAAAACAAAAAGAGAGGTGTTCGATTATGGAAACCGCACGACATGATTCCATTGATTTCTTTCTGGGTGCCACAACGCCTGCCGGTTTCAAGGGCTATTTTGAACCGCTGCGCCACGAACCCGGTATGCAGATGTACCTGATCAAAAGCGGGCCGGGCTGCGGCAAATCCACCCTGATGAAGCGGCTTGCCCGTGCTGCCGAACAGCGCGGCGAACTGACGCAGCGCATCCACTGTGCCAGCGACCCGGACAGTCTGGACGGCGTGATCCTGCCCGGGCAGCACAGGGCTATCGTGGATGCCACTGCGCCCCATGTGGTGGAGCCGGATGCTCCCGGTGCGGACGAAGTGGTGGTGAGTTTGTACCACACCATCGATGCAGAAAAGCTGCACCAGTGCACCGATGAGGTCAAGGCGCTGTTTGCCCGCAACGCCCTGCTGCGCAGCCGCGCTGCACGATATATTGCATCGGCAGGCAGCCTTTTGCTGGACAGCCGCCGCGCCGAAGCCTGCAGCGCCAATTTTGACAAGGTGCGCCGTTATGTCAAACGGCTGTGCACCCGGGTGATGCCGCGCACGGAAGGCATTGGCAGCGAAGAGCTGCGCCTGCTTTCCGCCGTCACCCCCAAGGGTGAAATGTTTTATCAGGGCACTGCACAGGCATTGGCGAATAAGTTTATCGTGTTCCGGGATGATTACGGCGCGGTGTCCCGCCTGCTGCTGGAGCTGATTCGTGCCGAAGCCCTGACGCGGGGCTACCACATTATTACCTGTCCATGCGCCATGCACCCGGAGGATAAGATCGACCATATCCTGATCCCGGAGCTGAAGCTTGCCTTCCTGACGGATAATCGCTGGCATCCGGTGCATCTGCCCAGTGTGCAGGCTGTGCGGTGCACCCGCTTCCTTGACAGGGAAAATCTGGCAGCGTACCGGGCACGGCTGCGCTTTAACGAGCGTGCTGCCGCCGAACTGCTGGAACAGGCCAGTGCCCTGATGGCACAGGCCAAGAGCTGCCACGATGAGTTGGAGACCTATTACCGTGCAGCGGTGGATTTTGGCAAAGTGGATGAAGCGGCAGCAGAATGCATGGAGATGTTCGGCCTGAAATAATCAGTTTGCGTCGACGAACCGGGAGTTTCTCTGAAGACCGTCCGCTGGGGTGGGACCCTGTTGCCGTGAGGCAATCGGGCGGGCGATGGAATGGCCCGAATCGTGTCTGAAGAGAAATTACCGGTTCGTCCGTGTATCCCAAAAGCGGAGGTGAAATGCTTTGGCAACGGTTCATCTGCCCATCCGGCAGCTGGTGGAATTTCTGCTGCGGTCCGGCAGCATTGACAGCCGGTTTACGGGGTTTGACCGTGCACTGGAAGGTGCCCACATCCACCGCAAATTGCAAAAAGCTGCCGGAGACGGCTATCAGGCTGAGGTATTTCTCTCCGTAGAGCGGCAGGCAGAGGACATCACTTTTACCCTTGAGGGCCGGGCTGACGGCATTTTTACCGATGAGACCGGCACGGTAGTCATTGATGAGATCAAGACCACCGCTGTGCCGCCGGAAGAGATCACTGAGGATATGAACCCCTGCCACTGGGCACAGGGCATGGTGTACGGTGCCATTTATGCCGCACAGCAAAACCTGCCGGAACTGAACGTCCGGCTGACTTATTATCAGATAGACACCGATCAGATCATCCGCTTTATCCGCCGCTTTACGCAGCAGGAGCTGGATGAATTTCTTGACAAATTATTGTGCCAGTATGCTCCGTGGGCGCAGCGCCGGATAGAGTGGGATGTAAAGCGTACTCAGAGCCTTGCGGCACTGCAGTTCCCGTTTGCGCAGTACCGGCCCGGACAGCGGGCTATGGCGGGCGAGATCTACCGCGCCTGCCGCGCTGGCAAGACCGCCGACTGCAAGGGTGGTACGCGGCTGTTCTGTCAGGCTCCTACCGGCATTGGCAAGACCATGAGCGCGCTTTTCCCCGCGCTGAAAGCCATGGGCGAAGGCAACGGAGAAAAGCTGTTCTATCTCACGGCCCGCAACACGACCCAGACTGCCGCCGAGGATGCCTTGACCCGGCTGCATACGGCCCAGCCAGAGCTTGCCCTGCGCAGTGTGACGCTGACCGCCAAGGAAAAGGTCTGCCTGCATCCGGACGCAGAGGGGCATCCCGCCTGCCTGCCGGAGCTTTGTCCCTACGCCAACGGCTACTACGACCGCATCAAGGATGCACTGACAGCTCTGCTGGACGGTACCGGCAGCTTTGACCGCGCAGCGCTGGCCGGGGCGGCAAAGCGTTTTTCGGTGTGTCCCTTTGAACTGGGGCTAGACCTGAGCGAGTGGTGCGATGTGGTCATTGGGGATTACAATTACCTGTTCGATCCGGTGGTGCACCTGAAGCGGTTCTTTGATTCTTCCGGCGACTGGTTGTTTTTGGTCGATGAAGCACATAATCTGCCCGACAGAGCCAGAGCAATGTATTCTGCACGCTTTTGTAAAAGCAGCCTGACCGAGGCAAAACGCGCATTGGGCAAGGGCAAAAGTGCTTTAAAGACCGCTCTGACCAAAGCAGACAAAGCCCTGCTGGAAGCCCGGAAAGCCTGCATACAGCTTGCACCCCGGCACAGCAGCCAGACCGATGCCGCAGACCCGGCACAGACCAGTCTTTTGCCTGAAAACACTGTCCCCGCACTGGAACTGCCCGAACCGCTGTATGCACAGGACAGTACTGTGTTTTTGCAGGAGCCGCCCTCTGCCCTGCTCAGTCCGCTGCGGGCCGTACAGGCACCTTTGCAGGACTGGCTGGAAGCGAACCCGGATGCCGAAGCACATGCACAGTTGCTGGAGCTTTATTTTGCTGTACAGGACATCGCCCGTGCTGCCGAACGATACGACAGCCACTTTGTCACTCAGCTTACCGCGCGCGGCAGAGAGCTTGAATTGCAGCTGCTATGTCTGGACCCGGCACCTTTTGTGGATGCCAGCCTTGCCGCAGGGCGCAGCGCAGCGCTGTTCAGTGCAACACTGGCTCCGCCCTCGTTCTATCGCAGTGTTCTGGGCTGCAGCGATGCACGTGCCGTCGCACTGGACAGTCCCTTCCCGGCTGAAAATCTGGGGCTGTATTGCCTGCCGAATATTTCTACCCGCTACCGCGACCGCGAAGCCAGCGTGCAGGCAGTTTCGGATGCACTGGCCCAGCTGGTGCAGGCCAGAACGGGAAACTACTTTGCCTTTTTCCCAAGCTACGCATATCTGCGGCAGGTACACGAAGATTTTGCAGCACGTTACCCGGGCATTCGCACCCTTGTGCAGGAAAGCCGTCTGGATGATGCCGCTCGGGCTGAATTTCTGGCTCAGTTTGTGCCGGACCCGGCCGAAACACTTCTGGGTTTTGGCGTGATGGGCGGCATCTTTGGTGAGGGAGTTGATCTTGCAGGCAGCCGCCTGATCGGGTGCGCCATTGTGGGTGTGGGCCTGCCGCAGGTAAATCCGCAGCAGGAAATGCTGCGCCGTTATTACGACGCACAGAACGGCTTTGGATTTGATTATGCCTACCGCTATCCCGGCATGAACAAGGTACTGCAGGCCGCAGGGCGCGTGATCCGCACGCCGGAAGACAGAGGTGCGGTGCTTTTGCTGGACGACCGGTTTGCCCAGCAGGAATACATCCGGCTGTTCCCTCCTCACTGGCGGCATATCCGCTATCTGCGCAGCTGCGAAGAACTGGCCGCTGCCCTGCAGGACTTCTGGAATAAATGAGACCCAAACAAAAAGGCGCTGCCGCACCCAAAACAGGAGCGGCAGTGCCTTTGCTTCTTTTTTGTTTTATTTTGCTGCTTTCCGGTTCTGCTGCAGGCTATCCCACGAGGGCATTTCATTGCGCAGCTTTTCCCACATGGGCATTGCCGTGCCGGTCTGCCTGCGCAGAGCATCGAACGCTTCGTCCAGATACTTCATTTCGGACACTGCGTGCATGGCGTGATCCGAAACGCACAATCTGCCCAGCGGTGTCTTTGTCATGGTAAACACCATCGCTTCCATCTTACGGCGGGCCGATGTGCCGGGCTGGAAATTATCGGTGTTGTTGGCATCGTTCACCGGGATGCCCGCATCCTTGAGCATCAGGCAGGCTTCATAGGCGGCATCCAGAATGGCACCGCGCTGCTGCTTGGTGGCCCGGTGCAGATCGCCGTTGCAGGCATAGCACACATAGCACGCCGGCAGAACGAATGCAATGTGGCACTTGAGCCATTCATCCATATCGCCATAGAAGGTCAGCTTGTATTTTGCACCGTCAAAGGCGGTCTTGAGCCGGGTTCGGAAGGTGCCAGAAAGCGGAGTTGTGGCACCGCCCACCGTCATGCCAGCACTGGCGTACACACTGACCACATGGTCGTGTTCACGGTGGCCTGCCGTGCCCTGAAAGCCGAATGCGATCTTATCCGCCGGGCGCTGCATGAATTCCAGCACCTGCTTTGCCTGCGGGTTGTTGCCCACAAACACAAAATACTGGCTCTTGTTGGCCTTGAGCACAGGAAGCACATCCGGCAGCTGGCCCGCCTGCACGACCACAAAGACGAGATCATAATAATCATCCGGGGCAAGAGTGTCCACGGTTTTGATCCGTTCCGTTGTGGTCTTGCGCTGCACCCAGTGGCGGATGACCAAACCCTTCTGGTCGATCATTTCCTTCCACTCTCCGCGTGCAAGCAGCGTGACAACGTTCTTTTTGTTCTGCATCAGCACATGGGCCAGCTCGCAGCCCAAAACGCCCGCACCGTAAACCAGAATCCTCATCCAGATACGCCTCCCTTATGTGTGTTAAGGTTTGCTTACTTTTTCAAAAACGAGAAAAAGCCTTTTTTCTCGTAAGGTGCACTGCTTACGCCCTTGACCTCATAGCCGGTTGCATTGATGGCATCCCGCAGCTTCTGCTCGTCCAGCGGCTGTTCCGAGTGGATCACCGTCTGGGCTTTTGCCTGCGAGGACGACACCCTTTTCACCTCCGGGAAGGCCTTGCGCACGGCCTCGTTGACATGGCTCTCGCACATGCCGCACATCATACCATCTACTTTTACGATCGTTTCAATCATTTTATTCCCCTCCAGATCTTCTGCGCGCATCGGCCCGTTGACGCAGAATCTGTTAGGAAACGCTAACCGCAGTTTCAAACAAAACGCCGTCGGGAACTGCCCGGCAGCGGTGCGGAGCGGTTCCCTGTTCTGTGGTGGGTCTGCTCAGAAAATGCACGCATGATTTCTTGTCTTCATCATATCACACCAGTGGGCTAAATGCAAGATGAAAAATACCCCATCCCGGTTTTTGCGCTTTTCACTCATGCACCCGGTATCCTGCTGCCGTGGTCAGTATTCAATGCCCTGCCGGGCGGAAATTCCCTTCTGGTAAGGGTGGCGGTGGCACTTCATCTCCGTGGCATAGTCGGCGGCATCCAGCATCCACTGCGGCGCAGCATGGGCAGTAAGCACGCATTCCTGCTCTGCCGGGCGTTCCAGCACAGCCTTTTGCAACAGGGCTTTATCCACCATATCCAGTTCCCATGCGCTGCCTGCTTCGTCCAAAATCAGCAGGTCGGCAGGGTCGGCCATGGCAGCTGTGAGGTTTGCATTCTGCAGCTGGCGGGTGGCTTCCTTTTCCGCTTCGTTCATCTGGAACACGAATTTCTGCCCCGCCTTGCCGCGGTACACCTTTGCACCCAGCTGTTCCAGCAGCGGCACCTCGCCGCTTTTGCCGCCTTTGAGGAACTGCAGGATCACCACCCGCTTTCCGCTGCCCATGGCCCGCAAAGCAAGGCCTATGGCAGCGGTGGTCTTGCCCTTGCCATCACCGTAATATAGATGTAACAGCCCTGTACGCTTCATGGTCATTTCTCCTTTTGTCTTTGCGTTTATGGTAACACAAACCCAGCAAAAAAGGAAGAGGAAGCACCCGAAGGCGCTTCCTCTTTCAAACAATGCGATATTTACTGATACAGAGGGAAATCCCGGGTCAGCTTCAGCACACGGTCACTGATCTCGTCCTTCTTCTCGTCGTAGTGCCAGATGCAATCGGCGATGCAGTCGGCGATCACCTTCATCTCGGCCACGCCCATGCCGCGGGTGGTAACAGCCGGGGTGCCCAGACGCACGCCAGAAGTCACGAACGGGCTGCGGGTCTCGCCGGGGACAGTGTTCTTATTGGCGGTGATGCGCACGCTGTCCAGACGTGCTTCCAGCTCCTTGCCGGTGCACTCCTCGTCACGCAGGTCGATCAGCATGAGGTGGTTATCCGTACCGCCGGACACCAGCTTGACACCGCGTGCCTGCAGCTCTGCTGCCAGAGCCTGTGCATTCTCCACGATCTTGCGGGCATATTCCTTGAACTCCGGCTTCAGTGCTTCACCAAAGCAGACAGCTTTTGCGGCGATCACATGCTCCAGCGGGCCGCCCTGGGTGCCGGGGAACACGGCAGAATTGATGCGCTTTGCAAGAATGGGATTGTTGGTCAGGATCAGACCGCCGCGGGGGCCGCGCAGGGTCTTGTGGGTGGTGGTGGTAACAACATCAGCATACGGCACAGGGCTCTGGTGATAGCCGCCTGCCACCAGACCGGCAATGTGGGCCATATCCACCATCAGATATGCACCATAGCCGTGGGCGATCTCGGCGATCTTCTCAAAATCGATGGCACGGGGATATGCAGATGCACCGGCCACGATCAGCTTGGGGCGCACCTTTTTAACCTGCTTTTCCAGCTCAGCATAGTCGATCACGCCGTCGGCATTGACACCGTAAGAGACAAAGTTATAGTTCTTGCCGGACATGTTCACCGGAGAACCGTGGGTCAGATGGCCGCCCTGAGACAGGTCCATGCCCATAACAGTATCGCCCAGATCCAGCAGAGCAAAATAAACTGCCAGATTGGCCTGTGCACCGGAGTGGGGCTGAACATTGGCATATTTTGCGCCGAACAGCTTGCAGGCACGCTCGATGGCAATGTTCTCCACCTCGTCCACATAGACACAGCCGCCATAGTAGCGCTTGCCGGGCAGGCCCTCGGCGTACTTGTTGGTCAGGATGCTGCCCATTGCAGCCATGACGGCGGGAGAGACGATGTTCTCACTGGCGATCAGTTCAATGTTCTGGCGCTGACGGTTCAGCTCGCGATCCATGGCTGCGGCCAACTCCGGATCAACGGTATTGACCAGACCGATGGTGTCCATCATTTCATTGTACATAATATTCTACCCCTCTCAATTTCCGGAGAAAACCCCGGATCTCTGGATCTCTTCAAGCCACCCTGCTCCGCGCACGAACCGAATTGCTTTCTTTTATCATAGCAGAAAGCTGCAGAATCTTCAACTTCCATTTTGCCAAAAGGCTTGCTTTTTTCGTCTGAAGTGTTTATTATACTTGTATAAAAATGCAGTGCCGTTTTTGTATATTTTTCAAGTCAGTCAACCTTCAGATGAAGCGAGGTGTTCTCTGGTGACGGTCAGTGAAGCAAAGCAGACCCAGCGCAAAGCGGGCCGTGCCGCACGCAAGGCTCTCAGCCCGGAAGAACGCAAGGCTGCAAATGCCGCTTTGTGCGCATTCCTCTGGCAGCTGGCTGCCGTGCAGAATGCGCAGACCATCCTGCTATACGCAGCGTTTGGTTCCGAAGCCGACCTTTCTGCCCTTGCGGAAAAGGCGCAGGCGCAAGGCAAAACGCTGGCCTATCCGGTGTGCGGCGAGGCGTATTCCCTTACAGCCGCTGTGCCCGGCCCGGACGGCTGGGAGATGGGACAGTACGGCATCCGCACCCCCATCCTGAGCCGGTCGGAGATTCTGCTGCCGGAAGCGCTGGATCTGGTCCTTGTACCCTGCACGGCTTTTGATGCAGACTGCTTCCGGGTCGGCATGGGCAAGGGCTATTACGACCGGTATCTTCCCCGCTGCAAAAACGCGGTGAAGATCGGCATTGCATTTGAGGCACAGCGGGTGGAACATGCTGTCGTAGACGAGCACGACCAGCGGCTGGATGCCTATGTAACAGAGAGGGGTATTTACAAATGGAAATGACTAAGCTGAGCTGTGAGAAATTTCTCGCAGAGCTGGCCAGCAAAGCCCCCACGCCGGGCGGCGGCGGAACGGCGGCGCTGGTGGGTGCTGCCGGTGTAGCGCTGGGCAATATGGTTGGCAACCTGACCACCGGCAAAAAGAAATATGCCGCCGTGGAAGCAGACATTCAGGCCCTGAACACAAAGGCCGATGCCCTGCGCAAAGAGCTGGAAGCGCTGGTGCAGGCCGATGCCGATGCCTTTGCGCCGCTGGCTGTGGCCTACGGCCTGCCCAAGGACACACCAGAGCAGGCTGCACACAAAGCCGCCGTGCTGGAAAAGGCGCTGGATGCCGCCTGTGCCGTGCCACTTGAGATCATGGAAAAGTGCGCCGAGGGCATTGCTCTGGTGGAAGAATACGCCACCAAGGGCAGCGTGATGGCCGTCTCGGACGCAGGCTGTGCAGCCGCTCTGTGCAAGGCAGCCTTGCAGGCCGCAAGCCTGAATGTGTTCATCAACACAAAGCTGATGGCAGACCGTGAGCGCGCTGCTGCGTTGGACGCAAAAACAGACAAACTGCTGGATGAATTTGTGTCGCGGGCAGACGCTGTTTTTGCATCCGTGACGAACAAATTGCGGAATAAGTGAGGAAAAGTATTATGGCAACGATTTTGAAGGGCGCACCCGTTGTAGCCGCTATGAACGAACGCAATGCGGCGCTGTGTGAGCAGCTCAAGGCAAAAGGCATCACTCCCACGCTGGCCGTGGTGCGTGTGGGTGAGCGGGAGGACGACCTCTCCTACGAGCGCGGCGTGATCGCCCGCTGCGGCAAGGTGGGTGTGGAGGTAAAGCAGTTTCTTCTGCCCGCCGATGCTTCGCAGGACGATCTGCTGAAGGTGATTGCCGAGGTGAACGCAGAGGATACCATCCACGGATGCCTGCTGTTCCGTCCGCTGCCCAAGCAGTTCAATGACCGTACTGTGCGTGCGGCGCTGGCTCCGGAAAAGGACATTGACGGCATCACGGACGATTCTCTGGCCGGTGTGTTCACTAATACCGATCTCGGCTATGCTCCCTGCACCGCGCAGGCCTGCCTTGAGATCCTGAAGTATTACAACATTCCGCTTTCCGGCAGGCGCGCTGTCGTAGTGGGCCGCAGCCTTGTGGTAGGCAAGCCCGCAGCCATGATGCTGGACCGTGAGAACGCCACCGTGACCATCTGCAATTCCCGCACGCAGAACCTGCCTGCCATCTGCAAGGAGGCAGATGTGGTAGTAGTGGCCATGGGCAAGATGGGTGCCGTGGGTGCCGACTGCCTGCGTGAGGGCCAGACAGTGGTAGACGTGGGCATCCATGTGAACGAAAAGGGCAAGCTGTGCGGTGACGTAAAGTTCAGCGAAGCAGAGCCGGTAGTGGATGCCATCACGCCGGTACCCGGCGGTGTGGGCACTGTGACCACCTCGGTGCTGGTGGGCCATGTCGTGCAGGCTGCAGCAAAAAAGGCCGGGCTGTAACGAATGATAGAACTATAAAATAAAAGACGCTTGATACACTGCTGTATGCTTCCCTGCCGAGAAAACATATTCAGACAAGACCAAGCGTCTTTTTTGATTGCTATATTTTAGCCGCGGACAATGAGCAGCAGCAAAGCCGAAGCCACACACTGCATGATCAGCCAGCGGGCCACCACCTGCTCGTCGCTCCAGCCCTTATTCTTGCGGGCGTGGTCGTGCAAAGGGGTGCGGGTGTTCTTGAGGATGGAAATGTGCAAAAAGCGCTTCAGGCTGATCTTCAGGATGCCCAGACTGCCATCCACGATGAACACGATGGCTGCCAGCAGGAAGGCAAACGGATGGCCGCACTTAAGGGACAGCATTGCGATAAAGAAGCCCATTGCGCGGCTGCCGGCATCGCCCATCAGCAGGCTGGACGGCTTTGCGTTGGACCACAGATAGGCCAGCAGCGCACCCATGAACACAACGCCTGCGGTGCCGTACTCGGCCAGCTCTGTTTTATAGGCCAGCAGGTAGGTGCCGATGGTCACCACTGCAACACTTGCCGAAAGGCCGTCCACGCCATCGGTGCAGTTGACCACATTGATGCTGGTCCAGATCAGAATAACGATCAGCAGCAGGTACACAGCGTACGGCAGAGTGAAGCTCCACTGCAGGAAATTCACACCGCAGCCGTTGAAGTTGAGGTAGGTCACACCTGCAACAATGGCAATGGCAAAATCAATGATACCCTTTTTATACTCGTTCCATGCAGTTTCAGCAGCATCGTCAAAGTAGCCGGACAGCATGGATGCAATGAGCAGGATGGTGTAGATGACGTATTCCACCTTGAACGGCAGGAATGCCAGCGATACCAGTGCGATGCACAGCACGAAGATCAGGCCGGAGCCACGGGCCTTACCCTTGGAAAGCGCACCGTTCACCGCAAACTCGCGGCCATGGTCGTGCGGAAGCTTATCGTGAAAAACGGAGTCCATCAAAGCCGTGAGGGCAAACGCCAGCAGGAATGCCAGAGCATCGACACCGCGCTGTCCTACGACCGAAAGCAGTGATTCGATCATATTCAAAGTTCCTCTTTCTTTTATGTTTGTGAGAGAAGTGTATCACGCTATCCATAAAAAATCAATCATTCCCGGAGAAAAATCCACGTTTGATTGACTTTCTGCAGCACCGCACTTATAATAGTATATCAGTCTGTCGAAAAAGTTATTGTTTCTATAAAAGGAGAACTCATGTCCATCTCTCTTGAGCAGCTTTCGGCGCAGATGCGCCGGGGCGAACAGGTGCCGCTGCGGCACACCATGCAGGTGGTGCTCACACTGAGCATCCCATCCATCCTGCAGCAGATCGTGGTAACTGCGGTGGAGTACATCGACGCAGCCATGGTGGGGCATATCGGTGCATCTGCTACGGCATCTATTGGCATCGTCAGTTCCAGCACGTGGCTCATGCATGGAATGCTGGCCGGTCTATATATGTCCTTTGCCATTCAGGTGGCACAGTATCTGGGTGCAGACCGGCAGGACGATGCACGCGGTGTATTGCGCCAATCTATGATCTTCAACCTTGTGGTGGGCCTTGCAGCTGCGGCCTTCGGCATTGGCATCAGCCGCTTTCTGCCCGGATGGCTGGGTGCCGACCCTTCCCTGCAGGCGGATGCTTCGGCCTACTTTGCCATCTGGTCGGCTTCCCTGCCCTTTTTGATGATCATGGGAACCTACTCTTCCATGCTGCGTTCCTCCGGCGATGCCCTGACACCGGGCCTTATCAGCGTGCTGACCTGCGTGCTGGATGTGATCTTTAACTTCTGCCTCATCAATCCCACCCGTGAGATGGTGGTGTTTGGCCGCACAATGACCGTCTGGGGCCTTGGCTGGGGGGTACCGGGCGCAGCACTGGGCACCGCCCTTGCTACCGCTATCAGCGGTGTGCTGACCCTTGCCATCCTGCTGCTGCGGGACGGACCGCTGTGCATCCGCAAGCCCGGCTCCTGGCACATTACCAAAGCCTGCCTGCAGAACCTGTGGAAGGTAGGCGCACCGCTGGCCGCAGAGCGTGCAGTTCTTTCCTCGGCGCAGGTGCTGCTCGTCCGCATCGTATCCGGCCTTGGCACCACCGCCATTGCTGCCAACAGTCTGGGTGTGAGCGCCGAAAGCCTGTGCTACATGGCAGGCTATGGCATTCAGGATGCATCCCTTGCACTGGTGGGGCAGGCCGTGGGCGCAAACCGTCGGGATATGGCAAAAAACTTTGCCTGGCTGTGCACCGGCATGGGCATAGGCATCATGGCGCTGACCGGTGTTGGCATGTACATTTTTGCGCCAAACCTGATGGGTATTTTCACCGCAGATGCGGCAGTTATTGCGCTGGGCGCACAGGTGCTGCGCATTGAAGCACTGGCCGAACCGATGTTCGGTGCCAGTATCGTTGCCAGCGGTGCCATGCAGGGTGCCGGAGACAGCACGGGATGCTTTGTGCTGAACCTTGTCAGCATGTGGGGCATCCGGCTCACACTGGCTTCCCTGCTGGCTCCGCATTTTGGGCTGATGGGCGTATGGATGGCCATGAGCTTTGAGCTGACCATGCGCGGTGTGCTGTTCCTTGTGCGGCTGGTACGCGGCAGATGGCTGGACAAAGGGGCATTGGCCTGATCGACCGCTGGCGGATATATTTTCCTCTAAATAACAGCTCCCCGGCCGGGAACCGCACTGCGGGACCTGACCGGGGAGTTTTGCTGTGGTTATATGATTTGAGAAGAAGAAAAAATGGAGAACAAGTTACTTTCTGCCGTGCAGGATGGGAGACAGCGGCTTGTAGATCAGCATGCACAGCACTGCATCCAGCAGGCCTTTGACCAGCGTGAAGGGCATATTGAAGATGACAAGGCACTTGATGAGGCTGTCTGCAGAAGGCAGGATGGCCTGATACATGCCGAGGATGGCTTCCAGCGGCATGTGGTAGAACTGTACATAGGCCGGATAGGTGATGAAGTAGTTGGACGGTACGCTGAACACAGCCATGGCTGCAGCGCCTGCAATAGCACCAATGATGGCGGTCTTGCGGCTCTTGTGGTGCTTATAGACAGCGCCTGCCACAGCGGAGAAAACCGCACCCAGCATGAAGTTGCACAGCTCGCCCACGCATGCAGTGGAAGTGCCCTTGATAACGATGTGCAGCAGGTTCTTCATAAAACTGATGACCACACCGTACACCGGGCCGAGAGCAAAGGCACCCAGCAGAGCCGGCAGGTCAGAAAAGTCCATCTTGACGAAGGACGGGATGAGCATCGGAACGGGAAACTCAATGAACATCAGGATAAAGGCCACCGCACTGAGCATGGCGGCAACAGTAAGATTGTGAGTCGTGCTTTTTTTCATGGTAATGATCCTTCCCGGGGTAAGATGCCCCTTACAAAAATTGTTCCGAAAGCTCTTTTCGTATCTTGTTTTTTGGAACGGGAAGGACAAATAGAAAAGCGCCCTGCTGCAACAAAAACACTGCAACAGGGCGCGTAGACAACGATTTGCCTGCCGTTTCTTGCATCCGGACTATACCGTTGGTCCCGGAGTTGCACCGGGTCAGCACCCTTGCGGGTGGTCGCGGACTTTACCGCCAGTGGGGAATCTCACCCCGCCCTGAAACGAACTTTCTGGCACAAAGTATAGCGTGGCAGGCCCAGCTTGTCAAGAGGGCATCTTAAAATTTGTGCAAAAAATGTCAAAGTAATTCTTTCAAGTTCCCTTCTCTGTAAGCTCTTGCCCGGGTGGGTGCGGTATGGTATCATAGATGAGTCGTATAAAATTCAGGAGGTTATCATGATCTTTTCTATTCGTGATCTTTCGTTTGAGTTTGGCTCTGTGCTGCTGGAGGGCTGGTTTGCACTGGCTGCGCGCGCAGGGTGCGCGCTGCTCATTCTGCTTGCCGCATGGCTGGTACGCCGCTGGCTGAGCAAAAGGGGCATTCCGGCACTGCTGGCCCGCAAGTGGCACTTTAACGGCACTCCCATCCTGCTGCGCAGCTTTGCGGTACCCATCCAGCGCATGTGCACTGCGGTTGGCGTATATCTGGCGGCAGCTTCCCTGCCCTGGGCCATTCCCGGCATTGCCAAGCTGCTGTTGGTCTGCTTCCGCCTTGTCATGACCCTGCTGGTCTGCGAAGGCCTGTATGCGGCATCGGATCTGGCCGACCTGCTGCTGGCTTCCTGCAGCCCGGAGATCCGTTCCAACAAAACACTCTGCTCTTTGCTGGACACCGCCTACAAGGTGCTGGTGATCGTGCTGTGCGTGGCAGCGTTGGCACAAGAAGTGGGCTTTCCCATCGGCAGCATTGTCGCCGGTGCCGGTCTGGTTGGTCTGACCATCTCGCTGGCCGCACAGGAAAGCGCCAGCAACCTGTTTTCCGGCATCGTGATTCTGCTGGACAAGCCCTTCTCGGTGGGCGACTGGATCACTGTGGGCGATGTGGAAGGCGAAGTGATCGACATCAACTTCCGCTCCACCCGCATCC
>ERZ772893.896-NODE-896-length-34436-cov-17.850993_pt1 | contig 34436 bp, 29 predicted proteins | sample MGYA00511482_ERZ772893 | MGnify/ENA primary metagenome ERZ772893 (study PRJEB29015, sample SAMEA2737687) | human gut metagenome | biome: human gut; feature: human-associated habitat; material: faeces | place: China | collected 2012 ... | reverse complement strand
TCACTATTTTCTACCAATAATGATATCATGAAAACTTTTTGGTCTCAATAATTTTATGCGTGTTTATGAATTCTTACATTGGTATTATTCGCACAAGCTGAGGTGCAAGCTTTACCTATATTTATCCCATCTTTTGAACCAGTTTTTCAAATTCCGTTTCATCCTCTATAAACGTATATGGAGCATACTCCCCATATGCAGTAGGACGACTAATTGTTACCAACTGAACTCCTCTCGAAGCCACTTGCTGATTCATTCTTCTTTTCATTTCAACCAAATGACTTCCATGTCGAGTCTTTAATGCAATGCAGCCATGTACATTCTTATTTTTGGCAATTAGATAGCACATTTTTTAATGCCTCCTCAAATTGATTTTCATTTCGAATTTCTCCTGCTTCATACATTTTTCGCAAAGTTTTTCCAACTTCATCAGGATAAGATTTTTTATATAGATAATCATGAAGCCAGTTATTTAATTGTCTATCATATAAAGTATTAAACTGAATTTCGATTGGATAACATGTACTTTTTCTTTGAAAGTAAACATGTACGCCTCTATATCCATCATCGTGCGCCTTTCCGTTAGACATATCTGCAATTCTAATTTTTTCTCTACTCAACTTCAAAACAGCATCATAGGAATCACAAAATGCCCGAAATCCTAATATGTCATTGAACACTTTCCGAGTTTGTGCGTCTGGATAATACCGTTCATATTTACTCACAATGGATTCAAAACTTTTTATCCGATAATCTAAAGCCACATCTTCCAATATTATTTGCCCATCATACCATTCTGCCATATCCACCAATTCTTTTATTAAATCCCCTTTGGCAAAATAATGCAAATTTTTCTTCAACGAAATACCCAATTTAGATTCATAAGAAAGTTGTTCTAATATTTCTATAGAAAGACCATTCAATTCCAAAATGTTATTATCCATCTCCCACCACTTTCTCAGAACAACTAAATTTTATCAATTCTATATTGTTTATGCTATATAATATCATAAAAAAATTGTTCACTCAAGTATAAATTCAACTCCAAATCTTCAGGTAAAAACATCCTAACACCAATATAGCAAAAGAAGTTGGATAACCGAGTAGTTACGTATTTTCTCAGATATGTATTTTAATATAAATAGTGGAATAATAAACACAACATATTCTCACTATATCATTAAGTTTACATTTTTCTTAACTTTATCCAGTGCCACATCTGACAGTTTTCCTTGACTGTTCATGTGAATTGCTAAAATGATATACTCTGTCAAAAACATATCTGTATACATTTTAAAGGTATCTCTATTTGCATTGATGCTGTTCATTCGAGCCGCAACATTTCCATGAAAATTGTTACATCGAGACGCATAAAGAATACCAAACAAAACCAACGACAATCTTTCTTCATCTGTAAATTTATATTTTTTCTTTGTTCTATTCGTATCGCAGAATGTAATCTCAGTTTCTTCTCCTATCATGAGTGCTTTCAACTGTGTTCCAAAACTGTGAGTTATTGTTCGGCTTTTTTCTTTATTCGCATTGGAAATTCCAAGACTTACTCTATCTCCAGCAAATATCGGATTGGAAATTCGACAATATGACTTACCGTAAGCGTTATCTAATATGTCCGATAGCACTTGTATTTTTCTTTTTAGCATTTTATAAGAGGAAGCCCTGTACTTTTCTGCAATTCCATTTTTTTCCATTGCAAACCCTTTAAGCATATATGATGCTACGTAATGAAATGTTTTGTTTGGCAACCTTTTCAAAAATGGCTCTAAAATTACTTTATATTTATTATTCCAGTCTGTTAAAATTGCATCCCGAACAAACTCTATTCCCTTTGTATCTTGACAAAATCCCACATTATCATCACCCAATTGTTGAACATAATATGAATGATTAATTGCCTGCCAACAGAATAACGCTGCTAAATCTGGTCTCTGTGGCAAAACATAATAACTGTCAAACAAATATGTAAGTATTTCATATGGATAAGATGAACTTTGATTTTCCCAATTTTCATCATAGAGAAAATTAAAATTCTCCAATATATTATTGTCACCACATGGGAGAAGCGTTAAGTGATCGTCTTTTGAATAATTTTTTGCAAGTCTTAAAATATTATCCATAATAATCTTACCTAAAAATTTATTTTTCCCTTTCTATTTTTTCTATATAATCCTTTGCTTTGCTAACCATATCAGCAACTCTCGGATAATCACCTTCTTCTGCCACTAAACTATTAATAATATATTCAACAAGTTTTCCATCACCAATTTTTTGCTTTACCTCCTCATAATCCCATTCAGAAAAATCAAATGTTTTTTGCAATACATATGGAACAAGTATTTGCCAATAATCAAGAGTGTCAAATTCCTCATTTAAGCTTGAATGAAAAAGCAAATCAAAATATTGAAAAGCAATATCATCCCTAATGTAAGGCGTGATTCTTAAACTTTTCATACAATTAAACGTAGCTATAGCCCCCATGCAATGCTGAATTGCCAATAAAAAAAATAAATCAGATTCACTCATGGATTCCATGAAGGGAATATACTCTTTCCCAGCGCGAAGACCATTTTCACATTTTTCTCTTATTGACAATTTACTATCTTTAAGAGAATCAAAAACCAATCTTTCTTTTATCCAATCAGGTAAGTGTTTTTCTATATCATCATATGATGAATTATCACTCTTCATCTCTTCAAAAGAATCATATTGCTTAGAGAATAATGACACTAACATTTGTTTTGCAGCATCAGAAAGAGCATTATAATATTCATCATGATCAGTAATGGTTATTGTTTCTAATGGAATCACAAAAAAATCATCTGAATATTCTCGTAAAATTGCAAGCAAATCCCAAAAGCAATCTTTCAAATATCTATTGGTTGTTTCAAAATTTATTTCATTTTCTGAGCCATGATAAAAAACCGACATCTTTATTAAAGGATCATTTATTAATCTGCATCCTTTTACCAAAACATACTCTTTGTGACCAGCATTTTTTATATCCAATCTTACTGCTCCTGATAAATATGTTACATAATCTTCTTTATCAATATTTGAAAGAAAATACTTTATATAACCTTGCTGACGATACCAAAATAACCGAACTTCGCCTATCAACATTTTAATATCTTTCTCTTCAAAACAATTAATTTTATCTTCATACTTTTCTATAATAGAAAGATATTCCTTCATTATTTTCTTTAAGGGTTTTGTCTCAATCAATTTGCTCTCTCCCTTCTAGATTTCAGCATAATAAAAATCTGGAAGCTCTATATATTCTGAAATAAGTTCAAATAATTTTTTCATAAGCATTTCGCAGTCATCATGTACACTTCTTAAATTTTGTTCTGAATGATAATCTGGAACAGTATGATAATTATGAGTTGGATTATCACATATTAGCATTGAAGATTCTCTTATTGCTCCCCAAAAGCCATGAGTAAAATTTGTTCCATATTCATAGTATATTTCATATAACATTTGTTCATCACACAAAGAAAATTTTCTATTTATCTGTGTTTTATCAAAATATCCAAAACTAGTATTAACAAATGCTTCATCCATATCCTCATTAGCATAAAGTTCCATGATATTCTGGTCAAGCTGTGCTTCAGCTGAAACAGAATATTTACCTTCTCTCAATTTAGCCATAACCAACTTATATTTTCCAAGTCCATAAGCTTTGAATCTACTATACACATCAGGAATTTCTTTTTCTTGCAACATAATATATTTCAAATTTATATAGCTCTCCACCATAGTTCTAAAAAGTATTCTTCCGCTTATATCATTCTGAAGATTCTTTTTAAATATTCCTCGATAAATTTTATAGATATAGCAAGTAAGCCCCATTACAACTGCATACTTTGTATCCATCTTTTTATCCTCATTAGCCGAAGCAAAATAATCAATAACCTTTGTTGTCTTTTCAAAAAAAGTCATATCTTCATTCCCTTCCCATACTATCTTTAATGGATTACATTCAGATATTTCTCCTAATTTTTCCCATATCAGTTTTGAAAACTCCTTACTGCTATCAATACTACATACTGCTTGAAATGTTGATCTGATCATAGGTCTGTAAGTCCTCATAAGTTCATCTGAATGTTCACATTTATAATAAGCAGTCAAAGCTTGGGGGAGTAAGTCTATTTCACTTGAAATATATAACCTTCCATTTCTTGCATAAAACCAATCCACAGCAAAACATATATCAGTTGTAAGCTCATCATGAAATCTATTGCATTCTTTAATTATTGAGAAAAGATCAGAAATACTTTCATCGATATTCATTGAATAATCAAAAAAAGAATTATAGAAAACCTCATCTATTTCTGGTGTTGCAACAATTGTAAATGGAGCCAATACATCCCTTGACACATATTTTAAAACAATAGACCAAAAACGATTCCTCTGTTCTTGATTTAACTTACTTATTTTTGAAAACTGAGGCACGCATATTGAATATGCATTTAACTCATCTATAATATGATACATATTCTCTAAACCTTTTTTTCTTCCCTGTTTATAAATAATCAGACCAATCCAAAGAAATTCAGGAAGCCAATTCTGAGACCAACTCGATAAGTTCAATTTTGTACCAAGTCCATCCGGATTGGTGTATGGAGTATATAATGTATCACCTTTTTTGATATGTTTTGATAGTTTGATTCTTTCCATTAAATGACTCCTCTCCATAATGTATTAAATTAAGTGCTTGATTTTCGTGTATAGTACAAAATTTCCAGGCTACTTTTCTGTAGTTAGTGTATACAACATCTTTTATACAGCCTTTCCAACACTCTTTGTTCTAGATTCATTCATAGAGTAAGTATCCTGATACATGCTTATTCTCCGCAACGAAACTGCTAAATAACCTCGCCTTAAAGCCCCTTTAAAATAAATACGACATAAAACGATATAAATCACATAATTCACCCAAAAACAAAACAGATGTCTCCTGTAGATTACAGAAAACATCAATTTTAGTCATCATAATTAAGTGAAATTTTTTATAATCAAACTTGTTAAAATAGCTTATTCACCAATTATCTGGCATGACTTCATGCATATCACTGCTCAGAAAACAAATCTTTCTCCCGCTGTTTTTCAAGTTTCTTATCCAGCCTACTTTTCTCACTCTCATAAGCCATTGTTGCCCCGATATCATCAAGTGGTTCTTTTTCTAAATTTTTAAAATATTTAATCATCATCCCATAATACGGTTTCTCTAGAATGTTTTTTTCAAGAATATCCAGGCTTTCAGATATATTCTTACAACAACTGCTTAAGTGCCAACTCACAAAAGGTCTATATTTCAATTCCATTTGTCTATCAAATTCTTCATTTTGCGCCCGAAATGTTTCTTCATCATCAGGTTCCGAAAAATCCAATTCATCATAATCAGTCTCCTCCGGTTCCTTATTTTCTGCTTCTTCTGCTCTATCTAATTCATTCTGATAATCAGAAATCCCCTTCTGCGATATATCGTAATTTTTCATAAACTCAGAGAGCAAATACCAGTCTGAAAGAATCGCCTCTGCATATAAATCACATGCTTTTTGACTCTCTTCACTAGACAGATATTTTCTTATCCATTCAGGCATATTTTTTATGACATCTGATGGATAAATTGATTTTAAATAATCTTCATCTGGATGATTAAGGGCATCATATGTCATTTGGGACCTCATAATACAAATTTGAATTTCAGATTGAATATGTTCATAATCTGTAAGAATACATTTTAGCTCAATAATTTCCTCATCACTCAGAAATTCCTTTTTATCATTAAATGTCCGTTTTAGGACAGGAATCAATTCTGGTAACTGTTGCCAGGTTATCTGAATAATGTCTTTTGGTTTATCGTACTCTGGAATCTCCTTTATACCGCCAGCAGCCACAAATTCCTCATAAGCTTTCTTTTCCGCTCTCTGATGTAGCGTCATTTTCATCTTAATCTGCTTGTAGCTCTCGTACTTCATAACAGCTGAATAATATTCCTGCAACTCAAACCACGCCAGCTTATTATGTCTATAATTTGCAGCCAATTCCACAACAAAAGAAACAAAAAAAGAACCTGCTGCTCCAGTTGTCAACGCAAATATAATATTGTACCAATTGGAATTCTGTGGAACAGTTGCCATCGCGATTCCAAGTATGGCAATTACAATTGCAAAAAAAATGGTACAGGCAATCAATGTTGTTTTTGGATAAAAAGCAAATGCCCAAAACTGTCGTGCCTTTTTCATTCTAATATTTAGCCTCATATTGTGAACTTCCGAAAATAAATCCCCTAAAGGCAGAAACACACTCCAAATAACTGGTTAAATTTTCCATTCCTACCATTCAGAGGAATCACTCAGTCCTATTTCTCCTCGTCCTCCGGTGCATCTTCCGATGTAATAAATGCCAAAATTTCATCATAAGAACGGCTGCTGTTTTCCATTGCTTTTAACAGTTCCTCTCTCTGATATGCCTTTCTTATATCATAAAGTTTTTTCAGCTCATCAACCGCTTTTTAATGTGCTTCTCTTGTTTTTGCGACCTTGGCTTCTGCCTGTTCAATCTTATATTCCAGGGTCTGTTCACTGCTTCTTCTCATCCTTGCCATGCTCTTTTTCTCCTTCATTTTCTTACTGGTTCTGCAAAATATTTCCGATCTCTTTCGCCTGATACCGCACATTTCCTTCATTTAAACCGAAGGCATCCAGTATTGTTTTCTGGCTTGCTGTGACGGCGTGATCCAAACGATAAACGCCATCAAGCTGACGTATCATTACAATTTTTTCCAGTTCCTTTAAGGCAGCCGGAACCGTCAGATAGTTCGGTTTTTTCAGCATTTTTTCGCTTTTTTCTTTCAGTGCTGTATAGATCCTGCTGCGCAGGATCAGGGCAATAAACTGGATAAATACCTTTGACGAAAGTGCTTCATCACTATGCACCCGCATACTTTTATTTCCAAGATAAGACTTATCACTGCGGAACAGTTTTTCTGAAACATCCCTGCTTTTATAAAGCTCTATTGCTTCCCTCGCCGTCATATTATCCGAGGAAACAATGGCAAAATATCCAGCCAAGGACAGTTCCTTTTCCACTGCGGAAGTGTTCTCTTCTGCAAGCTTCAGTGTCTTCCCATCCTTTTCATAATTCAGGTGAAAATACTTCCCGATTTCTGGTCCGAAAGGCTCACATTCTTTTCCAACACAGCTGTCCAGATATTTTTTCAGACGGCGTATCCTCTGCTTGATCTCCTGCTTTTCACTGTAAGCTTTTCCGTCACTGTAATAAATATGAAAGTTCCTTTTTTTCGTGTCTCCCTCGCATAAAAAACGCTTCACTGTCGTACCGTATACATCATACCGGTCAACATATTTTCCCCGGCTGTTCTCAAAACCACCTTGATTTTCCTCTATGATTCCACGGATAAAGTCCTTCATTCCCTTCACCATAATTAGAAAACTGTAGCCATTCTGATCCATATATGCCAGGTTTTTCTTACTAAAATAGCCTCTGTCAAGGATAAATCCAATGTTCCTGTAACCGTATCCCTGAGCCTTATCGATCATGCAGATCAGCTGGGAAACATCATTCAGACTGCCTGGATACAGTTCGTAAAAAAGAGGGGTCCTGTTCGCAGAATCACAGGCAACTGAGTAATTAAAAATGGGCAGCCCCGCATCTACTTTGGCATTCCCGCATTCCACAAGGTCTATATCACCGGCCTGGCAGTTTTTATTTGTGGAATCATAAGAGAGATAAATCTTCTGCCGTTTATTCTTTGATTTATTCCAGCTGTTCAGGAATCCAACCGACTGTTCCGGCTTTAATCCATGCAGAAAATCGGATACTTTTGAGTCTGTATATATCTTCATATCAGCTGTAAAAAGGGCGTGTTCATACGCATAATCCGGATAGTACTGCCCTGCATTATTCTCTTCGATAATGCTGTAGCAGGCCAGGTCCAGCAAAAAGCCGGTGTCTTTTTCATCCATATATTCGTCTAAAATTTCTTTTAATTTACAGTCCTGGATGAGTTTATGAAGTACCACATACGTACCGATATTTAAATACGGACTCCGGTCTGAACGGTCTATTTCTTCCGGGATTTCTACATCAGGAAAGTACTTTAAAAAGTTTTCGTTCGGCGTCATCCTGGTCGGATCTTCCGGATCCACGCGTCCAATAGACGCCCGTTTTGGATATGTATACTGCTTCACCGGATCATAAATCCGATCATATTCATACTCTATATAAGTGTGTCCGCCACGGTTTTTTCTCACCAGTTTCCCCGGCACAACAGGAATGTCAACTTTATATTTCAGGAACATAGGAATCCCTCCATCCGAATAAGAAATCCTCTATAGTTATAGGGTATAAATACCCTATAACTATTTTACCATAATGTGAACTTCCAGAAATTTTCCGCCTAAAACTCGCACCACAGCCGCAGCTGTGGTGCATTCCTTGTCTATTCCTTTATTTCTCTCTCAGTTTCTTTCACATTTAGGAAGTCCATTATCTCCTCATAAGACCGTCCACTCTTTACGATTGCTGACAAGATTTCATCCTTCCTTATCGCATCCCGCTTGTCCAGCAGCTCTTTCAAAACTGCGGTTGCATGGTCATATCTTTTCTTCGCTGCGATCACATCCGCTTCCGCTTTTTCAATCTTTTCATCCAGGGCTTCCCTGCTCGTTCTTCTTGTTCTTGCCATCTTTTTCTCCTCTTTACTCCGCCTTTTTTAATTCTTTACTCAACTCGAATGCATAGTATTTTATGCGATTCGCATCCAGACCAAACGCATTTAATATTGTTTTCTGATTAGCTGTTACTGCATGATCCAGTCTGTATACATTATCCAGTTGACGCACCATTTCTATCTTTTCAAGTTCCTTTAAGGCTGCTGGAACTGTCATATAATCCGGTTTCTTTTCCAGGTTTTTCATCTCTTCTTTCAGCTTTACATACATCTTACAGCGCAGTATCATTGCCACAAATTCAACAAATATCTTAGCCCGTGCTGACTCTTCTGAATACACCCGGATGCTCTTATTTCCAAGATAGGATTTATCTCCCCGAAAAAGTTTTTCTGATGTATCACGGCTCTTATACAACTCGATTGCTTCTTTTGCGCTCGTCTTTTCCGATGTGATTATACAGAAATATCCTGCCAGATCCAGTTCCCTTTCCACCACACTGCAGCGCTCTTCCGGCAGTACAAATGCCTGTGTTTTTTCATCATAATGGAGGGTAAAATACTTCTCAAACCCTGGCCCGAATTCTTTTACTTTGTTCTGATATTTCTTAAGGTACAATGTCATTTGGTTGATCCTGTTTTCAATCCCTGCACGTTCTGCACTTTCTTTGGAAATGCTGTGGTACAGATGAAAATACCGTTCTTTTTTATCACCCGCATAAAGCCTGTGCTTCACGGTCTTCCCATATACTCCATACTCATAGATGTTATTCACCCGCTTACTTTCAAAAGTTCCCTTATGCTCCAAAACCAGTTCATTCACCAGCGAAGCCATTCCCTTCACCATGATCACAAAGCTGTACCCGCATTTATCCATATATTGTATATTTTCACAGCTGAAATAACCCCTGTCCAAAATAAAGCCGATCTTCTTATAGCCATATCCAAAAGCTTTGTCCAACATGAACTGAAGCTGTGAAATATCGTTCAGACTTCCGGGATATTTCTCGTAAAATAATGGTTCCTGGTTATGTGTATCATATGCAACTGCATAGTTAAATACAGGCTGTCCCACATCTACTTTCGGATGTCCGAATTCCACCATTTCAATGTCTCCGGCCTGGCAGTTTTTGTTCGTAGAATCATAGGAAATATATATTTTTTCACGATGGTTTCTGGTCTCATTCCATGAGTTTAAGAACCCAGTACTCTGGTCATCTGTTACAGAATTCAGGAAATCTGAGACGGTAGAATCGCTGTATTGTTTCATCCCATTTGTAAAAAGAGGATGATTATATGTATAGTCTGGATAGTACTGTGCAGCATTGTTTTCTGCAAGGATTGAGTATACCGCCAGATCAAGAAAAAGTCCCAGATCACGCTGTTCAAAATACCCACCAAGGAGCTCGACCAGGTTGTATTCTTCTATAATTTTACGCAATACAAAATATGCTCCCACACGCAGGCAGCTACTTCTGGATGTCCTGTTTTTTGTCTCTGGAAGCTCTGCATCCGGAAAATATTTCAGGAAATTTTGATTCGGCTGCATCAGTTCCGGGTCTGTTTCAGACAGCTTTCCTATCGTTACTCTTTTTGGAAAAGTATATTGCCTGACAGGGTCATAAATCCTGTCATATTCATACTCAACATATACAGCATCCTTCTTTTTCCGACGTGTGATTTTTCCCTGCAAAAACGGTATTTTTACTAAAAAGTCCAGATACATTAGCCTCCTCCTTTTTAGGCGGTAATCCGCCTAAAATAATTGTACCTTATATCCCGGTCTCCTGCAAGCAGAACCTGCAGAAAATCGGGATTTTTTCAATTTTTTATTCTCTAAATTTTATTTAGGTGGAACTTTTTCTGGAAGTTCACACATAAAATCCGGTCGTTTGCAAGCAAAATCGCCTACAAATGCCGGATTTTCAATATTTTTTTATTCCTTATTAGCCCTAAAATTTGTTTAGGGGAGATTTTTTCGGAAGTTCACAATGTCAAAAAATCCAACTGTTCGATATCTTCCATTTTCACAAATTATTTCATCATTTCTTTCAAAAACATCCAAACTATTATCCACCAAAACATTCACATCATTTCTGCTTATATCTATTGTCGAACCTTGTAAATATTTACACACTATATTCACAATATAATCTGCAATATATTCATTTTTTTGCCGAAGAATAACTCCCGCAATCAAGTTTCTAACATCTTCATTATTACAGATTGCCTCCCCATACTTAACTCTACACATATCCAATCCCCTTTCCAGTCTATCCTTCGACATCATTCTCCGAACAACTCATAGTAACGTTTTCTTAAACTTTTTCCCACAGCTTGCGAAGTTTCATTAAATACTTCTTTAGATAAATCTTCTACATCATTACATGATTTTGGAGGGACGAAATAAATATATGTCCAAGGAACATTTCTTTCAATTGCTTTTATTTGAGGTCTTAAAGTCTCCCTGTCATCAAAAACTATAGGGTTAGACTCATTGTTTTCATATAAATATATTTCATCCAATAAAGTTTTATGCTTAGGCAATCCAAGTTTACGTCTTCCGTCATTTGTAAACACTTTATAGTCTTCAATCAGAGCATTCTCTTTCATTTTTTGTAATGCATTTCTGATTGTATCATTAACACATTGTTCATCTAATGGCATAAGGCTGTTTAGCAATTCAAGGTCTCCAGATTCTCTTATTATCTCAAGATCTCGAATTCTTTTTAATGATTCTTCCGCATTTAATTGTGGTTTCTTTAATAAATCAATATTTTCTCCAGATTTATTCTCACTACTATAGTATTTCCGATATTCTTTTTGTTTCAATTTTTCCAGACGTTCTTCTGTAATATCTGCAACTTCAAACACTTTACGTACAAATTTTTGACTGTCAGCCCCACGCTTTATTAACGTATAATATCTTTTTTTATTTAGTAGAATTTCTTCCAGATTTTCGCGCAAAGTTTTCTCATCTTTCTGTTCCAACAGAATTTTTACCAAAGCCTTATGTAATACTGATATAAGCCAAGAATCATTCCATTGAATAATCCTTATTCTTCGATCTCCAGCTCCCATATTTAATGCTGACCACAAAACATTAATCTCAGAATTTATTTCTTTACCTCTTGGATTCTTCAAATAATCTTCTGCCAATTCTAAAACAGCCGATTGCAATGCTACCGAAGTTTTCATACATCGATGATGAAAATTTATTCTGGAAAAAATCTTATATCTTGTTAAAAGCAAATCTGCAATATCATCAGAAAGCTTTTTCGGATAGGCAATTACAAATACCTGCTCTTCTTCTGATAATTTATCTCCAGCCACATTTTTACCTACAAATATCAATTTTGCAGAATTAATAATTCTTTTATATGGAATTTTCCCCCAATCAACTCCACTATTTATAGAATCTCTCATGATATAATCCAAGCGATCCGCATCCACTATTCCATCAACAATCTTATGAAAAGATTCAAAGAATTTATTTTTCTCAACCAGCATTCCTATTGCTAATTCAACAATAAATATGTAATACAGTATGCTTGCAATTTTATAGCTCTTAACCTTATTTGAATCAGCTGCTTCAGAAAGCAATTCCGGTATAACATCATTTATTGCCAGTTGTAGTAAACTCAAACCAATTCTTTCATGTAAAGCTGAACTCGGGAGCGATGTATTGTTATAAATGGTCTGACACTTATATGCATCATTTTTATCTTTTGCAGCATACTTTTTCATTGTTTGCTGAAAAGCCTTATTCTTTTTCGAATCCCAATTACAATTTACGTCCTGACTCTTTTTATATAATTCTTTTAAAACATCCTCAATAATATGACTGTATGGCGGATGACCCACATCATGGAATAATGCAATTATACGGACAGCTTGCAACAGACAACGATATAAGAATAAATTTTCAATATTATCTGCACCACTTTCTGTTTTAACATCTAATTGATAATATTGAAAATGGTCTAATGCAGAATCATTAAGACATCCATTTGCCACGGCAGATTTAATGTGCGTAGAAATTATATACTGCAACATGCTTTCACTATCTTGATCATCCTCTACTCCCATAAAGACATCATCTATTTTACTTCTATACTTTGTAAAATATTCAGCAACCTGACTTCCAGAATTACAAATAGCTAATTCAAAAATATTGCCAAAATGTAGCTTCAATTTTCTGAATAACTCATCTCTTGTCTGTTGATCAGCGTTAGAAACTGCTGAAAAAAGCATTGAACTTGCTAGTTCCATTGTTCCAAGTGAATGTTCATATCTTTTCGTTCTGTTCGACGGAAAAGTCATATAAACCGTTGAACTCTGATAGATATCATGCAGACGATAGAAATAAGGCGTAGCTATCAATTCCGCTTCTAATTCACTAAGATAAATTGTCTCATGTACACTATCTGTAACCTGGCGCATCTTCTTTTTCATTTTTCTATTCCCCCAAGCTTTTATAACCTTATATATCTCTATATAAAACAGCTTATGTAAAAATACAAGTAAATCCCAAATTATTCACGAGACTCTAATGTGAATATTACGGTGCAGCAAAGCCGCCTATCCGGTCGTCTTAGAGCCACTATGCTATTGCTTGATTGTTACTTATTTTGACAGGACAGTGCTTATCAAGGTCAAAGCCGCTTTAGTTGGACGTTATCAGCCTTGATAAGAACTGTTCTGACAGATACTATTATCAACTCTTTGCCACCAGTACTACCTGACCAGTTCCCCACGGCTTTGTCCGACCTTCCGGCAAGCTGCCCGGAATGTCGTTGATGTCCTGGAAAACGTAGTCAACGGTCACATTGTGGGAAGCATCGATGGCCTGCAACAATCCGACCTCCTGCAGATGCAGTAACGATGTCCGGCAAACGTGGACGTAGTGTACAGGATTCGGGAGGAGGTCACGGACCAGGATTGCGGGTTGAATAGTTCTTGGTCCATATTATGTCCTCACCCTTTCTCTGTTGCTTTTACTTCACGTTCCGTCTCTTATATCCTGCCAGTGACACTGCGTCTTTAGGGATGTGTCACGGTGAACCTTTTCAGTCTTGGTTACAATTTTGAATTTTTCCTTCACGGCACCACTTTGATACCGTGGCCGGAGTAACGCCAAATTTCTCTGCAAATTCTCTGGTTCCGATTGCTTCACTCATATGTATTCCTTTTACTTATACATTACTTGCAGAGGTCTGTTTTTCCGAATCGATCATATAAAGATATGGCGGGTTCTTCCCTTCATCCAGCATCTTTTGATAATGCTCTTTTATTTTTTTGTCACGGCCCGGATTTCCAACCATAACATATACAAATATCCGATTGTTTGTTCCCTCTGCTTGCGCATAGCTTTCTATCTGTTCTTCAAATCCATGCAAATAATCATTATTGGATGACAATTTAATTTCAACAACCGTTTTATCATTTCCTCTGCTGACCTTCAAATCCACCGGACCGGGGCCTTCATTTGCTTCAAAAGACATATCAATATTATTTGATTCACAGTAATATTTTCCGCTCAGATGAAGCATCCTTTGAACTGCTTTTTCTCGACGCTGAGTCGATGCGGATTGAATTTCATCCCAACCCTTATTGTGTTCAACCCAGTCTTTAAAAATATCTAAAACTTTCAAAGCTGCATCATAACTTCCTATCTCTCGTTTATCAGCATGCTCAAGAAAATTAAATGCACCGCTCCTTTTCATCCGTTTAAAGGCATCAGCGACAAAGTACTCAAGATCATTATCAACACAATATGGAGCGATTTCTTCTTCTCTATACCCCTCTATTATCTTGGCACAACGCTCTGCATCCATAAAAATGTGCTGTTTTAAATAGTTCTTCTTTTCTGCCGAACACATCTTTCGCCATTCTAAACCAACGGCTTCATTGACCTCGTCTCGTATTTTTTTATTTTCTGAAATAACTCTGTCAATATCATCCCAACATCTCGCTATTGGAAGTTCATGTAAAACCTCTGTCGGCAAGTATAATAACTCACAGTTTTTAAACGGGTTGATTGCAATTTCATTTATGAACTCAACATCAGGATAATGACTTTGATCTATCTGCAATGCTTGATTGATTCGTCTGGTATAAGCCTCTATATCAGGCTTGATAATTGTTGCAATCATATCACTAAGTCTATCAGCTGCAACATTTTCTTCAAACAAACCAACCAATTGAAAAATTTCAGGCTGAGTAGATCCCTGTTTAACGATATCGAAGGCATCACTAATAACCTTTTCGGATAATACCTTTCCGAAGCCAGCATCAACGCCGGTTTCAGAAAAACCAAGATTTACACCATTTAATCCGGAGAATGAGAACTTCTTTAAGGCTTCACGATAAAAACGATCTCCTTTATCTTTTGAGGCACTTAAAAGTATTATTATATTGGAAAAGAAACTATTAACACGCTCATACGCATTTGAAAATTCCGGCGTATCAGATTTCTTCAAACGAAGAAGGTTTATAAAGAAGTGACTGTCCTTGTTTATTATAGAATCAAATACACCCAATTCTTCTAGTCGGTCATCCAATTCAAAAAAATCCGAAATAAATACTGGTTCCACTTTCATTATTCCTCCTTACCTTAGTATTCCTTCACATCTCAGCCAGTCATAAGACTGTTGCCTGCTGCTCACCACGGAGAGGTGTATAAAGATTTGAGCAGCTACCGTGTGATTACTCACACGGCCAAAATTGTTATTTCCAGCTAAAGCACATTCTTTTGAAACCATCGGCTTGTTCTTTTGTATTGAACACAACCTTGATTTCATTCTCCACTGTGCAGTCATCACTAACAACCAGAATATGTCTCTGGGAGAAGTCATAGTCAAACATGACGGTGGGAGATTTGTATAGCTCACCATCCACATAAATGGAATTCGTGACCATGATTATTTTTCAGCTCTAAAAATCCACCGATTTCTCTCATGCTGCACTCTCCATTTGAGGTACAGCAATGAGACAAATTACATTATATCTGTCCCCCCATTTATTTTGTGATGTTGCATTTCCTTCTTGAAATCCTGCAGCATTTCTAAATAGTTATATTGAGGATGATACCCAAGTTCTTGTACGGCCGGTGTTATATCCATAATATATTGCGGCGCATTAGGCTTATCCGGTCGCATTATAATGTCAGACTTCTTACCGTTTTCTCCAAATACATCAATCATTCCCTTAATTTGGTCTAAAAGCGAAGTGCCAACACCCGTACCAACATTGTAATATCCACAATTACGATTCACAAACAATGCCTTATATAGCATTTGGCAAAAATCTTTGACATAGACCATATCTTTTACGCGGCTTGAATCCCCCCACACTTCAATAGGCTCTCCTGCTATTGCTTTATCAATTAGAAGCCTATATCCAATTTTTCTTTCTACTCCATCCACATAAAACGTGTCTACCGGCGAGTAGAGATAGATTGTCGGCAATCTAAAGATAAATCTCTTCAGTCCATACATTTGATGGTAGTTTTCAATCATGTCTACCGCAAAGTTTTTAGACATAACATAAATAGTATGGTCTGTCGTGAAGCTGAAATTGCGCGGCAAATCCACTGTTAAAAGCGGATTCTTGTTTCCATAATCTTTTATATCACCAAAGCTCTGCGCAAACAAAATACGATCCACATTGTTTTTTCTACAATATTCTAATATGTTCAGATTGCCAATAATGTTTACATCGATATACTTATACGGATTGTATCCTTTCATTCTCGCAGGCATCGCGCCCGCAAGATCAACCACGGCATAAACATCGTTTGGCAGTTTTGAGAATTCATTTTTATTTGTAATATCCACCCGATAATACGGAATATTTAATTGGTCAAAATAATCTGTTTCGCGAGTACCTGTTGCAACAATTTGATATTCTTCATCCTTATAGTGCTCTAAGAAATACTTTATAAAGTATTGTCCAGTATCACCACTAGCACCAAATACAACGATTTTTTTCATTATGCCTTCCTTTCTTGTAATTACTTTAATACAACTTTTACATATTTATTCTGGTTGTCGAGAACTTCTTCAATTCTCTCTTGACTGTCAAATCTGAGAACCAGTGTACCAATTGCTTCATTGGCTGCTTCAAATCCTCCAACAGTGGTTCCTTCTTCAATCCAAAGATCCCGCTCCACCACATTTTCTGCGATCTCATCCGAAATCCAAAGTTCCTTAAAGACACCCGGCTTATCGCTATGAAGAATAATTTCGGCCCAGCAACCGTTATAGGGCTTCTGCTGGATTTCATCAATTGGTAAGCCAACCGAATACTTCACCATGTTCGTAATCATGTCCACACCGGTTGCGTAGCGCAAACATTCTGCCAGACGATTTCCACCGCCACGAGGGGACAGTTCCATAATATACGCTTTACCGTCAGTTCCTTCGCGCGTTTCAATATTATAGACCGCAGTTTTCATCTTCAGCAATTTGAGAAGACGCTGAATCTCATTTTTTAGTTCTTCCTGATGCTCCGCAGTCATCGAAGACGGCCAACTATAAGCAGCCGGCGTGTACGGATTCTTTGCATCTCGGTCAAACCTCTGACAATCGAAAGATACAAACTTCAACTCGCCATCGATAGAGAAGCTATCTGTGTCAGACGAATAACCATGCTGCGTAATAAAATCCTCAATAATAAATTCGTCCGAATGAGAATATGAGAGTGCATAATGGATGCTCTTTTCCAAATCCTTGGGATCATCCACACGAGTCACGCCTTTACTTCCAGCCGAATCCGTAGGCTTGACGATTACCGGCCAATGGAACATCCCGACATCTTTCAATGCATCATCAACATTCTTGTAACCTTTTGCCGTCGGTACATTAAATCCATTCTCCGTCAAGAACCGCCGAAACTTTCCTTTATTTTGCAAAATGCAAACTGATTCATAGGGTCCTACATTGGGCAATCCCATCTGTTCAGCCACATACGCCGCTGTAATAACACCAGGATCACAGGCAAAGGACATGATGCCGTCAATATTTAATTTCTTTGCCGCCTCAAGCGTCTTTTCCTTGTCGATGATGCTGACATTGCAATATTCATCAGAATACTTGTGCGCAATGTTATCTGGTAGATAGTCACAAGTAATCACATAAATTCCAAGATCATGTGCCGCTTTAATTACTGGGAGTGCATAGCGCGATCCTCCCAAGACCATTAATTTTTTCACGTTATTCCCTCCTTAGTATTTGCAGCTCAAAATAATATCACAGATTCTATCTACATCCTCCAGTGCCAAATCAGCATACAAGGGCAGTGTAAGTACACGCTTGCTGATATGTAAGGCAACCGGTGTCTTCGTAACATCATACTTACCGTGGAAGCACTCAAATGTATTGGTCAAAGGGTAAAAATACTTTCTGGCTCCAATTCCGTTTTCCGCTAATTTATCAAATACTTCTGTACGGCTTGCTCCAAACAATTTTTCCTCAAATACAACCGGAAAATAGGCATAATTACTTTTTACGTCATTCTGGACACAGTTAAGCTGGATTCCATCCACACCATTCAGTCTTTCACGATATCTTTCAACCGCAGCCTTGCGCTTTGCGATTTCCTCATCTACATGACGAAGATTGCAAAGTCCCATTGCTGCGCAGAACTCATTCATTTTTGCATTTGCGCCAACAGCAGGTACTTCTTCTGGTCCGTGGATACCAAAGTTCTTCAGTTCATAGAGTTTAGCTCCCAGTTGTTTATCCTTATAGCAGACAGCACCACCCTCGATACTATTAAATACCTTCGTGGCATGAAAGCTGAAGCATGATACATCACCAAAGGATCCGATTCCCTTTCCTTTGTATGTTTCACCAAACGTATGCGCTGCATCATAAATAACTTTAAGCTCATATTTATGTGCAATGCGTTCAATCTTTTCAATATTGCAAACATTACCATACACATGAACCGGCATGATTGCGCAGGTACGATCAGTAATCAGCTTTTCAATCTTGCTTGCGTCCATGCAATAAGTGTCCGGGTCAATATCGCAAAACACCGGGGTCAATCCATTACGAACAATTGCATGAGTCGTAGATGCAAAAGTAAAAGGTGTTGTGATAACTTCGCCCTGTAAATTCATCGCCTGCAGAGTGAGTTCCAAAGCCATATGGCCATTTGTTAAAAGATCAATATTTTCAACTCCGAGATAATCGCACAGATTCGCCTGAAGTTCCTTGTGCTTCGGACCCATGTTGGTAAGCCAATGACTATCCCACATAGATGTAATCTCGTTCATGTACTCATCAAGTTCTGGCATTGACGAGCGTGTCACCAAAATTTTGTTTTCCATAATTTTAAACCTCCTCATCTTTTAAGGAACGATTTTACCATTCCAAATAGGTATTCAAATTCTTCCAGATGCAACAACGCAGATGTTCCAACATAAATTGCAGCACCTGCTATAATCTGAATAAATAGTACAATAATCGTTGGGAGCCGCAGCAGTCCAACAAAATAGACAATAATGCCCATAAGTAACGCCATAACAATAGACGGGAGTATATCTCTCAGCTGTTCAAAATAATTGTAATCAAGAAGTTTCCAATTCGGCCATGAATTTAGAACCTGACTACATATGCCCGAAACTATCAAACTATACGCCATTGCCATAACGCTAATTCTCATTGTAAGCAACAATAACGTTAAACCCATTATTTTCTTTACAATTTCCAACTTAAGAAAAAGATCACTTCGCCCCATAGCTTTGATAGCATTAAGATTTGCAGTGTGTATAGGCCAAAACATATATGTAAAGCAGAAAATTCTCAAGTATGGCACGCACGGCAGCCACTTATCGGTCAAAAGCAACTTAACCACCGGCTCAGCGCAGAACATTAGTCCCATCATCAATGGTGCCATAATGTATGTACTCGTTTTTATTGCACGACGAGTCATACTCTTAACGCGATCGCAATGGTCTTGTTCTCCCGCCATCGATGGTAATAGCACGCTATCGATTGAAGCATTTATGTTGGTCACTATCACCTTAGGAAATTTGTCTCCTTGATTATAGTAAGCCAAATCAGCTGACGTATATATTTTGCCAATGATTAAATTTCGCAAATTATTGTACACGGTATCTAAGAGAGAAGATATCAACAACTTCCACCCATAGGAAAGTAAGCCTTTTAGGCGTTTCCATGAAAACATCTTCTTAGGGCGCCATTTCACTGTAACCCAAAGAATCAAGGTATCAATTGCTGTGTTTGAAAGTTGTTGTGCAACAATGGACCACACACCACATCCAACATATGCCATACCAATTCCAAGAAATGCTGAAAAAATTGTTCCGCCCAATGTTGCAAAAAAAAACCTCTTAAACAACATATTTCGCGAGACATAAGATTGCTGTATTCCTTTCACGCCTGATATAATTATCGTCAAACTTATGACACGAATAATTGATATTAGTGAATCATCACTATAAAACCTTGCAATATGCGGTGCCGCTACAAACATTCCTACGTATAAAACAAGACACACCGCTAAATTAAAATAGAATACCGAAGAAAAATCCAAATCGTCAGCATTCTTCTTTTGTACAAGTGCAGTACCAAGACCACTATCTACAAAGACTTGCATAATTGTAATAAAGACCATAACAAGTGAGACTGTTCCGAAATCACTTGGTGTCAAAACACGTGCGAGAACAATGGAAACAATTAAAGTAACAAACTGGGCACCGCAGCGTTCTGCAAATCGCCAAAAAAAATTAATCATTGTACTCTGTGTTTTTTTAGAATCCATTATACAACCACCTCTCCATCTATTTTTGTGTACAATTGCCAGAGAGAACGAATCATCGTTCCTTTCCTGTGGATATTCGCCTTATTTTTGAAAATTGCTTTAGACAATAGTTTTTTCTTTTCAATACATGTGCAATACAGCGCAAATTTCTTGATAACATTTCATATGTGTCCAGCATTGTTTATTACTAAATTCATATCTATACCTCATTCTGTTAAGATTTTCTCCCATTCCCTATAAATAACTTTTTTTCTCTGTTCATAACACTGGATATTATTTTCCATAACATTTGTATCGTACTTCAATACATTTTCTATATTTGTAAACTCAACCTCACTTATCGAATAAAGTTTATATCCGAATTGCTCATAGTACTGCTTTGTTAATTCAGGAACGTATACTTTTTTACCCAAATTTAGCATTAATGAAATATTTCCTAATGCCTGCTGTCGATTATTATTATATATACCAACATCACATGAATTCAAAAAATCAACATATTTTTCATACGACATATACTCCGTTATTGGATAAAATCTATCACCAAAAATTTCTTTTCCTTTTTTTATAACATCCTCCCGATATTGAGCCTCCCCATAAGATAACGGACAACATATCTTTATTTTTTCTGTATCTAAGTGCTTCATCTTTTGGAAAATATCCAAATGTTGATTTGAGTCTGTTGCTGAGTTTCCAATCACAATTATATTTGACTTTACAACTTTATGTTCATCTCGCGCCTTCATAAGAATGTTCTCGTCCTCTTGTCCAGAAGGAACCACTGCAGTATATAATTTATCATTGGCAATATTTCCAAATACTTCCTCAAATGCTTTCCTTTCAGGCTTTGTCAACAAAATAATACCTTTGGCACACCTTATACAATAAGTTACTATACATTTTGTTAACTTCAATTTTACAGAAAGATTTTTCTTTCGTAATACTTCATAATCCCCACCCCAAAATTGCCAATATGTTTTTTCCATAATCTTTTTACCGTAGATTGGCAAAACATATTGTAATGTAAATACTCCACTTACAATTATTTTATCTGCTGTTCTTAAATCTTCTAGTAATTCTCTATTTAAAATAAATTCCTTATATGAAAGTATCCTATGTACGTTAGATAAGATGGGAAGATTCTCTTCTTTTCGGCGATCTATCGTATAGTATGACTTGTCATATTCAGGAAAATTTGTTTCCATAAAGGAAATCATTGACTTAGGAAATCCGTTAGTTTTATTTATAAAATAAACTATTTTCATCTTTATACTCCAATACTTATGTTTTAATCTCATATACTTTATCAAAAGCGGGCAACAAAAAGCAAGATCCATATACTACTGAAAATCCAATTGATGGATTAAGTAATAACGTCATAATCACAGCCACAATTGCACCTTTATGCTTCTTATAAAACTTGAAAGTATCACCAAAAGGATACAAATATAAACATCCCATAGGTATTCCCCAACAGGATAGTGCTGTTATAATTGTTGAATCATTAAATACGCCCGATTCTGGACTTACTCCATATTCCAAAATTCCACCCAAAAACGGATGGCTAATTATTTCTTCAATTGGTTTCATATAATTTTGAATTCTCAAGACTGTTGCAGAATATTCTCCAACACTAATCCCCTTCAATTGCATTCCGATTTCTGTCATTCTAACAAATACAGCGTTATTCATATTGGCAAAGCTTGTTACTTCACGTCCACCAGCAATATCAATTAAAATTTGTCCAATATTTGCTCTTATTAAGTACAAAAATATTCCGACTCCAGCTGTCATCATCAACATGTAAACTTTCTTTTTACCACGTCCAGAAAATGCAATTTCAACAACACATCCAACTATTGCTGTTAAAATTATAATCATTGAGGAGGTTTTTAAAACGAGTCCAATCATTAATAAACCTAGAAGCGTAAACCAAGTTTTAAATTTTCTTTTAATTGCATATCGTCCACATACTGGAAGAAGCATTGAAGAAATATATGCTAGCTGATACCCTCCTCCTATCATATATCCATTTAAATCTGAACGATGCGTTGCATATAATCTAGCTGCACCTGGATGTTTAAAATAGTATAGTATTGCACATATACACATTATTCCTATCCATATCATTGAAACGGTTACAATTTTTCTTAGTCGTTTTTTTTTATCCTCTGAATAGTAAAATGCTCCCATTAAAAGCACTATTAAATATATAGCATACGTTCCTCCATAACTAATTGCAGTCTTTTTATCGTCTGATATTATCAAAAGCACCACATACAGAACAAAAAACAACAAAAAAATAACACACCTTTTCTCTTTTAGAAAATATAACTTTGGTGCCTTTAGCAGAGCCAGCATAATCCATATCATTGCAAGTAAAAACATGATAAAGTTATATCCGTCCCATATTATCCTTCCAATGCCGAATACCGCAAAACTTATTGCTATACAATCCAAGATGGGTGTTTTTTTTATTTTTTTTATTGATTTGATTTTCATGTATGTTTTCTCCTTTCCTGCGTTATATCTTTTTTAGGCGTTTGCGAAACGCCTAAATCTATTTGCTGACAAGACATCCGCGTATGTCATGAATACCTTCAAGCAGTTTCGGGATATTTACGGTAAGCACTTCAGTAAAGTATTCAAAACCATCACAACCGATAATTGGTCAGAATTCGCTGATCTCTCAAAACTTGAGAAGATGGCGGATGCGCTTGTCTACTATGCTCACCCATACTCATCCTGTGATTAGGTTTTCGTCAGATAAAGGTTAGTCACAAATAAAACTTTTGCTTTTGACATTCTTATCTATCTTCCAATCGCTCTTTCTGAGATTCTATTGTAGGAAAAAACTTCCATACCCTTCTTTTCCGCTACAGCTTTCATTTCCAGATACTTATCCGGACTATCAATAATTTCTTTCAGGATCTTCTCAATGCATTCAACGGAATCTTCACGAATGAACTCAGCATTTCCTCCGAGATCAATATGCGTAGTACCTTCCCAGTACTTGCAAACCATGGGAATTCCAAGACCTGCAACCTGTTCCCAATAAACGGAATGTCTTCCCGGAAAAACAACTAAATCCGCAGCAGCAAAATATTCATATGACTGATTGCCTTTCGCCCATCCGATATACTGGATTTTTTCTCCATCACAGAACTTTTCAACCTTATCCCTCAGCTGCTCTTCAATGGATCCGAACACCAGAAGCTTTACCTTTTTGTCCTGAATTTGTTTTACTGCCTGCATAAGTAAAAGTGTCTGCGTCTTAAAGGCATCAATTTTTCCACCTGTAACAATTAAGAAATCATCGGCAGCTATCTTATGCTTTCTTCTAACTTCAGCTCTTACTTCTGGTTTTTTTGCCTCTGCAACAGCATCGTCATCTGCCCCCATTACTAGAAGACCACACTTTTTCTTATCAATCCCATATATATCCGACAAGAAATCAACGCGCGAGGGCATAACTCCGAAAAATTTTTCTGTGCATGGTTCAATTGCCTTTGCACACGGTTTCCACCAGAAACGATAAAGAATATTCTTTGATACCCATGTTCTAGCACTATTTGAAAAATCCGCATGGTTATCAATGAAGATTTTAACGTTCGGGTGTTGCTTCTTATATTTTGCGAATACTCTTATATCTTGAAACTGAATATTATGGATGCATATCACATCTGGATTTGCTTGCTCAATGGCCTGATATGTTCCACTAAATCTACCAATCTGTTTATTAATTTTATATGGCAATTTATAAAGAAACGGCAATCGCACAACATGCACGCCATATTCATTACTATAATCAAATGATGTCTGACAAGGTCCCCATTCTCCCTTGTTAAAACAATAGGGTGTAGTTATTACTGTCACCTTATGTCCAGCTAGAGCGTGGCATTTGCTCACACAATTCTCTTGATAATTCAGCCCCTCCGTATAGCCCATTGCCAAGTTCACATGTAAAATGTTCATACTACTTCTCCACTCATATCAACTTCTTCAAATCATATATATCTGAAAGTGATTTTACTTTGTATCTCAGAACGTTCCCTTGCAAGAAGGAAATGACAGGATTACTAGAATAAGTTTTTTTCACGCTAAAAGAAACTCCATATTTCTTTAGTTCGCTTCTGCATTTCTCAACTTCCTTCAGATACGGAATATAAAGTGCATCTTTTGTTTTCTTTGAATGTGTTTCCGAGCTTGCATTTACGCACTCTTCTGTTAAATAGCGCAGATTCTGGAAGTGATAAAAAACAACCGAAAATTTTTTACCGCTCTTTTTTTCCTTAAAATAAATCTTTCCGTCTACAGCGCTATCATATACATACTGGCGCAAGTTCCATGGTGCAACACCGCCTCCAAGATGCTGTAGTTCATGTACACCATCAAACAGTGTCGGGAATTTCTCAATATATTTTTGATCTCCCATCCGTTCCGGCTCATACAAATGAAAGCACCACTCCGCACAACGTTCCTTCCACCATGTCAATGCTTTCCGTGCATTCGGGGTCTGATCGAAATAGTTAAATTCCACACAATACTTTCCACTTCTCTTGCAAAGCCGTTGATCCTTTAAGCTATTCGTAAAACGGTGTGGCGTAATTACAACATTGGCATTGTGCTCTGCAATTTCATCAAAAAGAATTTGCGGATCGTTAAAAAAGAACAAATCTGCATCTATGTAAGTACAGCTATCAACTTTATAATGATCTAACACATACTCAATAATTACCGGCGTACACGTCCAACAATATTCTGCCTTTGACCGTTCACCTTTTAACTTCAAAAGATCTTCATTTTCAAACATACTATGATGCAAGATTACCGCATGTTTGAGATTCATTGAACTCAGAATTTCTCTAGAACGGTCATCAAAGCAGAAAATATATAAAGTAAAATTTTCCGTGGCTCGTTCCAATGATCTATATAATGCAATTCCTTTATCTAAATAATAACTATCAAAAAGCGTACAAAAGTTAATCATTATTCACTCCCATAATTTCCAGATACTCATCGTAATTTCGAATATATTCTTTACCATCATAGTGAGTGCTTGCAAGTACCAGTAGAACGGAATCCGAAGAAAAATCATACATATCTTTCCAAATCATCTTTGGAAGATAAACGCCCATCATCGGTTTGTTCAATTCGACAATGTATTCTTCTCTTCCATCAGTGATTCTCACCTTGCTCTTTCCGGCAACATTGATCAAAACAAATTCAGATTCTTTATTAGCATGCTGTCCACGTACAACTGTACTGTCCGAATCGTAAATATAAAATACACGCTTAATATCAAACGGAATTGCCTGACCTCCTTCGATAACGACAAGCTTTCCTCTCTCATCACCAAGGTCAGCAAACTGCAAAATCGGACATTTTTCTTTCAAAGTCATGGTTCATTTCTCCTTCTATTTTTTTTACAGAACAATCATACCAATGCGTACTTATTCAAATTCATTCAGTGCATTGATTACATAAGTCTGCTCTTCTTCTGTCATTCCGTTGTACATCGGAATCGACAACACCGTCTTAGCCAAATGCTCCGTAATCGGCAGGAAGCCTTCCTTATGCCCTAAATACCGATATGCTTCTGCAAGATGCGGAGGGATGGGATAGTGAATAATTGTTCCAATCTCCTTCGCATTCAGGTAATCAATCAAGCGATCACGTTCTTCACAGCGAATAACATACTGATGCCATACGCATGTTGCACCTTCTGCTAAAGTAGGTAACTGAATCTTCTCATTCTTGATTTCGTGAGAGTATCTCTCAGCAATTTTCACCTTCTCATCAGTGAGTTCTTGCATATGCGACAGCCTTACTCTAAGAAGTCCGGCCTGCAATTCATCCAGACGAGAATTTGCACCAACAACCTTGTTGTAATATCTCTTCTCACTGCCATAGTTTCTGAACACTTTGAACTCTTTTGCAAGGTTTTCGTCATTTACAACAACGGCGCCAGCATCACCAAAAGCACCAAGGTTTTTAGAAGGATAAAAGGAGAAGCAACCGACATCACCAAAGGTACCCGTCATTTTGCCGTTGAAACATGCTCCATGTGACTGGGCGCAATCTTCAACAAGACGGAGATTATGCTTTTTGCAAATTCCCACAATCTTATCCATTTGAGAAGCCATACCGTACAAATGCGTAACAAGGATAGCCTTAGTCTTGTCTGTAATTTTTTCCTCAATCTCATTCGGATTCATTCCAAAATGCTCATCCGGTTCGACAAATACCGGGCTAGCGCCATTGATCGTAATGCCCATTACGGATGCAATATATGTATTACCCTGAACAATGACTTCATCACCATCCCCAATGTTGAGGAGTCGAAATGCAATCCACAGCGCGTCCAAACCGCTCGCCAATCCTACACAATATTTGGCACCAGTATAGGATGCAAATTCTTCCTCAAAAGCAGATACCTCTTTACCCAGCACATACCAGCCAGAGCGGAGAACTTCCACTGCTTTATTTTCAAATTCTTCTTGATATTTGAAGAATCCTCGATCCATTCTATTAGGCATAATTTTCATAATAGGTTCCTCCATTTATTAACTATATCTTCATTCTAAGGAAATACACTTTCCTCACAGCCTCTTAATAACCCTCGCTGGATTACCAGCAATCACACAGTTATCTTCAAACTTTCCGCATACCACAGCACCGGCACCGACAACGCAACCATCACCCAGCACTGTGCCTTTCAGGATTATGCTGTTGCACCCGATGAAGCAGTTCTTACCGATTTTGATTTCTCTGCTCGGCACCAGGTCGCTGTCACCGCCATTTTCATCCCGAAGCAGTTTGTTTCTGGTTTCTGCTTCGATAGGATGGAAGTCATTATCCAGAATCTTGCTGTTACCACCAATGCAGGTATTCTCACCAATCGTGATCTTCCTCCGGGCGTAAATCGTTGCTCCCGAAATTCCCACGTTATCTCCGATTTCAATTTCTGCCCCCGGAGCACGGGTTACAATAATCGTCCGGCTGTAAAGGCCCACCAGATTGCTGAGGAAGCTACTCTTAATCGTGACGTTCTCACCAATCTTCAGCTTAGCACCGTCCTTGTTGAAAATAATGGACACACCCTTCAGCAAGAGGTTCTTTCCATATTCAACTTTTGTCATCTTCATAACCAGCTTGAACCAGTTACTGTTCATTCCCTCTCGCCTCCTTTACAGCTTCAGAATTTCTTCTGCATACTTCTGTACACTTATGTTTCTAGTTAGATTTTTCTCAAGGTTTTCCCGGCTTCTGGCTCCCATTGCTCTCAGTTCTTCGCTGCCAGCATTGTCAATGAACCAGCGGATATTTTCTTCAACCTTGTCATACTCACCCGGTTCGCAACACAGACCGCCTTTGGTGTCCTCGATAATGCAACGGATCTCAGAGCCAGATTCCAAAACCCCAATTACTGGCCTTGCCGCAGATGCCAAACCGTAATATTTTGACGGGCAACTCACGCCTTTGATACCTTTTGCATTCACGCACCAGTGAACATCACCGGCGTTCAAAGAATATATCAAGTCAGCCTTGTCCTGATACGGAATAAAGGTCACATTGTCCATGTGATGCTCTGCCACATAGTCTTCCAGTGTCTTCAGCACAGAACCGGCTCCAACGAAAGCAAAGACAACCTCTCGTCCGTCTGCGGTCTTTGTACCGGCACCGAACTTCTCAACCACTTTGATAAGATTCTCAAGGTCGTAGTACAGACCGATATTGCCGGAGTACATGATGACGAACTTGCCATCCAAACTGTATTTCTTCTTGAAAGCAACTACTCTCTCGTTATCTGATTCCAGCGGATAGATTTCGTTCTCATCGATCCAGTTGTTGATCATGACAGTCTTCGGGACTTTCTTGCTCTTGAACCGCCCTTCTACCGTCTCAACCAGATCTCGACCAACTGTGATGATCAGGTCACTTCTCTTGCAGCTGAACTTGTCAAACCACATCATGGCGTCGGTCACAAATTTGCTCTTGGTGTAACCAACCGCCAGCACCTGTTCCGGGTTGAAGTCCTGAATGTTATAGATGTACTTAGCGTGTTTTACCCATTTTCCCCAAACACCCAGCAGGCCGCCGAGAATAGGCGGTTGGGAGATAGAGAACACATAGTCTTGTTTTCCGACTTTGAATGTCGCACCCATTGCTCCAAAGAAATAGGAGACAATGTTCTTCACACGGCTCTTCTTGTTGGTCTTGCTGAACTCCGGCACCCGGATTCTCAGCACTTTCACGCCGTTGATTTCTTCTTCGTAATACTTCTGTGTCTTATATTTATCTTCAATAGTCCCAAGGTAGCTCGGAACCACACAAATTACCGTAATATCAAACTTATCCAGCATTCCCTCCGCCAACTCACGGAGGATCTGACCCGTGGATGCAGTATCAGGTATGTAATAATGTGCATAGAGCAGCAACTTCTTTTTTGCCATCCTGCATCTCCTCTCTGTGTATTTCCACGTCCTTAGTCACTTAGTCACGCTGGAAAATATCTCTCGTATAAACTTTCTCTTTCACATCATCAAGGCACTTGTCATAGCGGTTCGCAATGATGGCCTGGCTCATTTCCTTGAACTTGCCAGGGTCGTTGACCACTACAGAGCCGAAGAAAGTCTCTCCATCTTTCAGGGTCGGTTCGTAAATAATGACCGTGGCACCCTTGGCCTTGATGCGCTTCATAACACCCTGAATAGAGCTCTGGCGAAAGTTATCGGAATTGGACTTCATCGTCAGACGGTAAACACCGATAGTCACAGACTTTTCCTGCTGTGCGTTATACTCGTTGTCCTCGTCATAGCCGTAGTAACCAGCCAGCTTCAGGACACGGTCAGCAATGAAGTCTTTTCTTGTTCTGTTGCTTTCCACGATTGCTTCAATCAGGTTTTCCGGCACATCGGCATAGTTCGCCAGCAGCTGCTTCGTATCTTTCGGCAGGCAGTAACCGCCGTAGCCGAAGGACGGATTGTTGTAATGGCTACCGATACGCGGATCAAGGCAGACACCATCAATGATCTGCTGAGTGTTCAGGTCCTTGCTTTCTGCGTAAGTGTCCAACTCGTTAAAGTAAGCAACGCGCAAAGCCAGATAAGTATTGGCGAACAGCTTGACTGCCTCGGCCTCAGTGAAGCCCATGAACAGTGTGTCGATGTTCTCCTTGATAGCGCCTTCCTGCAGCAGACCCGCAAACTCATGAGCAGCCTCTACCAATCTTTCGTCAGCCAAATCGGTGCCAACGATGATACGAGAAGGATACAGGTTATCGTAGAGGGCTTTGCTCTCTCTTAAAAATTCCGGGCTAAAAATAATATTCTTGCTCTTGAACTTTTCTCTTACACTTGCCGTATAGCCCACAGGGATCGTGGACTTGATGACCATGATGGCGTTCGGGTTATACTCCATGACCAGCTTGATCACAGCCTCGACAGCAGATGTGTCGAAGTGCTGCGTGTGGCTATCGTAGTTGGTCGGAGCCGCAATAACAACAAAGTCCGCATCAGAGTATGCAGCCTTTGCATCCAGAGTTGCGGTCAGGTTCAATTCTTTTTCTGCGAGATACTTCTCGATATAGTCATCCTGAATCGGAGACTTACGGTTATTGATCAAATCCACTTTCTCTGGGATAATATCCACAGCTATCACTTGATGATGCTGAGAAAGTAATGCAGCAATTGATAAGCCAACATAACCGGTACCAGCAACCGCAATTTTATAGTCCTTCATCATAATCCCATATCCTCCTGAAACCATAATTCATTATTAATACTAAAATTTTGAAATAAACATTCTATTTCTACCATACAAACTCCGCATCCCAGACATCCACTCCAGAATCCTGATAAACATCCACCAATCGTGCTCTTAGCATTTCCTTGCTAACACCTTTTTTCAAAATCACCTGCAGGAACCCGCCCCCACCGGCACCAGAAATAAATTTCCCATCAATCAGCTCCTCACAGCTTGCAAAAATCTGATCAATGCAGGTATTGGTTGAACCAGCATCCAGCTTCTTGGACACTTCCCAATGTTCATTCAGCAGTCTGGCAAAAGCATCTACATCTCCCTGTTCCAGTTCATATCGCATCATGACAGCCAGATGCTTCATCTCTTCCAACGCTTCTTTTGATTCTTTTTTTCCGCCGATATAGTTTCCGACTACATCCCGAAGCAGATTTCTTGCCAGACGACGTTGTCCGGTGTAAATGAGTGCAAACCTTTCCTGAAGCTCTGTCTTTGTAGCCTCATCTAAGTCCAGGTATTCCACTTTCAGCTTCTGCTTCATACCAGATCTGGAGGTGATATATTTAATACCGCCTGTAAGTCCTCCAACCTGGTCCTGCCAGCCGCCACCAGTACTCATAATCTGTTCCAGATTCAATACCAGTTCATATACGTCAGAATCACTCCAGCTTGTGCCCAGGAATTTCCCCAGAGCACGAACACAGGCTCCTGAGAGGATACTGCTTGTGCCAAGACCGGAACCTTTTGGAACTCCTTTTACACAAGTAGACATGTAGAAGCCACCGCCCATCTCATCCAGGATTTTTTCCAGATCAGCTTCCCCTTCCATAGGGATAATTCCACACGCAATCAGTGCTGCTTTATGAAGGGCAAAGGAATCGTAAGGATTATGACAATCCTGAATTTCTGCTGCAGTTGTCACAACACCATGTGCATCCAGATCGAGACTTGCAAATTCAATATGTTTTTCTGGCAGCTTTCTTAATTCCACTTCGATTGGTTCCTGTCCATTCAGCAAAATTGCAGCATTTAATACAACGCCTCCTTTTTCATTACAATATGGAGGAGTATCGGTCCAGCCACCTCCCCAGTTCACACGAACCGGAAGGCTTACTTTTACCTGATTTTCTGCAATCTTATATTTCTTTACCTGATTTACATTACTTGCTTTAAATATTTCCTGCTGGATTGTGGCAAAGCATTTCTGCTCTATCTGGTCGTAGCTGGTTCCATGAAAGTTCTTTTTCATAAACTTCATGGAACGGGAAATGCTGTATAAAACACGGATTTTCTCTTCAAATGGCAATTCTTTTTCTGCCATTTCCATAAGCATGTCAAACTGTTTTTCATCCAATTCTGTAATGCCAAATGTTTTCAGGGAATCTACATAATGTTCTCCAGCACGTAACCGATTCAGGAAACGCTCTATAAGGATTCGGTTTTCCAGTTTTTCTTCCCATGGAACCAATACAGAAGCATCTGCTATCTGGAAAGATTCTTCCAGAGAATAACGTTTCAGAGACTTCCATTCTGAAACCTTCACTTCATCTGCTTTTTCAGAACTCATTCTATGAAGAAGCAATGCCCAGGAAACAGCTTTTTCCTGGCTATCTGTAACCGGATAAAGCTTCGCCTTCCACAAAGAGTGATCTTCACTTTCCCAGATATCTTCTGTCTTTAAATTATTTAAATTTATAAAGCTCTGTAAATCTCCGTCAAGGAAGCTGCCTCTTTCTTCCAGTGTTTTCTTCGGATTATCTTTAATTCCATATCCTCTTACGATATATCTCTTTTCGCCATTCTCTCTTTTTAACGCAACTCCATGCAGCACCATGGATGGAACCGTTACATCTTTAAGCTCCAGCTGTGAAATCACACAGTCTTTTTCTAAAACAGTATTTCCTATCAGCCAGCTGTTTTCCACATAACATTTATCAGCCAGTTGTACTGTTCCCTCAATAAGAGCATTATGTACTGCTGCCTGTACTTTTTTCTCAGATTTATAATTGGTAAATACCATTGGCTTCCAATCCAGATACTCATAATCTGCAATCTCATCTGTTAAAAGAGCCAGAAGCTCCCTGGTTGTTCCAAAATGAATAAATTCAGCAGGAGAAAGGCAAATCAGCTTCATTCCGAATGAATGCAATGCTTCCCATATTCTGGTACGACATTCAGTTAGTTCTTCACAGAAGGTTCCTTCTGGCTGCTCTTTGTAGTACTGCTCCAGTGTAGAATCTTCAGCTAATGGATAAAGAAAATCTCCATATAAACTGATTCGTGATTTTTCATTGACAAAACGGGCGTATTTTTCTGCATCGACTTTGCCATCTGTCTGAACCAGTGATAATAGAGCATTCATCAGGTTTACATCAAACAAAACTGCGCCTGTATCCAGGTCTACATTTCCATGGGTATTTACAGCCCCTAATTTTTCCAGAGTTTCAATGGATTGTTTATGAAGGAATTTTTTTACATAGTCTTTTCCATTATTCAGGAATACGCCATGATCTTTTCCCACATCTACCGGAGATTTCATGGAGATTGCTGCGGCACCATGAAACTGTGCATCGATCTGTAATGGATTAAACAAAAGAAGGACATCACCGGAAAGTACCAGCATTCCTTCACGGAAGCGCGATGGTACCCCTGCCATGCCTATAAGAAACTCATCAAATAAAGTTGACGCTCTTCCATCAGGAAGTTCACGTGGTACAGGCGAAAAAAGCTTTCCACATACAGAATATTGCGGAACACGTTTACTATCGCCGCCAGAATGAATTACAAGGATTCGCTTATTGTGGAAATCTCCTGCAATATCTTCCTGCTCTGCCAGTTTTCGCAGCACCTGCAAAGTAGCGCCTCCAGATCCAACTCTTTTTCCATCTGGATCTGGTAATACGAGATATTTTGTTTTACATGGAAGCACATTTTTATTTTGTCGATATGTAATCTGACTTTGAAAAGCATTGGCCTGCTCATCATTTGATGCAGTCAATACTATGTAATCCCATTGTGCAAAGCTTCTTTTTCGGATGGATCGCTGATAATCTTCCCATGCGTCTATATAGCTTTGTCTTAAAAACAGATTTTTCATCTTTTTGTATTGATCAATTATCATAACTTTCTATCAATTATCCGGTAACCAGATTTCCTTTCCATTATTATGTATACGAAGCAATATAAAATCACATAGATCCATCTTTCTTAACCACAACCATAACGGTCTTCAAAAGTATCTTAATATCCAGTCCTATATTCCAATTCTCTATATACTCTTTATCCAACCTCACAACTTCCTCAAAGTCCGTAATATCACTCCTGCCACTAACCTGCCACATTCCCGTTATCCCAGGTTTAATTGCAAGCCTTACCTTGTGATGCGGTTCATACAAATTCGTCTCCGAAATCAAAGGTGGTCTCGTCCCCACAATGGACATATCCCCTTTCAGCACATTAAAAAATTGCGGGAACTCATCCAGACTTGTCCGTCTGATAAAATCTCCCACTCCGGTCTTATGTGACCCATCCGGCAGCACCTTATTTCCAATAACTCGGGGGTCGAAGTCCATCTTGAACATTTTTCCATCGCCCAGTTTGTTCTCTTTCATAAGCTCGGCTTTCCGCGCTTCCGCATCCATGTACATGCTGCGGAATTTGTACATTTTGAATTTTTTTCCATTCTTTCCCACACGTTCCTGGGAGAAGAAAATCGGGCCCGGGGATGCTAGGTAGATGGCGGGGCCAACGAAAATAGTAATGATTCCTGTGAAAATACAGCCAACCAGTCCGCCGCAGATGTCCATCAGGCGCTTCAGGAAAAGCTGCCCGAAGGATGCATAGTTCAGACTTGTGGTCAGAACTGTGTAGCTTCCAACCTTTTCCACAAACTGTCTTTTGCCAGTCTGGTTGGTGATTTTTGCAAGGTTCAGATGAACGGTTACGCCGGTTTCGGTGAGCTTGTCGATAAGCCCATCCGGGTATGGCAGATTTTCGGAGATGACGATCAGCACCTCGTCGACCCACTCCTGGCAGACGTACATAGGCACGTCACTTTCGCATGCAACTACAGGGACGCCACAGATTTTCTCACCGGTACAATCCTCATCGATCACAACCACTCCGGCAAGGGAATATCTGGCATAATTGTTTTCCTGCATGCTGT
>ERZ772893.877-NODE-877-length-34965-cov-5.412776_pt1 | contig 34965 bp, 33 predicted proteins | sample MGYA00511482_ERZ772893 | MGnify/ENA primary metagenome ERZ772893 (study PRJEB29015, sample SAMEA2737687) | human gut metagenome | biome: human gut; feature: human-associated habitat; material: faeces | place: China | collected 2012 ... | reverse complement strand
GGCGAATAGTACCGTGTACATCATAACCTTTTTCCAATAAGAATTCGGCCAGGAACGATCCGTCCTGTCCTGTAATACCTGTGATTAGTGCTACTTTTCTTTCCATAATTAATAGAATCAATCAAATAATGTTTTTTTGTTTTATGCTTGTGAAAATTCTTTGATACGTTGTTCTTCATTCAGGCGGCAAACCAACAGCCTTCCGTTCTTTTCTGCCACGATGTAACCGTCCAGTCCTTCTAACACCACTTTCTGCTCGTCTGCCACGTGTACCACGCAGTTCCGGCATCCAAATAGCTTCACGTTGTTTCCCACGTATGCATTTCCGTTCTCATCCTGCGGCAACAATGTGTGCAGCGAACCCCAGCTGCCCAAGTCGCTCCAGCCGAATTCCGCCGGCAGTACATCAATTTCTTTCGCCTTTTCCATGACGGCATAGTCAATTGAAATTTTCTCGCAGGTAGGGAAGAGACGTTTCAGTTCCTCTTGTTCCTTATCCGTAAATAAGGCAGGTTCCAGTTCGTCCATTACTCCGGCTATCTGCGGTGCATACATCTGGATGGCCTTGGTAATGGTTTCCACGTTCCATACGAATATGCCCGCATTCCAGAAAAAGTTTCCGGCAGCTACATACTTCAGAGCAGTTTCTTTGTCTGGCTTTTCCTTGAAAGCCTCCACTTCGTAAATACCTCTGCTGTCAGCCTCTCCTTTGGCAGCAATGTACCCGTAACCCGTTTCCGGACGGCTGGGCTTGATACCCAAGGTCACGATGGCAGCTGATTCCGCTGTCTTTTCGAGTGCGGCAGCGATACACCGTGCGAATTCAGCGGTATTTATCACCAGGGCGTCCGAAGGTGTGACCACGATGTTTGCCTCCGGAAACTCCTTCTTGATTTTCCAGCAGGCATACGCTATGCAAGGAGCTGTGTTATGCGCTTCCGGTTCAGCCAGAATATGGCTTTCCGTTAATTCCGGCAATTGTGTCTTTACGATGTCTGTGTATTTTTCGCTGGTTACCACCCAGAAATTCTCTATCGGGCAGAGCGGAAGAAAACGCTCTACGGTAAGCTGTATCAGCGATTTACCACATCCCATCACATCAATAAATTGTTTGGGATATTCGGGGGTACTCATAGGCCAGAACCGGCTGCCGATTCCGCCTGCCATAATGACTACATGTGTTTGCATTGTTTATTTTTTATACTATTATTTATTTTGATTTATTTCTTTGTAAAGAATGCCTATTTCTTTGTTGATAGTATCAATATTGAAAGTTGTTTGGGAAAGAATGATGGATTGTTTTGTAAGATGATTTCTTAATGTGTTATCTTTTATTAGACGTTCCATTTGAATTGCAAATTTATCATAATCTCCTGGCTGGAAAAGTAGGAGATTTTCTCCATCTTTTGCAATATCAGGAATTCCACCTACGGGAGTGGTAATGACCGGCAATCCGTATGCCCAGGCATCTAATACCGCCATTGGGAAACCTTCCGCATAACTTGGTAAGCAAAAAAATGATGCTTCTTTGAATGCTTTGTCTTTATCTTTTCCGTTTATCCATCCTAAAAATTTTGTCTGTAATTCTATTCCTAATTCTTTTGCTAGTTTTATCCCATTCTCAATTTCTCCGTTTCCTGCAAATACAATTTCCCAGTCAGGATATTGGGGGGCTATCTTAGCAAAGGCTTTAATCATATCTGTATATCCCTTTCTTGCATTTACAGTTCCGGCATACAAAATAATATTTTGTTTTGTATATTTTTCAGGGAGAATTTCAGTCGTACAAGGATTATAAATAACTTGTATTTTGTTTCCTAAATGGAAAGTGTCATTTACATATTTTTCCCATAGCTGTGATAATACAATTACTTTATCCGCATGTTCGAAAAGATATTTATATATTTTTTGATATTTCCCATTGATAGTTGTTTCGGGAGAGAATGCATGAAAATGTACAATTACTTTTTTCTTCCATAATATAGACCACCACATAAAAAGGCTCTTCCGGATAGCCGATGGAGGTTCACTTGTGTGAATGTGGACGATATCATAAAAAGGAAGATTCAGTATAAATAGAATCCATCCTTTGCAGAAGTATAATAGTTTTAAGAATCCACCTTTATCAATATGTGTTTCTATCCATTTGCAGTGAAACTCTTTCCATTGTTTACCCTTTTGATGAGCTTTTACAACGGAAGTAATACCGCCACGCGTTTTACGTGATGTTGCTATAACTAATACTTTCGTCATTATTCTTTAAATTTAATTATTTTAGCAGGTATACCACCAATAATAGCATTATCTGGCACATCATGAGTTACTATTGCGTTAGCACCAATAGTAACATTATTACCTATTTTGATATTTCCAAATATTTTTACGCCTAAACCAAAATAACAATTATCTCCTACAATGACTTTGTTTTTATCTTCTTTTTCTGTTTTATTTCCAAAAACAACTCCAGGAAGTATCGTACAATTTTTGCCAATACGTACGTTGGGACCTATATGTATAAAATCTCCTACGTGATAAATTCGAAAACCGGCCCCTACTGTTCCTGGATAAATTGTTATACGAAGTTGAAATCCTAGACGCTTGTATTTAAAAAAATGCCAAAGAAACAATAGCCTATTTCTGTTTTTATAATATTCGATATATCTTAAGTGTTTGATATATCGAAAAATATACCAAACTTCATTATGCAAAAGATAATCTTTAAGATTGGGCTTTTTATTGTTGAAACGTTTTAAATCTTCTGAAAGAAAATAGTTTAAATCTTGTCTATTTGTAATCATAATTCTTTTATTTAGATTTGAGATAGAAATGTGTGTAGGGCTTTCCCTATTACATGGAAATCAAAATATGCTTTTCCTAGTTTATACCCTTTATGTCCTATCTCTTTAGATAATTGAGGATTTTTTGTAACCCATGCAAATGCATCTGAGAATCCATTAGGATAATCACATAGTATTATGTTTTCTTTATCTGTAAAATAATATTTAATTTCTCCTACATTATTGGAAATAATAGGAGTCCCAGATGATAAATATTCAGCAATTTTTTGTGAAAATCTAGCTTTATCTTGTTCATAATTAGGATTTAATGGAATAATGAGACCTACTGCATTTGAATATAATTGCCACAACTCAGAATTAGGTATCTTTGTCTTTATACTGATATATTCTTCTTCATTAATTTCATTGATGTATTTTTGAATGGTGTTGATTTGTATTGATGTTCCCGAAAGAACTAGTAGTAAATGGCACTTTCCTCCTTTTTCTTTATAGATACGATATGAATCAATTATAGGAATGATTTCTCTTTTGTATCCTGCATATACACAGTATAAAAAGTATGGCTCTTTTTCATGTTCTATGTGATTGGATGAAGTTTTAGTGAGTACATTAAAATCTGCCATTATAGGTACCTTAATATAAGGTTTATGAAAATGTTTTATACGCTCTATAATATATTCACTTATTGGCAGAATTCCATCAACCATATAACCAAATGTCTTAGTATATAATCCAATAGATATTTTCCTTATAAATTTGGTAGATTTAAATGTACTTCCCCATTCATGTGAAATGGTGATGATTTTATAGTTTAATAATCGTGCAAGTAATATGTATATTATATAAATATGAAAATAAGGAAATTCTAAAATAATAAAATTCTTTTTGTCTTTTTGCCTATGGATTTTTAAATCGTGATATAATGGTTTTATATTAAATAACCAGTTGATAATTTTATTCCTTTTACAAGGATAAGTAATGACTTCACCTACTTCAGAATCAATTATTTTTTCAGTTTTTTGTATACCTGCCATTCCATTGATGCTGTTAATTATTGTGCATGAATCACCTTGGGCTTTTAAACCTTTTATCATAAATCTGGTTTTTGAATTTGTGGCAGAGAATTGGTGTCCATAATTTTGTGTACAATCCAGAAAAATAATATTCATTATTATAAGCTTTAAAGTTTATGTTAGTTTAAATGGGTGATATTAATTAATCTCAGTCAGTTATTGATATATTTTGTCATAAGGATATTTAAATAATATGCCCTTTTATATTTAATATATAACGGCTGGCTATGATATACTTATAATTTGTTATATTTATGATGCTTGTATTGGCAAACTAAATATTGAATAACTGTTGGTTTATTTTAAGGTTGGTGAATGTTAAAAATAAGATTTAGAATTTTGTTCTTTAAACTTGTAAATCTTAATTGGATAGGTATATGCTTAATACTGAATAAAAGAATAATATGCTTTAAAAATGAGTTTTTGTCATTAGATAACGATATTATATGACTGACATAATTATATCGTTCTTTAATAAAAAAAATCCCTTTTTCTGATATCGCTTTATTATAAGTATTTATGAAATGTTGTGGAACAACTCCTACATTTCGATATCGTATTTTGGGAAGACTGGTGAAATTTCTATTAGCAGCCGCAGTTACATTATTTCCATGTACTCTATAGAGCATCAGTGATTCTTTCATATCATATTTTTTACCAATCATTGCTATGGTAAATCCAATGTAATAATCATAGCATACTTCATTTTTAGGTATTGGCAAAATATATTCTAAGCATTTTCTATTTAACATCATTGCACATCCTTGGCTTAAATGCTTGATTACGGTTTCCCTATAATCACAATTATTTTTTGGGTAGAATATGTACGAAGGGTACGGGTTTAATTGGGGGGATTCTTTGAGATTAATATCTGCATACGTGTCGCGGGAACTTACAATGCAAGGAGTCTTCTTCTCCTCAATTTCAAGCATCTTCTTGTACATCAATTCTATTTTATTGGGTAGCCAATAATCATCCTGATCGCAGAACATGATATAATCACCGCTACAGAGATTAAGCCCCTTTTCAAAATTTCCGTTTACTCCTAAATGGTTTGTATTAATGTGTATGGATAAGTTTAAGACTTTAGAAAATTCTTCTAATATCGCTAATGTATTATCTGTAGAACCATCATCTACAACTATAACTTCATCAGGAATTCTTGTTTGTTTGCATAAAGAATTGAGCTGTTCTTTTAAAAATCTGCCACCATTGTATGTGGCCATGACTATTGATATTTTATCCATTTGCTAGTTTCTTATAAATCGGTAATCTGGATTGGCGTAAAGCTTCAAATCCGAATATTTCAGTAATCTTCTTATATGCTGCATTAGCTAAAATTTGTTGGTCTTGTATTGAATTCAATTTTAAGATAGCTTCAGCAAATTTTTCAGGTTCATCTTCGATTATACATTCCTTTCTATTTTCGAATGGAATACCTTCAACTCCCACTGTGGTAGTAATGACAGGAATTCCCATTTTTGCGGCTTCTTGGATTTTCATTCGGATACCACTGCCAATAGTTATAGGTACTATCATTATTGTTCCGAGTAATTCTTGTTGTAAGTCCTTGACAAATCCTGTAAACTGTAATCCTTTATATTTATTATAAAAATCTTTTTGAGTAGTTTCGGTCCAGTTTCCGATTATTTTGAGTTTCATGCATGGTTCTTTTTCTAAAATAGATGGCCATACATTGTCTAAAAACCATGTAATTCCTATTTTGTTAGGTGGATGATTCTCAGGTCCTACAAAGGTTAATACTTTATCGTATTTTTCTATTTGTTTAAAACTGTATTTGTTTTGAACAATACAAAATGAAGGTACAATTTCAGATGTAACGCCGTCTCTTTTTAGTTTTTCTGCATCAATACTGGAGACGGTTATTACCGCGTCATAATAATTGAGTGTACCTATTTCTTTTTGCTTGGCTTGTCTATAAATATATTTATAATATAATTCATTATTAACTCCAATAGATTTTAAATAAAGTTCTTTTCGTACATATCCGAGTTCATGGTGAATAAATATCTTTTTTATCTTATCGGGAATAGCATAAACATAGTCGATAGTTTCCATAAATTCCATCTGAACAATATTAATATGTTGCTTTTCTATGATGTTGTTAATAAATTCAATGAAACCCTGATATCTTTGATAGTTGTCCTTTATATAGGATTCTTCAATTTGATATTGGAGAATATTTTTAAATAATTTACGCTCTAGTCTTTCAATGACTTTGGAAGTAATTGCATAAAAACCCTTTGGCTTTAGTTTATTGTGCCGATAAAATTTAATATCTGGCCATGCCTTTTTTAAGAATTTTTCTTGTTCGTATGATCCATTCATAAAAGCAATATGGAACTGAATATCATTTTTTAGGGCTTCTATGCAATTAAATGTAGCTTGGTTTCCTCCAGTATTCAATGGATAAGGAAGCCATGGTAGTATAATGAGAACATTAGGTTTCATGTATAATTTTGTGATAGTTAAACTGATAAATTTTACTTATTAAATAGCGAAATGTAGAAACTAATATTAGTTTTTTTGATATGTTTTATTTTAATAGTTGATTTTATCTGTTTAAGATATAATCATGGCATGTTTATTGTGTGTTAATATTATGAGTTTGATAAATTAGATAAATATAGCTTCATCTCGTTAGTTTTCATTTTGTTCAGCCTCGGATTATGGCACATTGATATAATCATGCATAGCAAGATATATGATGTATTTGGTACAAATAGTAAATTTCCAATCCAACTTTCAAACCAAAAGAATCCTATGTAAATGGTAAAAACTGAAAGGTATGGATTTTGTGTTCTACTTAATGTTTTCATTCCTATTTTATAATAAAATAAAAAGAAAATAATAATCCCGATTATACCGAACCATGCTAATGTATTTACAATAAACACTTCTGATACACGTTGTGCCTTTTGACCTTTTCTTAAGAATGCATCACCTTCTCTATTTTCTGCAAAATTTGAATCGTAACCATAAAAAGGTGTTCTTCCATGTATTAGGTTTTTGTTGTTAATGCCAGAATCCCATGCCTCTTCATACAAAAATGAACGAGTATCATCGTTTAATTGTCCTGCTAATTGAGTCTCATCATCAATAAATTGATTAAGTTGCAGTATATTAAATCCTTTAACCCAAAAAAGTGTAACAAAAAATAATGGAATGAGCATTAATCCTCTGAAAAGTATCGTGAAGAAAGGTTGTGAGAAGCGTTTTGCGTATTTTATAATTATTAACAATAAAAAGGATATGGTTATATTTATGTAGTCTATACGTTGTTCCATTCCACCAATCATAATAAATGCTATCATTATTATGATGATAATCTTATATTTTGTTTTTAGTAATGGAAATAACATAAGAAAGAATAAACTAAAAGATAGTAATCTAATGTATTGGCTTGCTTCTAATTTCCAGAATGTTAATATGAAAATTATGGGTATGTATTTCCACCAAAGATGGAATGTCCTTTTTATAAGATAGTTCTCATAGCGAAAAATAAAGATAGAACCAAGACTTAATAAAGCCATTGATATAGATAATCGGAAAAAAGGGAATAGTCCGCTTGGAACAAAATATTGCTTAATAAATCCAACTATTATGTATGCAATTATGTATATATAAATCCATGATAAGAATTTATTATCCTTATGAATGCGTTTGAAATTATTACAGTAATATAATAGACAAGTAATTCCAAACATTATATATACAATATAATTATAGGCTTGAGGTAACTTTCCGGGAAGTGTTTTACTTATAATCTCACCTAATGGTATAAGTATAATAAATGATGGAAAATATTTTAACAAGGATTTAGGCATGAGTGTTATTTTTATTCTCAGTTATAATAGTTGTATATATTTCCTTTAGTACTTTTATAATGTTTTGTGGATTGTGTCTTTTGAGAGCAATTGTTTGTGCTCTTTTGCCATATTGTTTTGCTTTGCTGCGGTTAATGAATAAATCTTTGATGTGAAAAGCCATTTGGAATGGATCATTAGCAGGTACTAGAATGCCAGATTCTTCATGTTTGATTAATGATGGAACTCCTCCAACATAGGTTGCTATTATGGGTAATCCCATACACATTGCCTCACAAACCGCATTTGGACTATTATCTATATAAGCTGGATGTATATATAGTGTACATTTTTTAAGTTCATTATATAAATGTTCTGTGTCTAATGCTCCTAAATATTTTACATTTACATCAGAGGCCTTTACATTTTCTTTAATCTCATATAATGGTAAAGAATAACACCCTGCTATATGCCACTCAAAATCAAAATCAGTACAGGTCTTCAGTAACTTAGCTGTTTTTAATATTGTGTCATGTCCCTTTAGATTACTCTGGCTTAGTGTTGTCATTAGAATACATTTTCCAGATTTATTGTAATCATGAGAGTATGTTTCATTTATGAATATATTGCGTATAGCTTCCCAGCATTCAAAATATTTTGAATTGGGAGAATAAAATTTTGTAAGTGCATAATCCCAACAGGTTCTGCCCATAAAGTATCGACATCCTTTAAGAATTCGTTCTTCTCTTATAGCTCTGTCACGTTCAAACTGTAGAGCCAGCTTACGATATATATTATTCTTGATTTGCCACCATTTATAGGGATTTAAATCTTTTTTCGAATATCCGGGTGGGAGACTTGCATTATTATAGGGGGGAATACTGCCTTGCATATGAATGACCACCGGAATATCAGTATATTCTTGAACTAATCCCCAACACCATTCAGAACCAAATACATGTATGACATCTGGTTGGAAATCTTTTATTACTTCTATAGCTTTGGGAATAATAAGTTCTTCCTCTGTTTTATTAAATCTTCTAAGTCGTTTTTGAGCTTTTGTTTTAAATGCATGTATGGGATAATAAGTTACATTGTTACGTATTACTTTGAAAGAGTCATCATTATGTTCAAAAGCTATACCGAGTTGAATATTGGTTTCTGTTTTTATTAATGTCTCAAGAGCTGCAATCCAACTTAATCCGACTTTTTGAGATGCATCATATAATGATGAATTTATAGAGAACCAAAGTACTTTCATATTTATGTGTTGCTATTTATAAAAGTTTTACAGATTGATTGCATTTTTTTTGATAGTATACGATAGTTATATTTGATTTCAGGATGATTTTTTCCTGAAATCTTTCCTGTAATATTGAGTTTATGATGTAAATTATTACCATCAAAGTTTACAATATTAAATAATTCTTTTAAACCACCGAATCTACATGAACTTATCTCATCTTGTTTCTCGTTTTCTATATATATTACAGGAGTTTCCATTCCAGTACATGGTAAAGCACAATGTATTCGTGATGTCACAACAAGAGATGCTTCTGAATATTTTTTTATAAGTTCTTGCGCAAAATGCATTCGTTCGTCATTAGTCCTTAATTTTTCTGCATAATATGGTAATTCATGATAAATGTATTCAGAATTTAATATGAGTTTCTTTTCGAATATTTTTGAATAAACTTTGAGAAACCAAGCATTGTCAAGAAATTTACCAATTGAAGTTGGTGTATTTAACTTTCTGGCCTTAATAAGTTTGCAAGTATCAGATAAGTTTAATATTAGATAAAATAAGGCTTTAATTTTCCATTTCCAACTTCTATCTGTTATTTTAAAATAAGGGTCTACAAAGTATGTTTTTCCTGAACAATGTGTGGATTTAAAATTTAATCCTAAAGTTAAAGTTAGACATCCAGAAAAGTAAGCATCAACTCCTTTGTCTTTTAAAAGATTCATTGTATGGGTATCACGACAGCCTATGGGTTGATGCATCTTTAGATAATCTACACTTTCTTTAGAAAGAAATTTTTCTTCTACCATTTTGTTTATGTGAAAAGCAATGAATAGAGGTTTTATTTCATTATTGGGAGGCCATTGTTCTGGATGATGCATGTACCAGCCATTCATAATAACTGCACAAGGTTCTCCTTTGTATTCTTTTAGTTGTTCACGTTCAATATATCCATCAATTTTATTCAAAAACTGAGATGCTGCTACAGCTTGAATATAGTCTCCAATGTTTATGTCACATGGAAGATTACTTCCTACGGCTAATATTTTCTGTTTCATATCTTTTTCCAAAATAATAATAATTGTTTAATTTTATGTCGGATTACCATTTTTTTGTGCCACTTGGCTATCTTATTAAATTCTTCTTGTGTAATAATACCATATTTTAGGCGAATTGTTGGAGGTTCCATTATTACTTCATTAGCTAGTTTTGTTGTTGCTCCTCCAATTCTAAAGTTTGAAATGATTTTATCAACCTTACAAAATCTAACACCATTTGCTCTATATCTATTGAGCAAATCAAAATCAGCGCAGACTCTGTATTGTTCATCAAACCCTCCCCATTTATCATATAAAACTTTAGGGACAAAACATGTAGGATGTTGAATTGCTGTTTCTGTTACAAAATTATGATGGTATTGTCTTACACAAAATTCCAATTCATGCTTCCAAATTCGAAGCATACCATAATAAAGGAATCTGTCTGCTTCTGTTCCTTTTTTTGTATATTCATCAACCATGATTTCAACCGCATCTTTTTCGTAGAAATCATCGGCATTAACTATTCCAATTAGAACACCATGAGCAATTTTAATACCTTTGTTCATAGCATTATAGATGCCTGTATCTTTTTCGCTTACCCAATATGAGATTCTTTTTTCATATTTCTTTATAATATCTACAGTTCCGTCTGTTGATTTGCCATCAATTATTATGTATTCGATATTCTTATATGTTTGGTTTAGAACGCTAAGAATAGTTTGTTCTATAGTTTTTTTTGCATTATATGAGACTGTGATAATGCTTATTAAAGGCTTTGTTTCCATTTTTATAGTTCTTTGATAAATTTAGCAGGATTTCCCCCCCATATTTGATTAGCTGGTACATCTTTCACAACGACACTACCTGCTGCGATTATTGAATTTTCACCAATCGTTACTCCTTTAGTAATAATGGAACGTGCTCCAATAAAAGCATGTTTGCAAATTGTAACAGGTGCATTTTTCGCATTAATTGTATCTTTTTCTGTGCCGCGTATTTTAGGGTCTAGTGAGTGGAAATTTGTGTCAAAAATCATGCAGCCTGCTCCAATAGTTACATTATCTTCGATTGTTATTCTTTCTCTACAAGATATTATAGAAGAACTTATACCTACATTATTCCCAATAATGATATTTCCTTTTATGGCAATAAATTTGCATTCTGATTGGGCTATTATTGGGCCTAAAGAACCTGTATTACAATAAAAATTATCTCCAATAGTTATTTCCCCATTGTCTTTTTTATAAAAATGAGCAATTCCATAAAATTTGCATTTTCCATGAGGTATGTTTAAACGACTAAGTTCTTTCTGGGTAGAGATGTTTCCGTAGTGCCAAAATAACCAAAATCGATAACGCTTTTGTATTTTGAAAATTAGTTTGAATAGTAATGTTTTCATTTATTTATTTCGTTTTTTAAATCACTTGTAAATTGTTTAGTAAAGGCCCTTGCACCTTCATTGTTGAGATGAGCAGAATCTTTCCAGTATTCTTTTTTTAAAGAAAAATATGATGCACTATAATCAAGTAAAGTAACATTATATTTTTCGCATAATAAATATAATGGCTTATAAACAGATGGTGTTTGTGTTGCTGCTATAACTGGTGAAATAACAAATATAAGTTTTGTTTTATTCTTAAATTCAGTTATAGTTTTTTCTATGTACTTAAGTTTTATGGAATCTACACTAAAATCATAATCATTGAATTTAGTTGGAAAATTATTTGTAATGCCCGTTATGGGGATATAACCGTTATCATTGGACAATATGGATGGGACATAATAATCTGCTAATAATTTTAATATTTGAGAATTATATATGTACATTTGAGATATACACTTGTATCTTTCCGTTTTATCTATGTCTTTTAAAATTTCAGAAATCAAATTGTTATGACTTTCCATTTTGAGATAGCTAAGATATTTGGTATTATCATTTGTCTCTATGCAGAAAGGGGCATTTATATCAATGACTGTAATTGACGGTATATAGCGTTTTGATATTACCTGAAGTTGACCATATTCTAATATAATTCCCATTCCATCGATACCGCAATTTCTGCAAGATAGGCCTGTAGAATCTGTTATAATAGAAGGAACGTAATGATGTGTTGCTCGTGACGATCCTAAAATTAAAATATCTTCAGTTGTACGGTGCATTATGCTGTAATTACGCTCTGTATACCCACCTTTTGCATTTTCGTATAGAAAATGACAAATTTTTCCTATAGTGTAATCTGAGATGAATATTATTATTGAAAATATGATTAATTTGGTGATAATTGTTTTCATATCGTTAGAATGATACATAAATAAATTGCCCTGCGTCAAATACCCCTAAAAGCATAATGATAACAATCATAGATACGTAGCCAATCCAACGTACCACTGTGTAATTACTATTCATGATTTTAAAAGAGTCTGGAAAATATTCATCTGTAATTTCTTTAAACAGAAGTAATAATAGGGCAAACATGATGAATACTATTGTTGTTTTATCACCTGGGAGAAATAGAGCCCCGTTAAAGTTGTTGAATATTTTACTATATATAGCGAAAGTATCTGCAATAGTAGGCATACGGAATGCAATCCATGCAAAGTTGATGATTAAAAACGTTAGAGATATTCTAAAAAATTTTTCCCATTTATTTTTTGGAGTAGAATTTAATCCTGTAATTTTTTCTATTACCTGAAACATTCCATGTAACCAGCCCCAAAATATGAAAGTCCAGTTTGCTCCATGCCATAGTCCGCTTACAAGAAATGTGATAAATATATTTATATAACATCGTATTTTTGAGCATCTATTACCACCAAGCGGTATATATACGTATGATGTAAGCCATTGTGTAAGAGATATATGCCATCTTCGCCAGAATTCAGTGATAGTGGCTGCAAAATAAGGACGGTTGAAATTGTTTGGCAAATCAAATCCCATTATTTTTCCACAACCTATTGCTAAAAGTGAATATCCGGCAAAATCTCCATAGATTTGAATGGTATAACAGAAACTTGCTATAAAACATGAAATACCATTTTGATATTCATAATTATCTAACACGGTATTAGCATATATAGCAATGCGGTCAGCAAGAACTACTTTCATGAACATTCCCCAAAGCATTAGCTTCATTCCTTCTATGATTTTTGTTGAATCAAATGTCCGACCAGCTTTGATTTGAGGCAGCAGATTGATACCTTTACTGATAGGGCCTGATGCTATTTGTGGGAAAAATGAAATAAATAATATGTAATTGAGCAAATTATGCTCAGGCTCTATTTTTTTATAATATACTTCCATTAAATAACCGTAGGCTTGAAATGTAAAAAATGAAATGCCGACGGGGATTGCCCAGTTAAGTCCTGGTAAATCTATCTGTAGGTGGAATATGGATAATAACTCTTTTATATTGCTGTTTACAAAATTGTAGTATTTAAAAAATAATAATGGAAGTATTGTTAGTATTGCGAATATTATTACTCTATGTTTTTTTTGTTGTTTTTCTAAGGTCTGTATGTTTAGTGCACCAATATATGTTATTATTGTAATATAGAATAATAGTAATGCATAAGCAGGTATCCAGTTCATATAAAGTAGATAACTCGCTATAACAAGAAATAGTTTTGTAAATTTACGGGGTATAATATAATATAACACGCAAATTAAAGGAAAAAATACGATAAATTGAAAAGAATTAAAAAGCATTTAGTTATAAAGATTAAAATAATCAAACGGTATATTTGAACGTTTTAAATGCAACTGATCTACAAAATTATTATCGGGTAAATATTTTATATTCTTAAAATATTCTTTAAATATTGGTTCTTGAGCTCTTGTGTCAGCATGTGCAATATTATTGACTTGATTACGTAAAGATTCGCGTACAGGGCCAGATAATAAACGAAATTTTATTCCTTTAGATTGACATAATGTTTCTATTTTATGAATATATCGATATTGCATTTCTGAAATCCATTTGCCTCGTTGTGCTTTATTGTTTTCGATGTTAATTGTATATGGGCAAATGCGAAACCATTTTTGGTTAAGCAAATAGGCGTATGGCCATGTCGCAATTTCATCTATTTCTGTTTTATCAAGATAGGGCTTAAATTCATCATTATAGAACTGTTTTGCAAATAATGAATAACATAAATTGCCACTTAATACATTATTCCAGTTTAACGGATTTACTATGAGAATAACTTCTTCAGGGAGTCTTTCTTGATTGTTGGATAGGAAATTGGCTAACAAACAATATTGTCCAGATGCGGTAATAGCTACTGTAGCTGTCAACGAATAAACACAGTTGTCAGTACTATTTCCGTATAAAGAATTACCTACACTATCACCTAAAACAAGTTTTCTGGTTTTTATATGTTTACGGCTTCTACATACAGCTTCAGTTACTTTAAAATCGGTATCACTTAAAATGTTATTTCCAGTTTTGTTGATAATTATATAAAGAATCTCTCCTGTGAAATATATTAATATACAAGTGATAGTACAAAATAGAGATAGTTGTATAATAAATTTTTTTATCATGGTTATTCTTAAAATCAGAAATTGAAATATATAAATTGAGCTGATTTCCCTTGATAGAATACAATCAGGATAATGATAAATGTATATAATCCCCAGCGTAGTATTTTTTTCTTGGGAAGAAGGCTTAAAGCATATTCTTTATTTGATGCTTTCCATTCATATATGAACATGCATAAAGCAAATATGAGTATTGGTAATGCAGGTAATACCCCAGATGGTTTGCTAAATAATGATTCGCTAAATATTTTTGAAAATATTAGTACGGTTTGTTCTATATTGTCTGCATGGAATATAATCCAAGCAAAGTTTACTACTAAAAAAACGGTTATGATTTTTCTGACAGAATGGAAACTAAATATGATTTTCTCTTCTAAGTTTACTTTTGGGCGAGGTTTATTATTTAATAAGAGGGGTAAGAAAAGCAATGCATGTAATATTCCCCAAAATATAAATGTCCAGTTAGCTCCGTGCCATAAGCCGCTTATAAGAAATATGATGAAAGTATTGCGTATAACTTTTCCTTTTGAACATCTACTACCCCCTAAAGGAATGTATATGTAATATCTGAACCAATTAAGCAGGCTTATATGCCAACGTTTCCAAAATTCGGATATACTCTGTGCAAAGTAAGGATAACGGAAGTTAGGGGTAATATTGTATCCTAATAATTTACTTACTCCGATTGCCATGTCGCTATAGCCGGAAAAATCACAGTATAATTGTATACTATAGTATATAGATAGGATGAATAAAGTACTACCTGCTACTATTTCAGGATTAGTTTTTGTATAGAGAGCAAGGCCATCAGCAATAACCATTTTCTTAAACATACCCCATAATATTTGCCTACAACCATCTACGGCCATGCTGTAATTAAAAGAATGGATTTGTTCAAATTGTGGCAATAATTTTGTTGATTTGTCTATAGGCCCTGAAAGTATAGTAGGAAAAAAGCTGATATAATTGGCTAATGTTACTATATTTTTGCAAGCAGGCATTTCGTTTTTACGTACATCTACTATATAACTTATCAGCTTAAAAGTAAAGAATGAAATGCCTAATGGCATAACTACTTTTAGTGTATTATGGTTACATTCTAATCCTATTTTACTGAGTAATGTTGTAAAAGAACTAATAAAGAAGTTGAGATACTTAAAATATATAAGCAGTCCAACTCCTGCAATGACACCTATAGCGCATATAGAATTCTTTAAATTTTTGCTATTATATTGCTCTATCAGCAATCCAAGTATGTAAAAAACAATGATTGATATAATTAATAGGGATAACATTTTCCAATCTGCCCATGCATAAAATACGCTATTTGCAAAGAGCAATATATATTGCTGCCATTTAAGAACTTTTTGACCTGCGTAATACAGAATAAATACTATGGAGAAGAATATTAGAAATGTAATGGAATTGACAATCATTTCTTATAACTTTTTAAAATGAAAAAAGTGAAAGAGTAAAATCGGAAATTAATGGATATTTTTGTAACCAAAATGCTTGAACTATTTTATTTTTGATTGTAAACTTTGTATTGTTAATATCCATAGATGCAAATTCTTTCAGTATTTCTAATCGTTTGTATCTGGGGTATTTTTCTTTGTATATTTGATAGATCGTTTGTATCATAAGTTGTGAAACTTTCTCCATACATATCCAATATGCATTTTTATCTATCTTCTTTAATTGCTGTGCTGCTTCATACCTTACTCTAAATATTTTTAACCTCCATTCTGCATTGGCTATGTTATTACCTTTACCTGTTAAAGTACTATTGCAATGATTATAAATATAGCCCTTAGTGTTAATTGTTTTTACATTTCTAACGAACAAAAGACAATAAGTAAAAAATATCCAGTCTTCATAATGTTTAATAGTCGTATTAAATAAGATATTGTTCTTTCTTATAAGAGAGGAGCGTATTGCTTTTGTCCACAAAGAGCCCATATCTGGTTCTTGATGCTGCCAGTATGATATAAGTTCTGTAATATTATTACGTGAATAGATTCGATGTGGAAATTGAATAGTTCTAGTATTCGTTTTTTCAACGACTGAAGCACCTTGAATAATGATATCTATATCATCATCTGTATTTTCTGCAAAGTTTTCTAGCCATAGTGGTTCCACTTCATCATCCGCATCCACAAAACATACCCATTCACCTTGAGCTGTTTTCAGACCTGTATTTCGTGCCGCACTTGCTCCTTTATTTGTTTGATGAATCACTTTGAATCGTGTGTCTTTTTTTGCAAATTCATCGCAAATAGAGGGAGACTTATCAGAACTTCCGTCATCAATTAAAATAGCTTCAAAATCTTTTTCTGTTTGTTTAAGTAAGCCATTCAAGCACTGTCTCAAATATTGGGCTGCGTTATATACTGGGATAATTATAGAGAATTTCATTGCTGATCAAAAGATGATTTTCATATTGCTTAATTATTGTATATCTGTTATTTCTCTTCTGATGATTATACAGTCTTTAACTGTCTAATCTTGCGTTAATGATAAATCTTTTATTTTCTGCCCATAGGTTTGAGACCTGTATGTATATTTTAGTTGTATTTACGCTCCATTCTAAATTTTTAGGCTTGTACATAATTTCTTTTGATGATTTTGATGGAATTATTTTCATTATCATATTTTTTGTCAAAGATGACACATCCTTCTCGCCAAATTTGCCAAAACGAACGATTATATTATTGGATTTGATGGGGTGATAAGTGAATAAAACTCCATTTGATATGTAAATAGAGTCTTTTAAGGAAATAAGCTTAGCATCATCAACGAGGTCTTCTGCGTTATATTTTTTGAATTCATGTTTAATGTCTAATAGACAAACATTTTCTTTTTCGAAGTTCCATATATAAGGTACTACATAACTTGGTATACTGTTTTGTATGCGTGAAACATATTTTTCAAAAGATGTAAAAGGCTGGCAATAGTAGGGTACAATAGCGGTACCACTTGAATTCTTGATGGATGAATATATATCTTTATATTGTTTTGAAGAGTTGTATTGAGTTGGTATGGCCCATGAATATATTCCTATTAATGAGATTATTGATAAGGATGCAAATACTTTTCTATATTTAAAGATGAAATTTATGTTAGGGAGTATACGCATTAGTAATATTGTTGCATATATTTCTATCCCTTGATTAGCTCGTCCAATAATATTTAGTATTAGTATGAAAATGAATTGAACGAGCCACATGGTAATCCAACTAATATTTTCATAAATAAAATTTTTACATTGTTTCTTATTTTGCCAATATAGTATTAATAGGGCTATTAGTAATGAACCACTAGCAGATAAATTTAAAAGAAGTTCAATTCGGCTTGTATATGTTGGGCCATTTTGAACGCTTAGAAATCTAGAAAAGTTTGCTGGGCTAAAAACAGAGAAAGCTATTCCTAAACTAAATGCTAAAAAGAAAAATAATTGCTTATTACTTATGTGATTTTTATTTAGTAAATAGAATACAAACATTCCACTTACTGCACCAATTGTTAGGCCCTCCTGGCTCCATCCGGCTAATAGAGCGAAAATATAGCATATAAACAATAGTATTTTATTGTTTATGTCACTTATTCGATAAAAAAATAAGTAAAGGGCTAATAACACAAAATAAGTCATCCAAACATAGTTACAACCAAAGGCTATTTGGGTATAAAGAGCTTTTACTTCAGGTAATAATAATAAAAGTAATGATATTGAAGATATATAATAAAAAAGCTTGTTTTTATTGTTTCCCTGATTTGGAAAACATAATTTCCCGAAAACAAATATTAAAAGGCCAAAAATAATTGTAGTTAGAATATTGTATACCCATTTATCATACAATCCACAAAAGGCCTGTGCTAAAATATGAGCGGGAACTCTACCATTAACAATAAAATAATGATTAAATTGGGATATCAAAACGTCTGAAAAGGATTTTATCGGATGAAGTTCATTGGGCGTACAGGCAATAGGGGATTTGTTAATAAATATATATTGATATTGCCAGTCATCTCCATTAGCTTCAATAGCATTATTTATACAGAAAAATCCAATTAAAAATATTATAAATAGTAATATGTATCTCTTCATTTTATATCAATATATTTGATGATTTAATATATTTTTTCTTCATTGTATTCTCTTGCAATATATACGGGTCTGTTTTTGGTCTCATTAAATATTCTCCCTAAATATTCTCCCAGAATTCCGATAGAAAATAATTGTATTCCACCTAAAAACAATATGACGGTTATAAGAGTTGGGAATCCCTGAATTTCGTCTCCCCATATTATTGTTTTCACTAAATAAAACACCATAAGTATAAAGGCGAAAAATGAGATTATGAATCCTAATACAGTAGAGAATCTTAAAGGTGTTGTTGTAAATGAAGTAATACCTTCTATCGCTAAATTGAATAAACTTATAAAACTCCAGTTGCTTTTTCCTGCGGCTCTGTTACCTCTATCAAAAATAATTTCCTTCTTCCTATATCCAATCCAGCAAAACATTCCCTTAGTGTACCTTTCTGTTTCCCTAAGTTTTTTTAATGCTTCAATGCAACAGCGATCTAGCAATCTGAAATCACCTACATTTTTTAGGACTTCAAAGCGAGTCGACTTTTGCAATATTGCATAAAAAAGTAGTGAGAATTTCTTTCTTAACCAACTTTCATTACCACGGCTCTTTCTTTTTGCATAAATATCATCATATCCTTCCTCCCAATATTTCAGCATATCAGGAACTAAAGAGGGCGGATCTTGTAAATCTGCATCCATTATTACCATACAATGACCTGTTACATAATCAAACCCTGCAAGCATGGCATTCTCTTTGCCAAAGTTCCTTGATAAATCTACGTAACAAATTCTTTTATCTTTTTCTCTCAGATCTTTAATAATATTTATAGTATTATCCTTTGAACCATCATTGACAAACAATATCTCCCATTCATAATTTGTGTTCTCATCCATAAGTTTTTTTAGTTCTTGATAAAGAAGTGGTAGTGATGCTTCTTCATTATAACAAGGTACTAATATTGAAATCTTTTTCATTTATTTATATTTTTTTTGATTTAAATACAAATCTTACTAATACAAAGTTTATTGGAATTGTTATTGCAAATACTGGTATAGGAGCAAACTCTGCTTTTATTCCTAATTTTAGGAACAACGAAAGTAGAACGATATGTAGAATATAATTGATGCAGTGGCTTATGCCGAATCCTATCCCTTTTGCAACTGATGCTTTTGCTTTGAAAGTAAATATACTCGATAAATAGAAGTTACACAAGAAACTTATTCCATATCCAATAGAATAAGCAAGCCACGATATCATTATTAAGTTAAGTATTAGATATATGCCATAGTGGATTATTGTAGCGATTATACCTACTATTCCGAAACGAATGAATTCTTTATATTTCTTAGTCGTGATAAACATTTTACTTTTGTATTGTTCGATAATTTTTTTAAGTTATGCTGGAAATTTTAAAATATGACTTCTTCGTAGGATGCATTTTGTATCATGGAGGCTTGCTTGGCAAAGCCGCTATGATACATTTCTCCCGTTAGTAAAAGATATATTTTTTCAGCTTTGCTTAATACCAATAAATCCACAAATGATTTCATGTATACTTCATTAGAAGCATCTGATGTATGATCCATGTGCACTACTTTCCCTGGAATAATACGTACAAAATCAAGCTTTTGGCAGATAGTCTGCAGAAATGTAGAGCTATCTGAGGTTACTAATACAAGTTTGTCACGGTGTCTATTATTGCGCAGTTCATTTACTTTGTTGATGCAATGTTGTATAAGTAAGTCTTGCTCTTTTTCAGGTAAAGTCTTATATCCAGTTTCTTTAAAATCACCAAGTAATTGCTGAAACCGGAATACCATAGCTATATATGGTTCCCCAATTATTTGGATTGTTTCATCTACTCTATGTTGGAGAATGGATGATGGGCAGAAGAGTTCATTGAAATCTTGTTTAAAGGTGTTTTTAAAGTAAGGAGTATTGCTATAAATATGTATTTGTTTTCCTTTATTTTCTGAAATGACTTTATCAAGATAGGATTTATGAAGTCGAACATCAAATTGCCAATCATTAATAACAATAGGGGTGGCTTGTCTGCTATTGTAGGTTATGCAGTTCATGTTTATGAGCCAGTTATATTTATTAGGCTTTAAAAACTGTGAGAGTTCAAAAGGATAGGTATAATTGAGATAATATTGAATACCTCTTTCTTTACAATAATGATAAAGACTTGTGATGCCACGCAACCTGTCTGTTAGTCCACCGTGAATGAAACGACCATCTACCATAAAAACTATTTCAGTGCTGTTAAGTTCAATAGTTTTTGAACTTTCTGAGTAGTATTTGGCTTTCAGTTCTTGTTCTGACTGATGAAATCCTTTTGCTGAGAAATGGACAAACCAGTATGATTTTATATATCGTTTAAAACTTGACAGCATAACTATTTTCTTAATTTATTTATAATAATGGCTGTGATTTTTTCTTTATGTGTTTTTTCAATGCCTAAATAAAAAATGGTGATTGCAGATGAAAGAACTGACAGAAATCCTACAATGCAGAATCCGGAAATGTTATTAACGTTCACTATATAAGTCATACAATACGGAGCAATCGCTGAGATGAGAGCTACGCCTAAACAGCTTATATATATATGAATGAAATCTTTCCATGGAAAGTTTATAAGCTGTCGTAGTAGATAGGGCTTTAATATTAAGCCGATGCATGCTCCGAATATAATACTTATGATAAATGAACTTACAGGGGAAAAGCCTGAAGAGAAGAGTATATATACTATAGGGAAACGCATGAAATTAAGAATGCATGTGTAAATCGTATTCTTTTTTACGTTCCCAGTGGCTATAATACCTTGATAGAATGATACGTCAAACAGCCAAAAAAGACTGTCTATCATTATCAGTTGAACAAAAATTACTGTATACTCCGGCACTTCTCCTAACCAAAGATTCAACAGAGGAGTGGTCAATAGACATATAGGCAGAGTCATAATCCACATAATAAAGAAAGAATATTTGGCAGACATTAATACCAGACGCTTAAATTCTCCGTAATTTGCTTGTGCATATGTCATTACGATTTGTGGATTTGCTGCGGCACGGAATTGTCCGATAAATTGAGTCGTCATACTATTTACTTTTACGGAGATGGCTTTGGCTGCAAGAACTGGAGGTAAGAAAAACCATCCGAAAAGTATAGTTGTTCCTTGCTGATTTAGAGTATATACAAAGTTATATATCAACCCCCATGTGGAAAATGTGGCTATTGAACGGAAAATTTTTTTATCAATTGATAACTTAAATTTCGCTTCTTTGTATCGACTGGAGCAAAACCAACGGTAAAACATCATGGTTCCCACATTTTGAAGACATAGTAACAAGGCAAAAAATATGAGTTTATCACTACCAAAATATTGGATAAGAATAGCTACCAGCAAGCGTAGTACAATGTCAGCAATAGCTACATAAGCTGTAATGTCAAAACGCTCGTGCGCTTGCAAACAGGCTGAATAAGGAACTTGGCTTACTCCTATAGCCATGGTGAGTACAGAAAAGTGAAGTGCCCATACTGCAGAGTCGAGCCTGTCTGCGGGGAAAAGGAATTTATGGTAAATCATCCAGATTCCCGCCACTTCCATTATGATAGCAAGAAGTATACCTAATACAATGTGTATGGTGAGGGTCGTTGTGAAAGTTCTCTCTGTCTCTTTTTCATCTCCTTTCCCGATAGCGTATGTGATGAAACGGCTTGCTCCACCGGCTAAAGCTCCGTTGATAAACCCTAAAAAGCCCACAACTCCTCCTACAGCTTCATAAATACCATAATCTGTTACTCCAAGAGTTTGTAAAATGACTCGTGAGGTGTATAATCCTACAAGGAGTACGGAAATGTGGCGAAAATATAAATATAATGTATTTTTTGCTATTCGTTTATTATTTGCTGAAATTTCTGACATAAGAAATTGGTTACTGATTATCTTATTCTTAGAATGGAAATTATATGACAGATATAAACTATTGTATAGTTAAGTCTATTTATTGGAATTGAATTCCAGGCGATTCACATCGGCTGGAATAATTTTAAATATGAAAAATTTCTCTCCCATCCCGTGGGAAAGACTCTACCTTAGTTATTTCTTTTGTCCATAGCCATAACCGTAGCCATAGCCGTATTTCTTTCCGTAACCGTAGTGCCCGTATTTGCCATACTTGCCGTAGCCATAGTAGGAGCCGGTTTCACGTTTGTTCATATCAATTCCATTAATCAATACGCAGAGGTGGGGAAGTTTGCCGTCCTGCTGCAGTTCATTGATTAATTTGAATTCGCTCTTGGCCGTGTAGTTGGAACGGCATACATAAACGCTTAAATCGGCTACGCGGGCAATAAGCTGGGTGTCGGTCACCATGCCGATGGGGGCGGTATCCAATATCACATAGTCAAAATGTGCTTTTAGCTGTTGAATCGCATCATCGAGTGCCTGACGGGCTACCAATTCAGTCGGGTTGGGAGGGATGGTGCCACCGGGTAAAATATAGAGATTGGGTGAAACCGTAGATACCTGACATAGGCTAAGCAAATCGGTGTGCTCGGGGTCGGACAGGTATTGTGAAATACCGGCTTCCTTATGGGAAAGGTGGAACACCTTGTTTAGCCCGGGCTTGCGGATGTCAAGCCCCACAATTACCACTTTTTTGCCCATAAAGGCGAAGCTGCAGGCCAGGTTGCCGGCATTGAAGCTTTTGCCCTCGCCGGAAGTGGTGGAGGTGAAGAGGATTACCTTCTGGCCTTCCTGGAGCATGTACTGGATATTGGTACGCACCGAGCGGAACACTTCTTCCATCAGCTCGTTGCGGTTTTCGCGTACCACAATGGCACTTTCGGCTGTTTCCGGAGTAAGTGGAATATCACCTATGATAGGCAGATGGGTAATCTTTTCTACATCGCCTCGGGTCTGGATTTTAAACTGAAGCAAGCCCCAGAGGAAAATCAGACCTACCGGAAGACCTAAGCCCAATACAAGGGCAATCATGTAAGTCTGTGAAGGGGTAGGGAAGATCTGGCCGCCTGCCAGAGGCTCGTCGATGACGCGGGCATTGTTGGCGGTAGAGGCCAGGGTGATGTTGTTTTCCTCGCGTTTCTGCAGCAGCATCAGGTAGAGGTTGGCCTGGATTTCCTGCTGGCGCGACATGCTGAGGTATTCTTTTTCCTGTACGGGGGCGTCGCTTACCTTACCGGCATACTTGCGGGTCTGAGCCTGCAGGGCCTGACGGTTGATAAGCAGGCCTTTTTCAGCTGTCTGGATAGCGCCCATTACGCTGTTGCGCATCACGTCGATGCTGGCATTCAGGCTCTGTACGGCAGGGTTGTCTTCGTGTGAAGTACGCAGCAGGCGCTTGCGCTCAATCAGCATCTGGTTGTAATTCTGCACTACCGTATTCAAGTCGCTGTTGTTCAGTCCGATGTTGGCAGGGATGACTTCATACTGACTGCTTTCGTTGAGAATATGGTTCTTCAGGTGATTGACCAGACTGATTTGTACCTCATTCTCTGCGTAGGCGCGTTCGTAATTTGCCTGCTCGCCGGCAGCCTGGGTGGCGTCGGCAGCGATGTCCACTACACCTGCCCGCTGCTTGAAGCTGGCCAGCTGGCTTTCAGTAGTACCCAGTTCTTTGTTAATGATGCGGATACGTTCGTCGATAAACTCGGCAGTCTTGGCAGCTACCTCGTTCTTGTCGTTATTGCCTTCCTCATTATAGAGTTCTACTAATTTATTCAGGAAATCTACTCCTCGAGACTCCTGACTGCTGGTGAAGGTAAGCTGGGCAATGGTGGTAGACTTGCTGCTGGGACTTACCGCCAAGCGGTTACGGTAGGAAGCCGCTGCTCCATTGGGCGATACGACTGTGGCCTGAATTACTTCGGGTACAGGCTGGATAGTTTGCAGGGTAGAGTCAGTTGCCGAGAAAGTGAATACACCCGCGGGGGTGGAGAATACGGCAGGCAGGCTTTCCACGGTCTTTTTCCATTCCTGGCCTTCGTGCTCTACCAGGACTTCGTGAAGCTGCTGGTTGTGGAAGAACATCTTGACCTGGGAATACCCCATGCGGTCGGCTTCTTCAGGAGTGACCCATACCTTGACGGGCGACTGCTTGTAAAGCTCAGTATCGCGGAACTGGCCGGGCACAGAGTAGCTTACATAGAGGTCGAGTGCGGTCACTACTTTTTTAATCAGGGTGCGTGAACGCAGGATTTCCAGTTCGTTGTCAAAGCTCTGGGTGGAAGTGGAGACAAAGCCCAAATCTTCCAGGTTAGCTCCGCTTGTCCCTCCTTTGCTTTCGTTCTTAATCAGCACGGAAGAGCTGACGGTGTAGAGAGGGGTCAGGGTTTTGAGGTAGAAAAAGGCACCTATCAGGAATACAGCCACACAGCCCAGAATCCAGGGCCAGTACATCAGGAGCTTGATGAAAAACGCTTTATAATCGAAGCCGGAAGTTTCGTTGTCTTCTTCCAGCAGGTAGTTCTTGGTTTCTTCTGCCATAGGTAAATGTCGTTATTATTTGGAAATTGCGAGTACAAGAGAGGTGATGGAAGTCACAATGCTGAGCAGGGTAATCCACATGGAGGAGTTGCTGTTAAAGGTGTTGGTACGTACCTTGGCCTTGGTGGGCTTGACATAGACCACGTCGTTCTGCTGCAGGTAGAAGTAAGGTGACTGGGCTATGTTAGCTTCGTTCAGGTTAAGGTGATACACCCGTCGTACGCCTGTGGAGTCTTCGCGAAGTAACTGTACGTCATCGCGTACCGAGAAGAGGGTCATATCGCCTGCTTGTGCCAGGGCTTCGAAGATGGTGACTTTTTCGGCATCAGTGGTATAGGTGCCAGGTTTGACTACTTCGCCCAATACGCTGAATTTATAGTTGGAAGTACGTACCGTGACATTGGGCACTTCCTTCAGGTAAGGCTGGAGTTTCTCGCGAATGAGTGATTCACACTCGCGGTTGGTCAGGCCCATTACTTTGATTGTACCCAATACGGGGAAATCGATACAGCCTTGGTTGTCTACCAAATAGGCCAACAATTTAGCTCCATCCATTCCTACATTAGAATTGCTTGTACTCTCCTTACTTTGGCCGAATTTCCGGTAAAAAGGAGCTGAAGCCTCGGGGTCGGTGGTGCTTACCAAAATAGTAAGCTCATCCTTGGGCATGATGCGGAAGTCATAGAGCTGTCCTTCAAGGGATTCATTGAGCACTTGTTCGTTCTGAAGGTAGAGCGATTTCTGGTAAGACGTACACCCGCTCACCAGCAGGGTGGACAACGTCAGCATACAGACTACTTTGCGTATCTTCATCTTTTCTTATGGTTTTGTTAAGATTTTTCTAAAGGAATTTCCCTGCGCATAGGGTGTGCTTCGCCGTTACCACTCCCAGCTATGGATTGGGGACGGTAAACACAGCGGCCAATAATCGGCTGCAAAATTAAGCCTTATTTTTGGTTTATTCAACTTATAGAGGGGTTTTTGTCGGTGAAAAGGGTGGAAATCAATGAAAAAGTGGGCATATCGGCGGATTTTGTAACAATTCTGGAACAATGTATGGGGTACAGGGCGGAGTGTGAGAAAAACGCAAGGGCGTTTTACCTGAAACGCAAGTGCATTTGAGATAAAACGCAAGTACGTTTTACTTCAAACGCAAGGGCGTTTGATTCGAAACGCAAAGGCGTTTTCGGGGAGTTCCGGAAAGGAAATCATGACGGGTTGTCGGGGTTGGCAGGTATTTTTATAAAATGTATATACGCGGGGTGTGGAACAAGTGTGTCATACTTGTTCCACACCTGTATATAGGAAGTTTGCAAAACCGGTGCCAACCCCGACAACCCGTCAAGCGGTGGTCCGGGGAAGGCCGGTTCTTCACTACCGCTCTGTATCTTTTGTGTGAGGGGTTTGGATGCCTTGGCTTGATTTAATTCGCTCTAAATCAGTGGTGAGTGAACGGAAAAAGTCGCGGAGCAGCTCGTCCTGCTTCTGCGGGTCGGCGGCAAGCAGGCGGTGGTACACGGCAAGGATGCGGCCGAGGAATGTCAGATCCGTCAGGAGCCCTTTTTAACTTTTTGAAACGTGTGTGCGCTCATCGGTGCCAGTCGGCACAACTCTTGTACGGTGAGGGTACGGCCGTGCGACAGCACCTGGTGGCGCCACGCTTCCAACATCTGTCCTAGTTCAATCAATTTCGCTTGTTTCATACGCAATTTTGTTTAAAAAATAAAATTATAGCAAATTATTAGTTAAAATATTGCACACATGCGTGCAATGTGGGTTTGTACTTTCTGTAAACTTGTGTTACATTCGTTTCGCTGTTTTGAAAAGAAAACACAAAAATTAAAACTAAAAGGATTGCAAATTTAATAAATCATTAAATAAAGCACGAGAAAATGAACAAAATGATGCTAAGTATTTTTAAGGGTTATGCCGACACGATGCCCGTGGCGGTGAGTCTTGATGAAGTGGTCCGTCTGATTCGGGAGGACAAGGTGTTGGCCGACCACACCGAAAAATACCGTTACTATCGCTCGCAGGGGCAGAAGACGGCCGCCAACCGGGAAAAGTCGGCCTGTCCCTGCTTTGCCGTAGCGGTGCGTTTCGACGGGGGCAAGCGAAGAACCGACATCAGTGGCTGGACAGGTCTCTCGATGGTGGACTTTGACCATCTGCCCGAAGGACAGGCGGGGGAGGTGTTCGAAAAAGTGTGCGCCGACCCGCATACCGTGCTGGCTTATACCACCATCAGCGGGCAGGGGGTGAGGGTGGTGTGCCGCTACTGCCTGGACGGGGAGGTGCCCGACAATGACTGTCTGACATTGTACGCCCAGGTGTTCAACAGGGTGAACGAGTATTACCAGAAGCTGACGAAGTGTGCTTTCGACCCTGCCTGCAAGAATGCCACGCGACTGAGCGGACTGGCGCATGACGCGCAGGTGCATTACCGCGACGGGGCGGAACCTTTCCGCTTCGACCTTTCGCGCATGAAGAAGGCGGATGAGCCGCGCAGGGGACGGGTGGAGCGTGTGGTGGCCCGTATCCGCAGGGAACTGGACGAGCAGGGCGTGGTGTATGCCCCGCATCATCACAACGAGTACATCATGCGCATGGGTTATCTGATGAATGAGTTCGGGCTGCCGCTGGAGCAGGCCATCGGCTGGGCGGACGGACGTTTCCCGGAATACGACGGCGACGTGGCGGCCATTTTCCGCTCGTGCTATGCCGATACGGAGGCGCACGGACGGCGGGAGGCGGAACTGTTTCGTGCGAAGAGGGAGAAGAAGGGGGAAGGACGTTCCCAGCTGGCCACGCCCCAGGAGATTGAGCAGTTTCTCGCCACGCAGGCGGAGTTCCGGAAGAACGTGATTACCGGGAAGGAGGAGATGCGGCATCCCGAGGCCGAGGAGTTTGTGGAGCTGACCGACCGCCTGGTGAACTCGTTGTGGAGCCGTATGACCAAGGAGGGGCACACGGTACGCCTGTGCGATGTGCGCTCGGTGCTGGAGTCGGAGTTTGTGCCGGAGTTCAACCCTTTTACGGAGTATTTCCGCTCGCTGCCTCCGTGGGACGGGGTGACCGACCACATCGGACGGCTGGCGGCCACGGTGCACGTGGAGGGTGACGCGAAACTGTTTGATGATTGTTTCCGCAAGTGGCTGGTGGCTGTGGTGGTGTCGCTGATGGTGAAGGAGGTGACGAACCACCAGATTCTGGTGCTGGTGGGGCGGCAGGGCTGCTACAAGACGACCTGGCTGGCGCGCCTGCTGCCGCCTGAACTGCAGCGGTATTTCTGTGTGCGCTCCAACAGCGGACGGCTGACGAAGGATGATAACCTGGCGCTGTCGGAATTTGCGCTGATTTGCCTGGAGGAGATTGACGAGCTGCGCCTGGGCGACATCAACCAGCTCAAGGCGATGGTGACTATGCCGGCGGTGAACGAGCGGAGGGCGTACGGGCACTACAAGGAGAACCGTCCGCACATCGCGAGTTTCTGCGGCACGACCAACCAGCCGGAGTTTCTGAACGACCCTACGGGAAGCCGGCGCTGGCTGCCCTTCACGGTGGTGCACATTGACGACCCTTACACGCATCCCGTGGACTATGCGGGGGTGTACGGGCAGGCCCTGATGCTGTGGAAGAAGGGATTCCGCTACTGGTTCGACGAGGAGGAAATCGCGCAGGTGAACGCACGCAACGAGCGGTTTGAGACGGCCAGCCTGGAAACGGACTTGCTGCTGGCTTTTTTCCGCGTGCCGATGCCCGGTGAGGAATGTATGTTCCTGACGGTGGGCGAGATTCTGCAGCACATCAACGGGGGCATGAAGAATCCCCTCAGTGCCGTCAAGGTGGGGCTTGCCTTGCGGAAGGCGGGATTCGAGCAGGTTCGCGTGGCGGGAAAGAGGGGGTATCGGGTGGTGATGTACACCATCGAAGAGGTGAACCGTAACCGTCGTGCCATGGGACGATTCACCGAGGCGCCGGCTGAAGAGTAGTCTTCATTGTCCGGTCGCCGGCTGGTGATAATGCTTTGATTCTCATGTGGCTTTTTGTGTTCCGAAGAAGGAAAAATACCGGAAAAAACGGGTGGAAAAACTTGTGTATCCGACCGGAATTGTGTAAATTTATAGGTAACTAAAATAAAACGGAACAATGAACTACATGCAATTGAAAACGGGACCGGAAGCTGTTGCCGGGGAGGAACGGGAGGGTTTCTGCCTGAAAGCTTACCGGAAAAGTGAGTTGGCGGGCTTGTATTTTCCGCAGGCAGGTAAAAAAGGTGCCCTGCAGGGGCTGGGGCGATGGATCAAGCAGTGTGCGGAACTGGAAAGGGAGCTGGAGCGGTCGGGCTACCAGAAAAACCGCAAGTTTTTCCTGAAATCGGAGGTGGAACTGATTGTGAGGTTCCTTGGAGAGCCGTAAGCGGCGGCGTTTCTTTTTTCTAATGTCTTCAAAAGTCTTCAAATTTCCTCGAATGTCTTCGTAAGTCTTCGTATGTCCTCAAATGTCTACATGGGCGGAAACGGGGAGTGTAACTTTGCCTTTGTAAATGAAGAGTGAATAATGAAGAACAATGAAATAATGAAGAATGAAGAGTGAATAATGAAGAACAATGGATAATGAAGAATGAAGAGTGAATAATGAAGAATGAATAACGAGGAATGGGCGCGCGTTTCCTGGATTCTTAATTCATCATTCTTAATTCTTAATTCATCATTCTTAATTCTTAATTCTTCATTCAAGATTCAAGATTCATCATTCTTAATTCTTCATTTTATTATTAATTTTTAATTTGAAAGACCTATGAAGAAAACAGTGACTTATTCGGTTGTAGGGCGTGTGAACCCGGCCGATCGTGAAAGCGGTGAAGTGAAGTATTATGCACAGTCGCAGGCTCGCGGCGAGATGGGTATCCGTGAAATAGCGGAACGTATTCACCAGATGTGTACCGTGACCCGTGCCGACGTGATGGCGGTATTGACGGGACTGGAAGACATCGTGTCGGAAGGCCTGCAGGGTGGCGAAATCGTACGCCTGGGTGAACTGGGTTCGCTGCAGCTGAGCCTGAGCGGGGAAGGAGCCGCTACGGAAGATACGTATACCGACAGCATGATTGAAAAGGTGCGCGTGCTGTTCCGCCCGGGTACGGTGATGCAGGAGGCTATCAACAACCTGGCTTTCGAACGGGTGCCGGTGAAGTATAAGAAAGAAGAAGAGGACGACGGCGCAGGGGTGTAATCGGAACTAAGGCGTGAGAAGATGACGAAAGTAAAATGGATTGTGGTCAGGGTGCTGAAGTGTATTCTCTGTCTCCTGACCGGAAGAAAACCGGATTGTGATGAGAAAAATTGACATGATTGTGATTCACTGTACGGCAACGAGAGCGGACCGCCCGCTCTCGCCTGCCGAACTGACGAAGATGCACCGGAAACGGGGGTTCAAGTGTTGCGGATATCACTATTTTGTCCGCACGGATGGTGAAATTTGTACAATGCGGCCGGTGGAACGGGCCGGAGCGCATGCCAAGGGGTATAACGAGCACAGCATCGGCATTGCGTACGAAGGGGGACTGGATGCGCAGGGACAGCCGGCGGATACGCGTACGGAACTGCAGAAGCGTTCGCTCCGGATTCTGGTGAGGGTGCTGAAATCGGATTTCCCGGCCATCACGCAGGTGGTGGGGCATCGCGACCTGAGCCCGGATCTGGACGGCGACGGGACGGTGGAACCGGAGGAATGGACCAAGGCCTGCCCCTGTTTTGACGTGAAAAAGGAGCTGTAGCGGGACAAAAGTTTTCTAAATCGTAAAAAGAAGGTGTCCGGCGCCTAAAAAGTTTTCAGGATTCGAAATAAAATCCTACCTTTGCACTATTCAAAATCCAAACGGACAATGGCGAATCTGTATATTATCATTTCTGCATTTGTATCGGCAGTGATACTGGGGAGAATCATTATCCCGAATATTCTGATTATTTCATTGCGCAAACGCTTGTTTGACGTGCCTGATGAACGGAAAGTACACAAACGTCCGATACCTCGCCTCGGGGGAGTGACCTTTTTCCCGGTAATTCTTTTTTCCTTGTGTGTGTTTACGGCCGTGCGGCTGATGACGGGCCACGGACCTGCGGATACATCGACAACGGACCTGGTGTGCGAGTTTCTTTTTCTGACGGGAGGGCTGACCCTGCTGTATATCGTGGGCATTGCCGACGACTTGATTGGGGTGCGCTACCGTAAGAAGTTCCTGGTGCAGATTATCTCGGCGGCGATGTTTCCGCTGTCGGGCTTGTATATCAACAATTTCTATGGTCTCTTTGGCATTTACCTGATTCCTGCAGAGGTAGGTATTCCGCTGACCATGCTGCTGGTGGTGTTCATCACCAATGCCATCAACCTGATTGACGGTATCGACGGACTGGCGTCGGGGCTGAGTATGGTGGCGCTGCTGGTGTTCGGGGTGCTGTTCGTGCATTTCCGCATGTGGAGCTATGCCATGCTGGCTTTCGTGACGGTGGGGGTGATTATCCCGTTCTTTTCGTACAACGTGTTCGGCAGTGCGGATTTGGGAAGGAAGATTTTCATGGGGGATACCGGCAGCTTGACGCTGGGGTATATTCTGAGCTTCTTTGTCATCAAGTACTGTATGTATGAGCCGGATATGCTGCTCACGATGAAGACGAGTCCGGTGCTGGTGTCGTTCAGTGTGCTGATGGTGCCGTGTCTGGATGTGATTCGCGTGGTGCTGCGGCGTGCGCGTAACAAGCGGGCGCTGTTCATGCCCGACAAGACGCACATCCACCACAAGTTCCTGGCTATGGGGTTCTCACCGCGGAGGGCGCTGGTAACGATTCAGCTGATGTCGGCCTGCTTCTGTGCGTTTACCATCGTGGCAATTCTTTATATGAATAACACGCTGGTGTTCGTGATTGACGTGGTGGTATGGACGCTGCTGAACCTCTGGTTTGACTATGTGATTAACCGGAAAATGAAGAATGAAGAATGAATAATGAAGAATGGAGAATAATTAAGAATGAAGAATGAATAATGAAGAACGGGAGGGGTGACTCTTCCGTTTTTTTTATTATGACATAAGAACAAAAAGACATAATTTCAATAATGATGAAGAATGAAAAGTGAAAAGTGAAAACGCAATACGCTCACCTCTTTTACTTTTTAACTTTTACCTTTTAACTATATACCTTATACCTTTTTCTGTCTAAAGAAGCTCGATATCTGTATAACTCGTTTGAGAAAATGTGCTGTAATGAATGTTATTCGTTTGAAAAAATGTGTCGAATGTTGGTTTATTCGCTGGAAAAAGTGTAATTTCGTCGTTGGGAAATAAGATTACACCATGCTTAAAAGGAAGATAGAAACATATTTAGCCGACTGGAAACGGTCTGAGGACAGAAAGCCTCTTGTAATAAAAGGTATCCGCCAGTGTGGAAAGACATACATTGTTCAGAAATTCGCAAGGGAGAATTATGAAAGTGTGGTCTATATGAATTTCATTCTTGAGCCTGACAACAAGTCTGCCTTTACCGGCAATATAGATGTGGATACCATCATTCTCAACCTCTCTGCTTTGATTCAGGGCAGTCGTTTCATTGAAGGGAAGACTTGTATTATTCTTGACGAGATTCAAGAGTGTAGGGAAGCAAGGACTGCCTTGAAGTCATTTCATATAGACGGGCGTTTCGATGTCATTGCCACAGGTTCGCTTTTGGGGGTAAAAGGTTATGGTCAAAGTAAGAAAAAGAAGGAGGATGTAGGGCAAGATTCTGTTCCGGTCGGATACGAAACCGTGATTGACATGTACCCATTGGATTTTGAAGAGTTTCTATGGGCAAACGGAATCGGTCAGACAGTTATTGATTCTGTAAAATCATGCTTTGAGAACGAAAAGGCTGTTCCTGACGGGATTCATAAGGTCATGATGGAGATGCTGTACAGATATGTGATTGTCGGAGGTCTGCCGGAAGTGGTGAATTGCTTCCTTAAAACCAGGAATATCGAACTTATCTATAAGTTGCAGCGAAATCTTATTGCCGGATACGAAGAAGATATGGTTAAATATGCAGAGGATGCGGACAAGCCCAATATCCGGGAATGTTTTGAATCTATTCCGAAGCAACTGGCTAAAGAGAACAAGAAATTCCAGTATTCAGTTGTGAAAAAGGGAGGAAGGTCTGCTCAATACATCGGCAGTATTCAATGGCTGGAAGATGCAGGGATTATCCGTAGATGCTATAACACACAGACTACGGAGTTGCCGTTAGAGGGGAATGCCATTAAAGATTGTTTCAAAGTGTACACGACCGATATAGGTATTCTTGTGGCAATGCTTGACTATGGTACTCAGGCGGATATTTTAAAGGGAAATCTTCTTGGATACAAGGGAGCTATTTTCGAGAACCTCATGGCGGATTTTCTGTGTAAGTCCGGTCAGAAACTGTATTATTTCCATAAGGACAGCGGGCTTGAACTGGACTTCCTGGTAAGGCTCAAAGGCGAATGTGTTCTCCTTGAAATTAAGGCAAAGTCTGGTAAAGCAAAAAGCATGACAACGGTTCTTAAAAATAAGGACGTGTATCATGTTAAGAGTGCAATCAAGTTAGGGCAATATAACGTAGGCCGTGATGGAGATATTCTTACTATTCCACTATACATGGGATTTCTTGTAAACGACAAACTTGCAGACGTTATCATTCCTGATGTTGATGTGAGTGCGTTGAATAATGAAGAATGAAGAGTGAAGAATTAAGAATGAAGAATTAATATAGTGAAGGACGGGAGGGGTGACTCTTCCGTTCTTTTTTTGTTATGACATAAGAACAAAAAGACATAATTTCAATAATGGTGAAGAATGAAAAGTGAAAATGCAATACGCTCGCCGCTTTTACTTTTTAACTTTTCACTTTTAACTCAATACCTTCTTCTGTTCTTTTGTCTAAAGAAACAACATGTTTCTGTGAGGCGTATCGTTTGAAAAACTTATGCGATTAAGTTGGAAAGATGAAAGTTTTTATGTTTCTTTGTGTAAACTTCATCTCTGCAAGCTATGGTTAGTACAACAGACATCATCGACAGACTGAAAATATTCAAAGCACAATCGGCTTCGAAATATAAAATAAAGTTCATGGGGTTGTTTGGCTCCTATGCGCGCCAGCAGCAAGATGAAAAAAGTGATGTGGATGTTTTTATCTGTCTGCAGGAACCGGACTTTTTCGTGATGGAGCAGATTAAAGAAGAACTTGAAGTTTTGCTCCATTCTTCTATTGATTTAGTGAACTTTAGAGAGTCACTTCGTCCAACGTTAAAAAAGAATATCCTTAAAGATGCGATCTATATCTAAAGAAATATTGATTGATTTATTGGAGCTGATTCTGGAAAAAGCTACTCTCGTGATAAACAGAAATCAGTCGATTACGTGTGCACAGGATTTTCTTACATCGCCGGACAGAATGGAAAAATTTGATGCAGCATGTATGCTGATACAGGTAGTAGGTGAAACGGCTAAGAAGATAGATGATCGTACATCGTCTCTGTTGTTTGCGCATTATCCGCAAGTCTATTGGCGAGGCGTATTCGGATGTCGAAATATTATTTCGCATGAATATGGGAATGTAGACCCCATTCAGATATTTGGTATAATCAAAAAGTATCTTCCTGAACTGGTTGTTTGTGTAAAGCAAATTTTGTCAGACGTGGAAGCAGGTAAGCATGACAGCTTATTCTTGTCATAGAATGAAGAGTGAATAATGAAGAGTGAATAATGAAGAATGAATAATGAATAATGAAGAACGGGAGGGGTGACTCTTCCGTTTTTTTTATTATGACATA
>ERZ772893.830-NODE-830-length-36386-cov-4.163827_pt1 | contig 36386 bp, 27 predicted proteins | sample MGYA00511482_ERZ772893 | MGnify/ENA primary metagenome ERZ772893 (study PRJEB29015, sample SAMEA2737687) | human gut metagenome | biome: human gut; feature: human-associated habitat; material: faeces | place: China | collected 2012 ... | reverse complement strand
CATTAGACGCGCAGCTTCAGAAGTGAATCGAATTTGAAAATCTTTGAAGATTCAACTGGAACAATATGTTTAATAGCGGTTTCTTTATCTGGCTCTTTAATTTCAGCAGCTTTCAAAAAAGAATCAATAAGATCTTTCCGCCGCGTTTGGAAACGTCGGAAAGAACCAGTCCTTCTGTCAGGAAGTTCATGATCAAAAATATAAAGACGAGTAGCGGAGGTAGTGATTCTCCTACCAACAATTTTCCAAATATAAGCGTCACTGAGGCCGAGGCTGCATCCATAAATACAGATAGCATTAGCGGAGCTCACAAGAGATGCCATCATTTGGCCTTTAGTGTTGCGCAATAAGCTGGCGTTTCGCTCGCTCTTAACCCATAGCTCAATAAAATCAGGATCCTCCGAGCATAAACTCGAAGAAATCTGAGACTGGTCAGAGACCCCAAATATTGGTGAATCACCGTTACCCGAACTATCAACAACCCCGTGCAAATGAAGAAGATGGTCAGGGTAAAAAGATATCACGGCAGCTCCGTTCGCAACGGAATCTAACTTCTCATCATGAATGGCTGAATTCCAAAGTGAATCAAAGGAGTTTGTATAGTTGAGCGAAATCGCAGAAACCCAAGCGTTCTCCGATGGAATAACCTCCGGAATTGCTTCAATCTGATCCAGGGCTTCAAGACGACGTGAAAACAGGCATAACGATTCCCTGAATTCATCAATAGCAGCAGGAGGAAACTCATTGGGCAAACGTCCCGCCTCTTGCGCTACGTACTCCAGAAGCTGGCGTTGAATATCTTCGAACGTTTCATGGAACAGGCCTACGTCATCCTCATAATACTGAGACACTTCACCTAATAGCCGCTCGAGATCAGACCAAAGATCCGACTGAGATTTTGGATCAAAAGTATCCAAACGCCTAACGAGCTCATCGCGATACTCGATAGTTTCACCGGGTGCAAAATACTTATTAAGCAGAAAAGACCGATAACCAGTCTTCAAGCCAAGGTTTTTATCAAAGCCGTTGCCGATTATCCAAAGAACTTTAGACACAGAGATCCACCGATCGAATCCAAATAGATTACTTCCAAAAATAATATTAAAACGTAATTGGAACCTGGTATCCAACCAATTTGTAACTCATGAAATGCGGTATCTATGTAGTAATAATTATTTTGAAAAGGGATGAGGGTCTATCGGCGTTAGCCGATAGACCCTCATCCTCAACACAGTAAAATCAACGAAAGGGAATGCGCGCCCAGCACAGGCCGTCCCCTCCCCTAGTCCCGCTTAAACAGATCCCTCGTGCACGCCTTATCCGTCACGTCTGGGAGCTAGTCGCTCTAGCGGTTTGCGACTATAACGTCACAGCCGGCCTTGAAGGCATCCTGGTCGTGGATCACCTCGGAGCCGAAGAACTCCGGCGTGCCATGCGTGGGCTCATAGGCCACCACGGGCAGTCCTTGGCCTTCATGCGCTTCAAAACGCCCTGGATGGAGCTCGCGCGGAAGTTATCGAAGCCGGTCGTTGTCAGGCAGCATGCGCCCCTGACCGGTCCTTTTGCCGTCGTAGACGCGACGACGAACTATTTACACGTTCTGTTTAATCCACTTGAACAGTGACGTTTCCTTTAATTCAAACATGGCACATTGGCCTGTTTTGATCCGGCTCCAAAGCCAATCAAGCTCTTCTGCCGCTTTTCGGCCTAGCTCAACTTCATTGTCATCAAGAAGCTTATCGGTCTCAACGCAAACAAAATCTGACGCAATAGAAAACGAAGTAATGAATGAGCTAACGGGAGAATACTCATGCGATGTATCAAGACTAGCGAGATGACAGATCTCCGCGAGTGGAACGTTGACTCCGCCAAGTTGACTCGCGTAATCACTCATATCTGAAAGGTACAGACCGCCCGACGGTCTAGCCGAATTGCTAAATGCATCAAGCATGCCGGTTATATGAATGGCAATTACTTTCTCTGAGAATAGTGCAGTGAATAAAACAGCAGTTGCCTCATATAACGTTAACTTATCTAGCTCATCAAGAATGTCTTCGATGTTAGACAAATCAATATAGTGCACGTTTGAAACATTATATGTTACCTCCTTCAACTGAGGAAATGTTGACTTAGTCGCATTCACCCAATTGCGGTAATAATCCGTCTCAATGTAGTGCTTAACAAACTCGTTTCCCAAACAATTATCAATAAAGCTCTGACCGAATTCGAGTGTCATACAATCAGGGAATCTGAATTCGCATTCGGGGTCGCTCAGTAATATGGGGAAGGATCGATGGCAAGTCGAAAAATTGCACAGACCTTTACAGCAGTCGTGAAATAATCGGTGAAATCCTCTCGAATATGCTTCGCGCTTTCGGGAACCACCTCGTAAGGCTTGGTATAAAAGGATTCGTGGCCTTGTTTGTGAATATACTTGTTCGCCCTCTTATTGAGCTTGCTGATTAGCTCATCAATTTCGGGCATTTGTTCAAGAAGGTCTCGATATTCAATATCTTTTGAACGCAGCATTTTGGACAGTTCGCTAAATGAGGGGAACCTGTCGAGCGAGACCCATTTCTCATATTTAGCCTTGCGCTCAGATTCTTCTAGATTCGAAAACAACGTTCCGATAAGGATGACCTCTCCAGCTTGTCTAACTGAATAAAAAGCAGCGTCGAAGTAACCTTGATGAATTAGATCTAGCGAGTTAGCCAAGAGCTGACAGGATTCAAGTAAAAACTGGTTGAAAGATGGCGTAGAAACTAAACCACTAACGGAATCCGCCAATTGTTCTACGTAGTCATAAAGACTACTGTAGGCGAGCTCATCCTCCCTTGCCACGTACCGCAGTGGATGATGTCTCCAGCTGAACATCTGGCTATTTATGTATTCGTCCTTAAAGTTCACCTGAGTCAGCATTCGAGTCTTATTCCAGCACTAGGTTCTATTCTAATTGGTAACGTTCTCAAACTCGCAGCAATGTAAGCTGGCGGGCCTTGCGTTACTTTAGAGCTTAAGATTTTTTGCTCATTGGGCTAATGGTATTGAGGTTTGGCGTGGCATCGATCGTCTTAAGTAACCAATTTAGCATAGCGCCATATAGGGCCTGCTAGTTGTATTTGCCGCTGAATTGCACCCCGCTTGTTTTGCTGACATAGAGTCTTGTATGACGCGGCAAGAGCGTCTTCTTTCTCAAAGAGATCTTTCCGTTTATCGGGCTCATGTAGCTTTTCAGAAGCCAGTTCAAGCGTCCATTGAAATTCATTTGATTTCTCAACCATCATTTTGGAGAGTATCTGATACTGATACATTGAAAACAAAAGGGATTGATAAGCTTCTATGAATTCGGCAATTGCCTCTCCACTCTTTCCTTTGAAGCAAAATCTCGCCTCCATGGCGAGCGATTTCATTTCATCTAGCTTTAAATGCAAATTAAGTTGAGGGTCGGCATCTAACACATGATTTATTGAGGTTGAAATTGATTGCAAGTACGTGGTGTTAGTTAGCAAAGCAAATTGCAGGTCGATATTCATTTGTGGTTCGTCATCATGTTCCAAGTCCTTCGCGTTTTTTACGTAAACGCTCATGAGTTTATCGACGGTTATCCAAATATTTAAACGTCGATTAAATAGAGACTGTTTATTACTGAGACGAGCTTGGTAACAAGAAATGAGCAATGCGATGATTGCCACAATCGCTGAGATGTACTCAGGTAGATTCGTTAGGTCCATTGTCTCCTCCGCCACTAAAATCAATTGGCAATACTACAATTATCGTTCTGCATTCAGGATTCTCTGATTCAGTATCCATATAGTGGGACTATGCGAAAGGTTCTCCAAAAAGGAGAAATAAAAGGGTGAATAGATTGCTTGCTTCAAAAGCAGCAAAGGACCTTCGGATTAGGAGCCTGTACAAATAAGGCCGGATTGCTTTGTTACTAGTAAACAAAGCAATCCGGCCTCAAAAAAAACCAACATATAGAGTTAGCGAATAGTTCTTATCCCATTTGAACTTCAATTAACCTAAGAGCACGGTCGCAGTTGGTTAACGCTTCTTCTTTCGTGTTGCCGCTGGCAACAACGGAAGCAAAGCGAGCAGAATCATCCACTGCTTTTCCGTACCGTTTTCCGACGATACCGTGAACTTCAACATGAATAACACCTTCGGAATCTCTTGCAGTTTCAATACCGTTTAATTCCTGAAGTACGCCCTCTCGGGCAGGAAGGAATTTAGTCGCTACGTATTTACCACTATCACTGTAGTTGAACTCATTGATATCTTCGCCCAATGACAGTCTAATCATGGCCTCAACCATGTCGATGCCCGACACAGAATTCCAAATAAGATGTGAGGTGATCCAGTCGCCACCAAGTCGAGCTCCAAGCTCAACCATCTTAGGCCCTTCGGAAGTTAGCATCACTTCTGCATGCGCGGCGCTATTTTTGAGACCAACGGCTAGTACGGCTGATGAAGCAACATTCGAAATTGCCCGACGCTGTTTGCAACTTAAACTTGTGGGTTGTACATGACCAATTTCAAAGAAATTTGGAGCACCGGACGTTAACTTATCGGTAACCTGCAGAACATGAGGGACACCGCGAGAAACGATAATTTCCACGCTGACTTCAGGGCCGGTCATACATTCTTCTACAAGCACATCGCCCGAGATGCCCGCTTTGGATGCAGTCTGAAGTGCTGCGTGGAGTTCCTCCGGTGATGAAACCAGATTCACTCCCCTGCCTCCAGCGCTGTCAGTAGGTTTTGTTATGACAGGATAGGAGAATGGGGGAACAAAAGTATCAAGCTCACTCACCTTGGCTACGGCGAAGGCAGGATGAGGAACCCCCTCTTGAGCAAAGCAATTTATCATCCTAAATTTGTCGGTTGAATTAAGAGCGGCATCTACTGAATTGCCTGGCAGCCCTAGCTTCTCGCAAAGACGAGCAACAGTGACAACCGAGGTATCGCATGCTCCGCTGGCAATGGCATCCGGTTTAAACTCACGAGCAATTGCGAGCATGGCATCATAATCTCTAATGGAACCCTGAAAAAACTCATCAGCGAGTGATGCTGCGGGAGCATCCCGACTGATGTCAGCCACGCCAACGTAAAACCCCATAGACTTGGCGCGCTGAATTACAGGTTTTTGAAAAACGGGGCCGCCTAATAGAAGAATTTTCTTCATTTATGAACCTCCATGTATCTAACGTGATCGCCTCGCTCAAAGGAACCGACCACTTCACAGATTGCACGTGTTATATCTCTTTCAATACCACCTTCACGACGAAGTGCCTCTTCACCATCAGTCCCTTTGCTCACCGCCTCAATCATCCTTAGGAAGGAAACCCACTCAAATCGAATTCCCTCTCCATCCAATTGGTAGAAATATCGACGGTTGTCAGATGAATTTTCGTAGCGAATTTCAAAGTAGTCCGTTTTCCACCAAGGAGCAGGAACGTATACATAGCCTTTGGTGCCAGATACTACAAGGCTTCCTTCGGACTTTGCACCTGCACCTACTTTTGCACTACCAACGGCCCCTTGGAACTCAACACTGATTCTGGAGAAATTATCGAAGGCTTTATCTTTTAGATCGCATAAGGAGGAAAACTGTACAGTCTCGGGGCTGGAACCCAATATTTGAAATATCGGCAGCAGTGCTGTGGGTCCCCATGCGGCCATGCTGCTCCAGGCTGTTTCATGGCTCAATGAATACGGTGGGCGGTTCGTATTGAGGTTAGTACAAGTTGCATCAACGGATACGACGTCGCCGATACGACCGCCCGCTACAAGTAATAACATTCGTGCGTATGCTGTTGAATACGCGGTTCGGAGGGAGTCCATAAGCACTAGGTCCCGCTCGTCAGCTAAGGAAAATAGCTCATCGCATTCTGCTGCACTTTTGGCGAGCGGAGCTTCACACATAACATGTTTGCCTGCCTCAAGTGCCTTTTTTACTTGTTCATAATGGCAATCTGGATGCGAGTGGATATAGACCAAATCCACGGCGTCTAGCAGTTCGTTGAAATTATCTGTAATCAGCGGAGCGCTTAACGAGTTCTTGCTTAGCGAGCTTCTATCTTTCGTGCATATCGCAACGACCTCAAGGCCGTTAACTAAACCGCATTCTGCATACACGCGGTTCATGTAGTCAGAATATCCAACCAAGCCGCAACGCTGTTTTTTAGTGCTGCGAATTTCTGTGGATGATACACCGCGGGTACGTTCAAGGTATTCAACTTTACAGTACTCGTTTAGATAATCGAAATGCCCTACCCAGTCAGAGCCTACAGTGAAAATATCCACGCCATAACGCTTGATATCATCAATTTTTTGACCCTCGTACTCTTCGACAATAATCTTGTCAGCAATACCCGTGGCTCTTACTGCAGCAATGCGCTCCTCGAGAGGCTGCTGTACGTTAATCTTGCCACGCTGCTTGTCGAAATCATCAGAAGTGACACCTACAATCAGGTAGTCGCCCAGGGCCTTTGCACGCTCCAGTAGACGCACATGCCCACGATGGAGATGATCGTAGGTACCATAGGTGATGACCTTCATCATTTATTGGCTTCCTTGTCGTGCTTAGACTCCAAACGTCCGTAAGCATCGACGAGTGCTGCAACTAAAAGTACATTATCAGAGAGCGGATGATTGCCGATGTGCCCTACTCTGAACGAGGTGTCAGCCTTTTCCCCGCCGTTGGGGCACAGCCAAATGCCGTACTCATCTTTAAGCAAGGCAAACAGTGCCTTGGCACTCACGTAAGGGCTTTCGATATAGGTCACGGCATTTGAGGGAGAAGCTAGGCGCATTTGAAAAGGTAGACCGGACGAGAAAATCCTATTGCGGAAGTCATTGGCCACGTTGGCACATCGAGCAACTTCAACTTTAGCGCCACCGGCGGCATCGAGGGCGGCTAGCCTCTCGTGAATTTGCAGTAGCGTTGTCACTGCAGGGGTGAACGGAGTCTGCCCACGCTCTTGATTCCTTAGCATCTCACAAAGATCTAAATACATACACGGCTGCCTAAGAGAATTCGCTCTATTAACAGCATCAGGTGAGAGGACCATAGGCGCCACGCCCGGAGGACAGGCTAAGGCTTTTTGGGCATCGGTGATAAGTACGTCAGCCCCCATGGCCTCCATGTCAAATGGATCCGCCAGGAAAGAACTAATTCCGTCAACGATTAAAAACAGACCGTGTTCACGACAAAAACGTCCGATGAGGGAAGCATCATATAGCACTCCCTGTGAGGTCTCGCCAAGGTTCACAAGGAACACGGTGCAGTTATGAGTATCAACGGCTTCGAGATCGGTCTCGGTAAGCGGAGTGCCAGGTACAAGCTCGATTGGGACGTTGTCAATACCGTGCAGCTCAAGCATAGAACGGAACCTGTGACCGAAACTGCCACCATCAACAACAATTGCTTTGTCGTTGATGGGATCAAGAAGCCCCATGATAGCGGCTTCCATCGCCCCGGTTCCCGAGCAAGTTGGGAAGATCGCACGTGACCCCTCGGGCGCGTGGGCCAGGTTGCAAAGAAGCTGTTCGTTTTCGAGCATGATATGTGAAAATTCCGGAGTGCGGAAATAAGGAGTATCCAGGGAACCAATTGCTCTAACGTTTTCGGAAGAGGGCACAGGACCTACCGCGAAGTTAATCATAAAATAATCCTTTCATGGGTCAAAAATCTGGACTTCGGAGCTCAGGCACGCCACGCCTTAAGACAGTGAGTTTGCCTATCGTTCTCGGGAGGAAGTTTCATATAGTCCCCGTAGAGGTCAGTAAGGAATTCGTCCCAGCAACTCATACAAGGCAGCATATGCCCCTCAAATTCCAGATATACGGTCTTTTCATATGCGCTTTTAGGTAGTGTCCAAAGTCCATTTTCTGCGCCAAAAAAGCATCCAACCCGCTTGGCAGACTCATATCCAGGACATGCAATGGTCTCTTCAATGAGCTTTAATAAACGACTTTTAGGATTTTGGAACCTGAAGAGCCAGCCAAAAATTGTCTTGATTACTTTACGCGCCCCTCGTTCGTAATTGAGGTTTATATTTGCCCACTCGTTGCGCTTCAATGCTCTCTGTATGCGTTTTTTTGACTTTCTAAATAGTTCAGAGTTTTCAGGGACGCCATCAGTTGGGAAGATATCGATCCAAAGCATTTCTTCCATTACCCCGGCATAAGAAGGCTCCTGAGCTCGAATATTAGAAGTGCATAGCTTCGTAAACCCTCCAGTAAAGTTGCTATTGGAGGCGTTTATAACGCATAAATCAGTTGGCAGATAATTTGCAATTTTCAACAACCTATCGTAATCAGGCCTAGGCATATTCAAATCAATATCGTCGTCCCATGGAATAAAACCCTTATGACGAACTGCCCCCAAAAGCGTTCCCGAATCTAGCGAATAATGAAGATTATGTTCCTTGCAAAAAGCATCAAAACGCAGAAGCAAATTCAGTAGCTCTTCATGCACCTCGTCAAGCGTTAGATATGTCCGCTCTTCATCCATTAACTTATCCATTTCAGGACTCCTTTTAATGCAGCACGGGAAGTGCGTGATAAAACCTAATTCCGCACAGTAAAGCCTCCGTGGCACATCGAATGGCGCAAATCACATGGAGGTCCGTCATACCAGTAAACGAGGCAATCAAAAGCGTAACAATGCAGAATAAGGCACTAATTACAGTGGACTTTGTGACCTCAGCGACTTTACCTACTGCCCCGAGGACTGGCCAGCCAAATAGCATGCCAAAGAAGCTAAATACAAGTAATGGACTTGCCCACACGAGTACCCAGGAGCCTTCTAAGTATTGTTCGCCGCCTAAAACAAGCATGATAGATTTAGAAAGCAAACAGAAGGCAACTGTGCCGATTAAGACGGCTGGCAATGCCAAAATACTTAGTTTTCTGGCAAAGCAATAGTCTCCTGTATTTACCATATGAGGGTATAGGCTGTTGATGATAGGCTCATAGAGCGCCTGAACCGCGGTCACTGCCGTCATAGACAAAGACCAATAGGCGACTTGGGCCGCATCGGTCACGACTGCGCCGATAAGCAACGTCGTAAAACCCGAGAAAACGCTTGCGGCCATGTTCGAAAAGCAATATAAACCCGAAGTTCTAAGTTCAGCAAGTGATTCGCTTAGCGGCGCGAGTTCGATGGTAGTGCCAAAGCTCCGCTTTGCGGCCGCAAACGACCATGCAAGTGCAACGCTGTTTGAGACTATATCGAGCACTGGCACCCACATGATGTCGTTAATTGAATGTACAAGCACGAACGTAAAGATAGTCGATATGCTTTTCGAGGCAAAGAAACGTGTGGTGATCGGTCCCATATTCTCATGCCCCTGAAAAAGGAAATCGGGAACTAGTCCCTTTCCGCATACCGCTGTGAATGCCAGAAAGACATAGGGCAACCTATTTTGTGTTAGCGGCAGGAAAGACGCAGTAACCATTACAGCCACGCCTGCAACGATGCAAAGAAGGAGTCTCGCTTCGGTTACTGCTCCTATAACGTGGTTTTCCTCTTTTATTGATCGTGCCTTCGCGATTCGCTTGGTACCCGACAGGTTAAATCCAAAATCAACAAAAACCTGCGCGAAGGACATGAAAGATATCACGTACGCATAGAATGCATAACCTTCGGGCTCCAGCACGCGCGTCAAGTAAGGCAGCGTAATTAAGGGAAACAAATATTTGATTATTTGAAGGCCATATTGCCAGGCAGTATTCTTAAAAAAAGTACCGTGTTTTTTATTCATCTGATTCCCCCACATAAAATGGGTTTGAGTCTGCAATCAGCATCGCAAAAGTCATAGCAAGTAAAACTGAATATGAAGAAAAAATACTTGCCTCAGATGTGCTTGCTATAAGAAGGTAGATGGGAATCGCAAAGCTAGCCCAGAGAGGGACACCATGATCTACGGCTTTGCGGGACATTGAAAATAGAAGTACAAATATGATGGCAACCAGCAACAGGCCAATATAGCCACATTGGCCAATAACAGCAGGCCAAAAACTGTCAACTAAATAATCGTGATTCATGGGACCAAGGCCATAAACGCTTGGGAATCCTAAGGAATAATAGAATGACGAATAATAATCAGCAGATGCATTAGAACCGTAAGTAGCAAGACCGCTGCCTAGTGGCCAATGCATGTTTGCAACGTCAAAGGACGTTGACAGAAGAACGCTTCGTGCCGTAGAGGAGTCAAAAAAATAAAGCGATATCTGATCGTAAACAAGAAATAAAGCTCCACATCCCGCTAGAAGAATGAAAGAGATGGGAATCTTTTTCTTATTCGAATACAAGAAAACTGCAGCAGCAATGATGAAAGCAAACCCGATGGCTTTGAAGCGTCCTGTAGCGCAGAGAACAAGAAGTCCACAGACGATAAATAACCTATTGGATTTAACATCAAGTAGAAGAATGCTAATCAGACAAACAACAGTTGCGGCAAAATTCGTCGGATGGCCGAATAAGAATGAATATCCTAATCGCTCGCCAGATGAGAGACCAAGATCAATAAATTGATTAAGAAAATATAAGATTAGGAGTAGTGGGAGGACAAATTTTGCAAAGGTAGATGCAAGTTGAATCACAGAACGCTTTTGCAGAATCACTACGGAAGAAATCAAAGAAATAATGAACTTCGAACAGGCAAAGGCGTCGATTGCAATCGCCTGATAAGCAGGCTGTAACTTATACAATAAGTTACCGCATAATCCCAACAGAAGAAGAAGGCTGTTGATCAACAGCAAATAGCGTGAAATCATACAATAACGAGTTTTGTGACCATGCATACTGAAGACCGCCCAGCAACAAAGCAGAAGGGCTGAAAGCTCGTCGATATATGCAAATGCCCCTCCAAAGAGCTTTTGAAATGCATTCTGAAAGGCAAGCAGAAAGAAAATGTTGAATAGTATAAAGTCACTAACCCTATATGAAAGTAAGCTCATCTTGCTGTCTAATTTTTTCGACCCGTTATGTTCGCAATTGAGACACGTCATTTCTTGCGCCTCATCAACTTAACGTGCTGATATGCTGAAAATGCTACGGAATATGCCCAGGGTGCTTTTGAACTCATATAAGACTTTATAAGTAAGGAGCGAGAAGCCGAGGCATTTTTTCTGATTGTCCTCAAATGAAGAGTGACATAGTTCCTAGCTTCGTTCCTGATAGAGAGACTATTCTCGTCAGGTTTATTAATATCGTTAAAGAGACGAATCAATCGAACATTGTTTAACATCATGAAGCATTCAATTTCATCTTTGAGCTCGTCATAATGTTTACTATTTTTAATAGTTTGCATTGAACGATTCAGCGCATAACTCCAATCAGAATATTGCTTATTACTAATTTTGCCTTTTCTAGAAAGGGATCCAGCGCGATAAACTTGGCCATAAATCTTCCCAGGGGAAAACGCAATGGAATCAGCATCATTGATAATCCCTGCGCAAGTTGCTAAATCTTCGTAAACTCGCCCAACGGGAAACTTATGTTGCTTCCAAAAAGAAGCTTTTGCAACTTTTCCACACGCAGACTCGCAGATATCTACGTTACAAAGTAGTTTCGACAAAGCTGTTTTGGTATTCACGATTTCAAATGCAGGTAAATCTAATTCACATGGTAATGAGCTGATAGCGCTTTGGTTTTCAATCTCCTGCAGTTGAACGCATGATAAGTCGGCCGACCCGTTTGCCAATCCTTTCATTAGATAGTCAATGTAGTAAGCCGGAACAACATCATCGCTATCGATAAAAGTTATATACGACCCCTTTGAGGCACCAACCCCAAGGTTTCTTGCATATGAGAGGCCGTGATTCTCAATGTGATAGACACTGATATTTTCATTGCTAATTGAGTATCGATCGCAAATTTCAGAAGAACCATCACTAGACCCATCGTCAACAATCACAATTTCAATGTTCGGATAGGTCTGGCATAAAAGACTTTCTATGCAAGTCGAAAGATAATCCGCAGTATTAAAAACGGGCAATACGATTGAGACAAGATCAGTAGAAACTGCTTCTATTTCATCGCAACAAGCCATATATAATTCCTTAAAATTAATCACATTTCACTAGTCATGATGATTCTTGCAGGTACGCCAACGGCAGCAGCACTTTCAGGAACATCACAAAGAACGACGGCCCCTGCGCCAATCTTCGCTCCTTTATGGATTACGATATCTCCAAGCAATACAGCGTTGGCACCGATTGAGACGTCATCCTCAATGATAGGAACCCCCCCCGGAGCGTTCCAACAGTAACATGCTGATAGAACTCGCAGTTCTTTCCAATCACGGCTTGCTCGGAGATGACGCATCCCACACCGTTGTGCTGGAACAAGCAACCATCGCCTATCTCGGCTTGGCTTCCGATATGGCAAGCAAAGAGAAACTGCGACAGATGTCTGAAAACTCCCGCCAACGGACGAACGAACTTCGGGCCCTTGGTGCAGGCGTGGGCAACTTTATATAGTTTAAAGCATTCATTCATATTGCTAACCTGCCAGCACATCCACAATCCGCTCGCTCGCATGCCCATCTCCGTAGGGGTTCGAAGCATGGCTCATCGCCTCATACTCGGCCTGATCGCTGAGCAGACTGCTGAACTCGCGGTAGATCACGTCCTCCTCGGTGCCGACGAGCTTCAGCGTGCCGGCGGCCACGCCCTCGGGACGCTCCGTGGTATCGCGCATGACAAGCACCGGTTTGCCCAGGCTCGGGGCCTCCTCCTGGATGCCGCCCGAGTCGGTGAGGATGAGGTGGCTAGCGGCCATGAAGTTGTGGAAGTCGAGAACCTCGAGCGGGTCGATGATATGCAGGCGGTCGAAGCCGTCAAGCTCCTCGTGCGCCGCCTTGCGGACGAGCGGGTTCATATGGATGGGGTAGATTGCCTTGGTGTCGGGGTGCTCCTCCATCACGCGGCGAATGGCGCGGAACATGCGGTGCATGGGCTCGCCCAGGTTCTCGCGGCGGTGCGCCGTGATGAGGATGAGGCGGGAGCCCTCGGCCCAATTGAGCTCAGGGTGGGAGTAGCCCTCGCGTACGGTGGTGCGCAGGGCGTCGATGCCGGTGTTGCCGGTGACCCAGATCCTGGACTCGGGCTTGCCTTCGTCGAGGAGGTTCTTCTTGCTAGCCTCCGTGGGGGCGAAGTAGTACTCGCTCACGATATCGACCGCCTGGCGGTTGAACTCCTCGGGCCAGGGGCTGTAGATGTCGTGCGTGCGCAGGCCGGCCTCGACGTGCCCCACGGGGATCTGCAGGTAGAAGCACGCGAGTGCGGCGGCGAAGCTGGTCGTGGTGTCGCCGTGGACCAGGACGACGTCGGGCTTCTCGTCCTCGAGGACCGCCTTGAGCTTGAGCAGAACGTCGCACGTAACATCGAACAGCGTCTGGCCCGGCTTCATGATCGCAAGGTCGTGGTCGGGCGTCACGCCGAAGACACGCAGCACCTGGTCGAGCATCTCGCGGTGCTGGCCAGTCACGGTGACGACTGTCTCGAACACATCCGTGTGCGCCTTCAGCTCGTTGACGAGCGGGCACATCTTGATTGCCTCCGGGCGGGTGCCGAAGACGAGCATCACTTTCTTCTTAGCCATTGGCCTTGCTCCTCTTTGCTTCCTTACGGAGAAGCATGTAGAAACGGGTGTTGCCGACCACGTAGCGCCTCACCAGGCGCTTTGGCTCCTGCATCATGCGGAAGAGCCACTCCAGGTTCGCGCGCTGCATCCACATCGGGGCGCGCGGGATGTTGCCGGAGACGACGTCGAACGAGCCCCCCACGCCCACGAAAGCGCCCTTGGCGCCCAGCTCGCGGAAACGCTCGATAAGGCGTTCCTTCTTGGGCGAGGTGATGCCCACGAATACGATGTCGGGCTCGGCCTGCTCAACCTCAGCGACCACGGCGTCGAACTCGTCGTCACCGAAGTAGCCGTCACGGTAGCCAGCGAGGACCATATTGGGATACCTCTCGGACAGTACCCCTGCGGTCTTTGCGACCACTTCGGCCTTGGCGCCCAGCAGATAGACACTGTGCCCCTCGCGCTCGGCCAGCCCGCACAGCTCCCACATGAGGTCGATGCCGGCCACGCGCCCGGGCAAATCCACGCCCAGCTTCTTGGCGGCCATGACCATGGACGCGCCATCCGCGTTCACGATCTCGCAGCGACGCACGCACGCGTCCATCTCGGGGTCGTCAAGCATCTGCAACAGCTTGTCGGCGTTCACGCCGATCAAGTGAGCGAAACGACCCTCCTTGATGAGGGCGTCGGTCGCCTCGACGGTCTGCCCCATAGTCCAGGGGTCGACGGGCGCACCCAGGACTTCGACTCGCCCGGGAAGATCAACCACTGAACTGGTGCCTTCGTATTTCCCTCTTGTCTCTTTAGCAAGCGCCATTTCCGCTGACAACCTCAATCACTGTTAGTAGGATTATTTTTAAATCGAAGAAAACGCCTTGTTTGGCGATATATTCCAAGTCGCGACGGACCATGCCGTCGAATCCCGTCGAGTTGCGCTCAGTAACCTGCCACCAGCCGGTGATTCCGGGCTTTACGGACAGGCGCTGCAGGTCGTACTCGGTGTACTCCGCGACTTCATTCGGCAGCGGCGGGCGCGGACCCACCACTGACATCTGGCCCAGAAAGACGTTCAGGAACTGCGGGAACTCGTCGATAGAGTGCTTGCGGATGAACCTGCCGATCTTGGTGACGCGCGGGTCGTCCCTCATCTTGAACATGGCGCCGGCGATCTCGTTCTGTTCCTTGAGCTCGGCGAGGCGCTCGTCGGCGTTCCTGTACATTGATCGGAACTTCCACATGCGGAAGGTTGACAGGCTGCCGTCGGGACGGGTCTGGCCCACGCGGATCTGGCTGTAGAAGGGGCTGCCCTCGCTCTCCAAGCGGATGGCAGCGGCCAGCACCAGGCTGGGAATCGCGATGACGACGAGCACGGCACCGCTGAACACGATGTCGAATGCGCGCTTGACGGCACGGTAGGCCAGGCGCGAGTGATCCCAGTCCATGATGGATTGCATGGCCCTGTAGCGGCCGGCGCCCTCGCGCCGGTCCATGGCCTGAGCAATCAGCGCTGCCCCCGCGGGTGCATCCGTTGTATATTGAGTTTTATCCGACACGTTCTCTTCCAACACTTCATCCCCTGATCGGGGATCCTCCTTGTCTTGTGTTACGGCCGCCAGCAGCTAGGCGATCGCCTTTTTTAGGTTGCGCATGACGCGCTGCTCGCTTGAAAGCACGGCGAGGCCAACGCGCGTAGTTACGCGTCGGCCGCACAGGTTGAGCTCCAAATAAGCAGTGCTCTTGCGTCTATTAATGGTTTTGATAAGGCCCTCGTGGCCCAGCAGCGGACCTGCCGTCACTACGACCTGATCGCCGTCTTTTAAGGCCTCGCTCATGGGCACCACACGGTCTCCCCTATGCGTAAAGCCGCCAATAAGCTGGACCTCTTCTTTTGCCAGCGGCACAAACTGACCGTCCTGGGATAACACCCTGGCAAAGTCGTCCATGCGCAGCAGATACTGTTGCACGGTGCGGGGATCTGCCGTGTCGCAGATCAGATAACCGGGAAAGAGCGGCTTGGTCGTATTTGCCCATTCGCCGTGTACTTTGATCTCGGTTTGAAATTGGGGATAAAAGAGCTCCTGCATGGTGCCAGCCGGCACCATGCGCTCGATGCGCTCGCGCATTACGTCTTCGCGACCGTTAATGACCTGGATTACATACCACACGAGCACCACCCCCTTGCTGTCTTACGTATGGCTCACGTGATTTGGATATGGCTTCGCCAGGGCGCTTGTGCGCGAAGGCGCTCCATATTCAAACCCTGAGCCCAGTCAGACAAGCACGTGGCTCTGCCCCACCGTGAACGGTATGCATAAAAGCAGCGCTGAAGCTGCAGGCACGTATCGCAAGATTGCCTACAACCTCAGCTGGCTGCGTGCGAGCCAGTCAAGGGATTTCAAAACTGGACCGCACGCAAACAGCTGAAGAACCGCAGTGATTTGCCATAAAAAATTGTTGAACTGACTAAAACGAACTTATAAATAGCCGCAAAAGCAAGTGCAAAATCGCGCATGGCAATCGATATTGGAGCTCGTGGTTTTTCTGGCACCGCCGTTACGGCCGGATGCTGATCGACCCTGCGCTTCGTGGCCTATTGGAGCCGTGAGCACAGTTGAACTCATGTAACGTTAGATATCCTAGCACAAGCTGTTAGTGAAACTGATTTGGGCTGCGTTTGACAACATATCGTTCATTTGACGTGCTAAAGGGGGTAGTTTTGGAAAGTTGTTCACGTTGGCGCAGGTTATTGGGGTGCTGGCAATAATTGGGAGCGTTCCTGAAGCCCAACTAGAGCAGCGAGCTGCACTGGTAATTGCGTTTGGCTAACAAACTATGTACAGACATGGGAAATAAATTGTGCAACTTTTTGTTGACGTAAGTGGGGTTTGTGGCGCGTGGTGTTTTGGCATGAAAAAAGCCTTCGGAATTCCGAAGGCCTTTGCATTCACGATGGTGGAGACGAGGGGGATCGAACCCCTGACCTCTTGACTGCCAGTCAAGCGCTCTCCCAGCTGAGCTACGCCCCCGTGACGAAGAAATACTATAGGGGAAGTTAGCGCGACGCGCAAGGACTTTTTTGGGGTCAGATTCTAAATGCCTATTGATATAGGTAAGCGATGGCGGTGCCGGTATGGACTTGGATCGTGGCTGTTGACCTGACGACGTTGCTAATGCCCGTATCGGCTAACAAGCCCAGCGAAGCGTGATCTAACTCCCACTCTAGACCGTGTTCGCTTACAACCGTCCTAGGGGCTATGGCGACGATGGAGAACGTCTTGCCTTCGGCGCCCTCAATGGTCCAGGATTCGCCTTCGTGCAGAATGCGGGCCGTGGTCTCGTCTTCGGCAATCCAGACTGGGGCGTCATCGTAGCCTGCGAGCAACCCCAGTACGGAAAGCGCCATATCCGGGCGGCCGCCGGTAGCGCAGGTTGCCACCACTTCGGCACCCGGCCAGCGGCGTCGGACGGAATCGAGGGCCAGTGCAAGATCGGTATAGTCCTTGTACGGGTCGTGGCGCTCAACTTCAAAGTCCTTAGCGGCATCGACCAACGCGCGACCCGCATCACTCACCGTGTCGGCATCTCCCACATATACATCGCAGCTCAGGCCGGCGCCCAGCAGCGCATCGAGTCCGCGGTCCACGGCGACGACGTGGTTGCACTCCCCTGCTAGCCTACGCAACAGATCCGCACTCGCCACCACCGGCGAGCCACAAACCACTAATACTTTGCAAGCCACGGTACTCGCCTAGCCCTCAAACGAAAGTACGCGGGCCAGGACCAGGTCCTCATAACTGTCGATAAAGATGTCGCAGTTGTCACGCACCTCATCGCGCTCCATACGGCCGTGCGGGTCATAGATGCCCACGCGCTTAAAGCCGGCGGTGCCAGAGCTCTTAAGGCCAAAGACGGCGTCCTCAAACACCCATGCGCGGTCAAACTTATGCCCATGGCGCTCCTCCAGGCGGCGCAGTGCCAGCTCATACACATCGGGGAACTGCTTGGAGCGTCCCGCCTCGCCGGTGGTGGTCACAAACTCCATGTAGGCATCGAGCCCGGCTCCCGCAAGCGCAGACTTAACCAGCTCGGCCGGCGTGGACGTAGCCACGCACATGGCAACGCCCGCCGTTTTCGCCTGCTCCAAAAATGCAAGGAGTCCCTCGCGCGGCGGCACCTTGGAGTAGCCATCGATCAGGATGTCGCCCAGCTCGCGATACAGCTCCTCACCATTCGCACCAATACCCCACGTATCGTGGTAGGCCTGGCACTCGTCCTCCAGCGAAAGATGCTCAAACTGGGCAAAATCATCGACCGTCACGTCAACTCCGTGGCGGTGCAATAACTCGGGCTGGGCATAAGCCCAAACGGGGGTGCTATTAACCAGTGTGCCGTCGCAATCGAAAATAAAAGCAACGTTGGAGGCGGCGGTCTGGGACATAAACGAACCTTTCAATGTCAAATGGTAAACATCCTGCTAAAAACGTTTTACCAAACGTCAGACTAACAATCTTGAAACCCTAATTGGTAAAACTGTCAAGAGTTTTACCACGGCAATTCTGCCAGTGGTCTAAACATGGCGCTTACCGATTAAACGCCGCCCTAAAACCACTTTCCTTCATAAAAGTAACGTACAGGTGTTATCGTAGTTTCTGCCGAAAGTTCCACCGAGCACGCGAGGTGGAACGAATCATAGAACTATCGCCGTCCCTTCGATTCGTGCAGCCTTGGACCTTTCGCATCTAGTCACCAAGGCAACACGCTGCCGCGTCATGATGGGATCAAACGTGAGCGATACAAAGCTAAAGCCAGCAACCAAAAAGCCCGCTACCCGTAAAGCCGCCCCGCACGCGCCGGAACTCTCTAAGGACGATGTCTATCTGTTTGGCATTGGCATGTGGGAGCGCAGCTGGGAAAAGATGGGCGCGCACCCCGACACGCAGAACCGTACGCGCGGCTGGCGCTTTTGCGTTTGGGCGCCCGACGTAAAGAGCGTCCATGTCATTGGCGAATTTAACGATTGGAATGAGGAAGCCAACCCGCTGGTGCCCGTGCATACGAGCGCTATTTGGGAAGGCTTTATTCCTGGCGCCGAGCAGGGCCAGCTCTATAAGTATCTCATCGAGACAAACGAGGGAGAAAAGCTCTATAAGGCCGATCCGTATGCCTTTAAGGCCGAGTGCCCTCCGGGTACCGCCAGCGTGCTGTGGACCCTCGACGGCTATAAGTGGAACGACGCCGCGTGGCTCAAGCGCCGCGCCGGTCACAACCACATGTCGCAGCCGCTCAACATCTACGAGGTGCATATTGGCTCGTGGAAGCGCCACGGCGACGCGCCGCAGGGCGAGCCGGACGAGTTCGGCAACTACCCCGGTCCCATGGACCCCTTCCCCGCGCAGCGCGGCGAGTTCTACACCTACGACGACCTGTCGGTGGAGCTCGTGGACTACGTGCGCGACATGGGCTACACGCATATCGAGGTCATGCCGCTCATGGAGCATCCCTTCGATGGCTCCTGGGGATACCAGACGACCGGCTACTATGCCGCCACGTCGCGTTATGGCGACCCGCAGCAGCTCATGCACTTTATCGATGCGTGCCACGAGGCAGGCATCGGCGTGATCATGGACTGGGTGCCCGGCGGTTTTTGCGCCGACTCCCACGGCCTTGCCACCTTTAACGGCCACATGCTGTTTGAGCACGAGATTCACCCCAACTGGGGCACGCACAAGTTCGATTTCGCCCGCGGCGAGGTCCGCTCCTTCCTGGTTTCCAACGTGCTGTACTGGCTCGAGAACTTCCACGTTGACGGCATTCGCATGGACGGCGTGTCCAGCATGCTGTACCTCAACTTTGGCATCGACGATCCCGGCCAAAAGAAGTTCAATAAGTACGGTACCGAGGAAGACCTGGACGCCAGCGCATTTATCCGCCAGGTCAACTGCGCCGTGGAGGCCCACTTCCCTGACGTGATGATGATGGCCGAGGAGTCCACCGCATGGCCGCTCGTGACCTATCCGCCGCAGGACGGCGGCCTGGGCTTCCACTACAAGTGGGACATGGGCTGGATGAACGACACCCTTCACTACATGCAGACCGATTTTCCGTGGCGCCCCGGCAACCACGGGCTACTCACGTTCTCCATCATGTACGCCTTTACCGAGAACTTTATTTGCCCGCTGAGCCACGACGAGGTCGTGCACGGCAAGTGCTCGCTGATCGGCCGCATGCCGGGCGACTGGTGGCGCCAGTTTGCCGGCCTGCGCACGCTCGCCTTCTACCAGATGACGCACCCCGGCGCCAAGCTCAACTTTATGGGCAACGAGATCGGCCAGTTTATTGAGTGGCGCTACTACGAGTCCATCCAGTGGTTCCTGACCGAGGAGTACGAGACTCACAAGCATCATCAGGCGTTTATCAAGGCGCTCAACCACCTGTACACCGCCGAGCCAGCCCTGTACGAGCGCGGCTACACCGACGACGGCTTTACCTGGATCGATGCTGATAACTCCAAGCAGTCCATCGTGAGCTTTGTGCGCCAGGGCGAGGACATCGACGACGACCTGGTGATCCTGATCAACTTTGACCCGGCGAGCTACGAGAGCTTCCGCGTGGGCGTGCCGCGCGAGGGCGACTGGGAGGTCATCTTCGATTCCGACCGTCCCGAGTTTGGCGGCAGCGGATACGCCGGCGAGGAGCCCTACACCTGCTCGAGCGAACCCTATCCTTGGAACGGGCAGATGGACTCCATTGAGATTAAGGTGCCCGGCCTGGCTGGCGTGGTGCTTAAACGTCGCGGTCCCAGCAGCTATAAGCCGCCGGTGGTTGAGGCCCCCAAGAAGGCGACGTGCAAACGCACGTCCTCGGTGAAGCCCAAGCCTGCAGCTGCTAAGAAGGCTCCGGCTAAGGCGAAGGCCAAGGCAACCAAGCCCGCCACGGCCAAAAAGACAACCACCAAAAAGGCCGCTACCAAGGCCAAGTCTGCTTCTGTTAAGCCGTCTGCCAAGGATGCGTAACAAAGCCGTTACAGCTGTAATCACCCGCCCCGCCGGGGCGTAGGATACAAGTCATAACCGTTCCGGGAGAAACATCCCCGGGGGAAAGGAACGTATGAATAAGATCTTCGACAACAAGCAGGAGTTTACCGAGCTCTATCGCGATGCCGTCATGAGCATCAGCGGCAAGAGCGTCGAGGCCGCCAGCGACCTCGACCGCTTTAATGCCCTGGCCAAGCTCGTGGCCGAGATGGCACGCACCGTTGCCACCAAGAGTGACGCCCGCGCCACCACCGAGGGCAAGAAGCGCGTGTACTACTTCTCGATCGAGTTTTTGATCGGCCGCCTGCTCGACAACTACCTGCTCAACTTTGGCGTGCGCGACATGGTCGCCGAGGCGCTCGACGACATGGGCTTTGACCTGTCCGTCATCGAGAACCAGGAGCCCGATCCGGCGCTGGGCAACGGTGGCCTGGGCCGCCTTGCCGCATGCTTCCTTGATTCCATGGCAGCCGAGGGCATCGCCGGCTACGGCAACGGCATGCGCTACCGCTACGGCCTGTTTAAGCAGGAGATCGTCAACGGCAGCCAAGTCGAGGCTACCGACGAGTGGCTCACCCACGGCTATCCCTGGGAGGTCCGCCGTCAGGACAAGGCCGTGACCATCAAGTTTGGTGGCCGCGTTGAGGGCTTTGAGGAGGACGGTCGCACGTTCTACCGCACGGTAGACACGCAGGACATCCTGGCCGTCCCCTACGACATCCCCGTGGTGGGCTATGCCGGCGAGACCGTCAACAAGCTGCGCGTCTGGGCCGCCGAGCCGGTTGAGGAGCACTTTGACCTTGAGGCCTTCAACCGCGGCGACTACGCCCTGGCCGACGCCGAGCGCGCCGAGGCCGAGGCCATCAGCGCCATCCTCTACCCCAACGACGCCGGCGAGCACGGCCGTCTGCTGCGCCTGAAGCAGGAGTACCTGTTTGTTTCGGCCGGCATCTACAGCCTGCTCGACACCTTTGAGAAGGAGCACGGCGAGAACTGGGGGCTGCTGCCGCAGTTTGTGGCCATCCATACCAACGACACGCACCCCGCCATGTGCGGCCCCGAGCTCATGCGCATCCTTATCGACGAGAAGAAGCTCGAGTGGGACGACGCTTGGAACATCGTGACGCAGGTCGTGAGCTACACCAACCACACCATCCTGCCCGAGGCCCTGGAGAAGTGGCCCATCGGCACGTTCTCCAAGCTCCTCCCCCGCGTGTACCAGATCATCGACGAGATCAGCCGTCGTTGGCACGAGTCGTTCGACACCACGCAGGAGGGCTGGCAGGAGCGTCTGCGCCAGACCGCCATCCTGTGGGACGGCGAGATTCGCATGGCCAACCTGTCCGTGATCTGCAGCCACAGCGTCAACGGCGTGGCCAAGATCCACTCCGACATCATCAAGAACATCGTCCTCAAGGACTTCTATGCCCTGACGCCCGAGAAGTTCAACAACAAGACCAACGGCATCTCGCACCGTCGCTTCTTTGCCGAGGCCAACCCCACCTATGCCAAGCTCGTGACCGAGGCCATTGGCGACGGCTGGCTGAAGGACGCCTTTGAGCTGGAGAAGCTCAAGGAGTTCCAGAATGACACCGAGTTCCTCAAGGCCGTGGGCGCCTCCAAGCGCGCCAACAAGGAGCGTCTTGCCGCCTATGTTAAGGCCGAGACCGGTCTGGTCATTGACCCCAATACCGTCTTCGATGTTCAGGTGAAGCGCTTCCACGCCTACAAGCGCCAGCTCATGAACATCATGAAGGTGATGGACATCTACAACCGTCGCATCGCCGACCCCAACTTCCATGTGACGCCGACGACCTTCATCTTTAGCGGCAAGGCTGCCTCGAGCTACACCTTTGCCAAGGAGACCATCCGCCTCATTAACTCCGTGGCCGACGTCATCAACAACGACGCCCGCGTCAACGAGGTCATGAAGGTCTGCTTTATCCCCAACTTCCGCGTGAGCAACGCCCAGCTCATCTACCCCGCCGCCGAGATCTCGGAGCAGATCTCCACGGCCGGCAAGGAGGCCTCGGGCACGTCCAACATGAAGCTCATGATGAACGGCGCCATTACGCTGGGCACCCTCGACGGCGCCAACATCGAGATCGCCGATCTGGCCGGCCGCGAGAACGAGGCCATCTTTGGCCTGACCGCCCCCGAGGTCGAGCAGCTCTGGGCGTCGAACAGCTACTTTGCGTGGGATACGCTCAACAACGATCGCGAGCGTCTGGGCCGCGTGATGGACGAGCTCAAGGACAACACCTTTGCGGGTCTTTCGGGCAACTTCGAGAGCATCTACAACGAGCTCATGAACAACAACGACCCCGACCTGGTCATGGCAGACTTCCGCAGCTATGTGGATGCATGGGAAAAGCTCACCGGCAGCTATGGCGACCAGGAGACCTGGAACCGCAAGGCCCTGCTCAACACCGCCTCCTCCGGCTGGTTCTCGAGCGACCGTACCATTCGCGAGTACCGCGACGAGATCTGGCACGCGTAAAGGCGCGCGAGCTCCCTTTGCCGCACGGCATTACTCGACGGGCGCGACCGAGCGCCGCGCCCGTCGCTAATGGGTTTAGGAACATCGATGACAGAAGGAGAAATCGATGAGTAAGAAAGAATGCATCGCGATGCTCCTCGCAGGAGGACAGGGCAGCCGATTGGGGGCACTCACCCAAAAGATCGCTAAGCCGGCGGTTAGCTTTGGTGGCAAGTTCCGCATTATCGACTTTTCGCTCTCCAACTGCTCCAATTCGGGCATCGACACGGTGGGCGTTCTGACGCAGTATCGCCCCTACCTGCTGCATGCCTACGTGGGCTCTGGCGAGGCCTGGGATCTGGACAGCCGCGACGGCGGCGTGTCGATCCTGCCGCCGTACGAGACGCAGACCGGCGGCGCCTGGTATGCGGGCACGGCCGACGCCATTACGCAGAACCTGGACTACATCAAGGCCAACGACCCCAAGTACGTCCTGATTCTTTCGGGCGATCACCTGTATCGCATGGACTACCGCAAGATGCTCAAGACGCATATTGAGAACAACGCCGACCTCACGGTGAGCGTTATGCCCGTGCCGTGGGAGGAGGCCAGCCGCTTTGGCATCCTGACCACCGACCCCGAGGACGGCCGCATCACCAAATTCACCGAGAAGCCCGAGAAGCCCGATTCGAACCTCGCGTCCATGGGCATCTACATCTTCTCGGCCGATGTGCTGATCGAGGCGCTCGAGGAGGACGCCCTTGACCAGCGCTCGAGCCACGACTTTGGCAAGGACATCATCCCCAAGCTGCTCGGCGAGAACAAGCGCCTGTACAGCTACGAGTTCCACGGCTTTTGGAAGGATGTTGGCACCATCGCCAGCTTCCACGAGACCTCGATGGACCTGCTGGGCAACAACCCTGAGTTCGATCTGTTTGACAAGAACTTCCCCATCATGTCCAACATCACCACGCGTCCGCCGCACTACATTGGCCCGGACGGCCGTCTGGACGACTGCCTGGTCTCCAACGGGTGCAAGATCTACGGCACCGCTCGCCACTCGATCCTTTCGACCGATGTCATCATCGAGGAGCGCGCCGTGGTCGAGGACTCCGTGCTGCTGCCGGGTGCGCACGTTAAGAGCGGCGCGCACATCTGCCGCGCTATTTTGGGCGAGAACTCCACGGTCGAAGAGGGCGTGAAGCTCGGCTCTGTCGATACCACCAAGGATACGGCCGTCGTTGGAAATGACGTCGTTATCGGGAAGGGGGAATGATCCGATGATCAATCGCAAGGCCATCGGTTACATCACCGCTAACTACTCTTCGACCTACGGCAGCGTCCTGCTCAAGGACCGCCCCATCGCGTCCGTTCCGTTTTTGGGCCGCTACCGCCTGATCGACTTCCCGCTGTCCAACATGATGAATGCCGGTATCAAGACCGTCGGTGTCGTCATGCCGGGCAACTACCGCTCGCTGATCGACCACGTGGGCTCGGGCAAGGACTGGGGCCTGGACCGCAAGAAGGGCGGCCTGTTCATGGTGCCCGGCAACGCGTATGGCACCACCAAGGGCGGCATGCGCTTCCTGCTGCGCGACATCATCTCCAACAAGACGCTGTTCCAGCGCTCGGAGAATCCCTATGTCGTGATGATGGGCACCAACATCATCTTTAACATGGACCTCAACACCATCATCGAGGCGCACGAGAACTCCGGTGCCCAGATGACCGTGGTGTACTGCAAGGCCACGCGCAATGTCGAAGACGAGACCAAACTCGAGATTAACGAGAACGGCCGCCTGACGGGCGTGAGCGCCGGCGTCGCGTACGGCGACAACGCCTCCATGGACTGCTGCATCGTCAACCGCGAGACGCTCCTCGAGATCATCGACCACTACCAGGCCGCCGACTATCTGGACCTGCTCGAGGCACTCCAGGGCGACTTTGGCAACATCGACGTGTGCAGCTACGAGTACAAGGGCGAGGTCGTGGGCGTGTTTAGCGAGAAGTCGCTGTATCGCCGCAGCATGGACCTGCTCGACCAGACCGTGGCCGACCAGCTCTTTGACCCCGAGCGCCCGATCCTGACCAAGGCTCACGACGTGCCGCCTTCGCGCTATGCGACCGGCAGCCACGCGTGCAACTCAATCATCTCGGCCGGCTGCATCATCAAGGGCACCGTGCGCAACTCGATCCTGTCGCGCGGCGTCGTGGTCGAGGAAGGTGCTTCGGTGACCAACTCGATCATCAACCAAAGCTGCATCATCAAGAGCGGCGCCCGCGTCGAGAATGCCATTCTGGACAAGAACAACGTGGTTCCCACCAACACCGAGCTTCGCGGCACGCCCGAGAACATCCTGGTGCTGGGCAAGGCTCCGTTAACTTCTGACACCACCATCGTACGTTAACGTTGGCACCGCAACATCGCTCGTAACATGTAGAATAGCCGCCCGGTTTGCGCCAGGCGGCTATTCTCGAATTGCAACATGGGAGACAATATGGCAGATTCCAGCAAAAAGATGCAGATCGTGTTTGCCTCGGCCGAGTGCGCACCGTTTGTAAAGACCGGTGGCCTGGGCGACGTGGCGGGCTCGCTGCCTGCGGCGCTTGTGCGCGCCGGCGCCGAGGTTATCGTGATGGTGCCCAAGTACGCCACCATCAAGGACGAGTACAAGGCGCAGATGGTGCACTTCTCCGACTTTTACGTGAGCCTGGGCTGGCGTAACGAGTACTGCGGGCTCGAGAAGCTCGAGCACGACGGCGTCACCTATATGTTCATCGACAACGAGCGCTACTTTGCGCGCGACTATCCGTACGGCTTCTTTGATGACGGCGAGCGCTTTGCGTTCTTCTCCAAGGCCATCACCGAGAGTCTGCAGCACCTGCCGGCCGGCTTTGAGTGCGACATCCTGCACTGCAATGACTGGCAGACGGCGCTGGCGCCCGTATTCTTGCGCGAGTTCTACCAGGGCCTGCCGCTGTACGACCGCGTCAAGACCGTGTTCTCGATCCACAACGTGGCGTTCCAGGGCCAGTTTAGCGACACTGTGATGGAGGACATCCTGGGCGTGGCGCATATTCCGGCGGCCGCCTCGCAGCTGCGTTGCGACGCCTGCAGCATCAACTACATGCTGGGCGCGCTGCGCTATGCCGATGCCATCACCACGGTGAGCCCCACCTATGCCAACGAGATCCAGACGCCCGAGTTTGGCGAGGGCCTGGACGGCGTCCTGCGCGAGCGCTCCTATGCGCTGCAGGGCATTTTGAACGGCATTGACGTGGCGGGCTTTGACCCGGCGACCGACAAGCGCATTGCCGCCAACTACACGGTTGATGACCGTTCCGGCAAGGCCGTGTGCAAGGCAAAGCTGCAGGAGGAACTGGGGCTCGAGGTGCGCGACGACCGCCCGCTCATGGTGATGGTCACGCGCCTGACGCGCCAAAAGGGCATGGACCTGGTCATGTACGCGCTCGACCGCATCCTGGTCGGCGGCGTACAGGTGGCCGTGCTGGGCACCGGCGACCGCGACTACGAGGACGGCCTGCGTTACTTCCAGGACAAGTACCCCGGCACCATGGCCGCGCGCATCGAGTTCGATCCGGCGCTGTCGCAGCGCATGTATGCCGCCGCCGATATGTTCCTGATGCCTTCGAAGTTTGAGCCCTGCGGCCTGTCGCAGATCATCGCCATGCGCTACGGCACCCTGCCGATTGTTCGCGAGACCGGCGGTCTGAAGGACACGGTAATCCCGTATAACGAGTTTACCGGCGAGGGCACGGGCTTCTCGTTTAGCAACTTTAACGGCGACGAGATGGGCGACGCCGTGTTCCGTGCGGCGCGCCTGTTCTGGGATAACCGCGACGCTTGGAACCAGCTGGTCACGCAGGCCATGAGCCAGGACTTTAGCTGGACGCGCTCGGCCGACAAGTATCTGGACCTGTATTTCTTTATGCACCCGGAGATTGAGAGGCCGGCAGCTGTTGTCGACGAGCCTGAGGCTGTTGCTGAGCCGGTGGCCGCTGAGGAGCCCAAGGCCGAGTCGGTTGTTGAGGCGCCCGCTGCTGCTGAGGAGCCCAAGGCTGAGGAGAAGCCGGCTGCGAAGCCTGCGGCAAAGAAGACCACGACTCGTAAGACGACGACTAAAAAGGCCACGACAACAAAGGCCGCTGCGAGCAAGACCACCACTGCCAAGGCAACTACCGCCAAGGCAGCGACCACGCGCAAGCGCACCACCGCAGCTGTCAAGAAGGCCGCCGAGGCCGAGGTCGTTCCCGAGGTAAAGGCCGAGACCGCTGCAGCCGAGGTTAAGCCCGCGGCAAAGGCTCCGGCCAAGACCGCCGCCAAGAAGACGACCGCGTCCAAGAGCACAACCAAGACCCCTGCCACCAAGAAAGCTACAGCTACCAAGGCCACTGCAACGAAGGCTGCCGCAAAGCCGGCCGCCAAGGTCGAGGAGACGCCTGCCGAGTCCAAGGCGGAGGCAACCGTCGAGGCCAAGCCTGCCGCCAAGACCACCTCGCGCAAGCGCACGACGACAGCCAAGAAGACCATGGCAAAGACCGCAACTCCCAAAGCAGAGACTAAGCCCGCTGCTGCCAAAGAGGAGCCCAAGGCCGAGGTAAAGGCCAAGCCGACGCCGAAGGCCGCTGAGGTCAAGGCCGCACCGAAGGCAGAGGCTAAACCCGAGCCTGCCAAGGAGACTCCGGTCTCCCCCGCCACTCCGGCCGAGGAAAAGGCTCCGACCAAGAAGACCTCCGTCCGCAAGGCAACTGCCACCCGCAAGCGCCGCTAATCCTGACGATTAAAACTTAATCCTCAACGCAAAAGAGGGCGCCCCAAGCAGGCGCCCTCTTCTTGGTTGAACCCCGCATTAAAAAGAGGGCCGGTTTACTACGACAAAATGGCTCCGGCCGACCACGGCGAGTAATCATCGAAATTGGCAACGCTTCTACCTGCAGTTTTAATATCACTAAAATGACTGTGGTTGAGATCATTCAATTCGTCGTAGTAAACCGGAGCTGTTTTGTTTGGCTACAAATACTATCTACATAGGCGTTTTCGAGTATCGCGATAATGTGGATGGTAAAACGATTTTCTAGGACAACCGTTCGCCGATAATGAGCGGCTGTAGTTTATACAACTAAAGTGCAACGATATACTTAAGTACTGTGCGTTTAGCCCATGGCCCGTTGGCCATGACTGTATAGAACTGGACCGTACTATGAGATTGATTCACAACAGCCGCCTGCCGCAGTTTCGCACTCCGTTTGGCGCTGTGACCACTGGAACTTCCGTTGCACTCTCGGTGATTTTGGAGGATGCCGACCCCAACCAGGCAACGCTTACGCTGCGCACCTGGGTCGATGAAATCGGTGAGTCTCTGTATCCCATGACGCACGAGGGCGACGGCATATTTACTGCAGAGCTTGAGTGCACCGAGCCCTGTCTTATCTGGTACAGCTTTATCTGCAATATCGAGGGCCAGCCCGAGGTTCGCCTAGGCGCGCCGCAAGGTCGCACCGGCGGCGAGGGCGTAACCTACGACTACGCCGAAGTGCCGTCGTTCCAGGTCACCGTCTACAAGCACCGCGAGAACCGTCCCACCTGGTACGAGCGCGGTATGGTCTACCAGATCTTCCCCGATCGCTATGCTCGCGACGAAAACTGGCGCGAGCGCACGCTGGCCGAAGTCGAAAAGCCACGCAACGGAATCCAGCGCCGCATGGTCGAGGACTGGAACGAGCCGCCCGTGTACGAGCGTGCCGAGGACGGATCCATCAAGACCTGGGACTTTTACGGCGGCTCGCTCAAGGGTGTCCAAAATGACCTGCCCCGCATCGCCGAGCTGGGCTTTACGGTCATCTACCTCAACCCCATCTTTGAGGCCGCGAGCAACCACCGCTACGACACGGCCGACTACACCAAGATCGACCCAATCCTGGGCACCGAGCAGGATTTTACCGAGCTGTGCCAGGCAGCCGAGAAGCTGGGCATCTCCATCATCCTGGACGGCGTCTTTAACCATACGGGTGACGACTCCATCTATTTCAACCGCTACGGCAACTACCCCGGCGTGGGCGCGTGGCAGAGCGAGGATTCGCCGTGGCGCGATGCGTTTTATTTCCACGAGGACGGCTCGTACGACTGCTGGTGGGGCGTGGGTAACATGCCCGCCATCAATGAGAGCTCCGAGCTGGTACGCGAGCGGCTCCTGGGCAAGGACGGTGTGATCCGTAAATGGCTGCGCGCTGGCGCTCATGGCTGGCGCCTTGACGTGGCCGACGAGCTTTCGGACGATTTCCTGACCGAGATCAAGAAGGCAGTACTTGCCGAAAAGCCCGATGCGCTGCTGCTCGGCGAAGTCTGGGAAGACGCCTCCAACAAGATCAGCTACGGCCATCTGCGTCGCTATCTGCAAGGCTCAGAGCTCGACTCGGCTATGGATTATCCCTTCCGCGACATGGTCATCGGCTTTTTGATGGGCTACAAGAACGCCTACCAGGCAGCCGAGGATATCGAGACCCTGCGCGAGAACTATCCGCGTGAGGCCCTGTCCTGCGCACTTAATCTGCTTTCGAGCCACGACCGTCCGCGCATTATCTCGGTGCTCGGCGGCGGCCCCGACGAGTCGCAGCTGCCCGAGTGCGAGCGCAGCAAATGGCGCCTGGACGAGAACTCGATGGGCCTGGCCAAGAGCCGTTTTTGGCTCGCCACGCTCATGCAGATGACCTTCCCCGGCGTGCCTTCGATCTACTACGGCGACGAATACGGCCTGGAGGGTCTAACCGATCCGGGCAACCGCCGCACCCTGCCGACCAAGGACCAACTGCACGACTTCGACACGCTGGCTATTGTCAAAAACGCCTCCGCCGTACGCCGCGCACTGCCGTTTATGATCGACGGCGAGATCAGGGCCTTCGCGCTCAACGACGAGGTGCTGGCATACAACCGCACGGGCAAGGATGGCGAGTCCGCGACGGTTATCATCAACCGTAGTCTGCGCAATTCGCACCGCGTGACGATTCCGGCACTCGCCGAATGCGCGAGTGACGTGATCAGCGGTCACGAGTGCGAGATCCACAACGGCACGGTCACGCTCGATTTGTATCCGCTGGGCTCGTCGATCATCTATCATCATGCCGAGCAGCGCCTGCAGGAGCTGCTCGATCACGGCGCAGGCGTTGTGTGCCATATCACCTCGGTACCGACCGATGACGGCAAGCCCGGCACGATCGGCGCACCAACGCGTCGCTTTATCGACCATCTGTCCGCTATGGGCATGCGCTACTGGCAGGTCCTGCCCGTCAACCCGACGGATTTCTTCCGCTCCCCCTATGCCGGGCCCTCGGCTTTTGCTGGCAATATCGACCTGCTGCCCGAGAGTCACAAGGAGCTAGCCGCCGACTTTGAGACCTGGAAGGCCCGTGGCGGCGAGGATGCCGATCCGCTGTACACCGCGTTTAAACATCGCAATGCCGATTGGCTCGAGAAGTACTGCGTCTATATGGCCGTCAAAAAATACTTTGAGGGCGAATCGCGCCACGATTGGCCGGCAGATGTTGCGCGCTACAACGAGCATCTGATCGACGATAAGCGTTTCCACGACGAGGCCGAGCTTCAGGCGTACATGCAGTACCGCTTTGACCTGGCTTGGTGCGAGCTTATGAACTATGCGCACAAGAAGGGCATCGAGGTCATCGGCGATATCCCGATGTATGTCTCGGACGATTCGGCCGATGCATGGAGCGAGCCCGAGAACTTCTGGCTGTCCGATACCGGTAAGGCGATTGAGATTTCTGGCGCGCCGCCCGACAACTTTGCGCCCGAGGGCCAGGTGTGGGGCAACCCGACGTTCCGCTGGGACCACATGAAGCAGAACGGCTATAGCTGGTGGATGGATCGCCTACGTCGTGCGTTTTCGCTCTACGACCGCGTGCGCCTGGATCACTTCCTGGGCTTCCACAGCTATTTTAGCATTCCCGCGGGTAAGGCCTGCGCCGACGGGCGTTGGCTGGCAGGCCCGGGCAAGGACCTGTTCCAGACCGCCTATGACGAGCTGGGGCCGCTCAACTTTATCGCCGAGGACCTGGGCTACCTGACGCCCGGCGTTCGCGCCATGGCTTCGACTTGCGGCTTCCCCGGTATGGACGTACTGGAGTTTAGCGATTACGACGTTCGTTGCGGCGTGCACCCTACGCCCGGCAAGATCCTGTACACATCGACTCACGACACGTCGACGCTCGCGGGTTGGTGCACGCGCTCCTTTGCGGGCGGCGACGAGCCGAGCGGTGTTGAGGTGGCGTCCAAGCTGATGAGCGACGCGCTGGCAAGCGACGCTCCCCTGGTGATGATGCCGCTGCAAGATGTCTTGGGGCTGGGCGACGACGCGCGCATGAACGTTCCGGGCGTGGCCACGGGCAACTGGACCTGGCAGGCTGACGAGACCGATGTTGCGGCCGCCGAGGGCAAAACTGCGCAGCTCCTGCGCAACACCCATAGATTCTGGGGCGAAGCGTGATAAAACCCCCGATATAGGGTACAGTTACAGCTGTTTGAATTTTTGCGGGCAGAGCGATCTGCCCGCTTTATGCTGAAAAGGAAGTATTATGGCGCGCTACGATTACAAGTGCTCGAGCTGCGGCAACGTGTTCGAGGTTGAGCATCCCATGTCCGAGACCCCCGAGGTCCTATGCCCGAGCTGCGGTGCCCCGGCGGCCAAGACGTTCTCGGCCAGCGGTATTAAGTTCGATGGCAGCGGTTTCTACAACACCGACCAGCGCAGCGGCGGCTCCAGCACCAGCGCCACAAGCGGCTGCTGCGCCAACTGCCCGCATAACCACTAGAAACCAAACAGCCCCGCGATCAACACCGATCGCGGGGCTGTTTCTTTGTGTCGCAGGTAGCTCTATGAGTTGCGGACCAGGCGGGCGCAAAAGTGGCCGTCGTAGGAGTCGGCGTTTACCGGCACGCTTTGGAAGAGGCCACGGTCGTTTTGACGGACGGCTACCAGCTTCTTGGCCTGCTCGAAATCGGGCAGTTGCAGGATCTGCGCCTCGGAGAGCGGCTCCAGGCTAAAACCGGTACCCTCGGGAGAGTTTAGGAAAGCATCCACGACCTGCGTGTTCTCTTCGTCAAAGACCGAGCACGTCGCATAGATGAGCTCGCCGCCAGCAGCCACGCGCGCGGCTGCTTCCTTGAGCATCGTCAGCTGCAGGTGAGGCAGCTCAGTCGTAACGTCGTTCTCGGTCAGGCGCCACGGAATCTCGGGATGACGGCGCATGGTGCCGGTGCCAGAGCACGGCGCATCGATAAACACCGTGTCGAACAGGGCGGGCTCGCCGAGCATGGCATCAAACGACGTAAGCACCTCATTGAGCTCGCAGGCATCGCCCGACACCGTACGAACACCCGAGATGCCCGCCTTATGCAGGCGCGCGAGATTCTGATCACATTTACGATCATGCAGATCGAGCGCAGTATGCTGACGCTTGTAACCGGCACGTTTGGCCTGGCACATCATCACATAGGTCTTAGTGCCGCGACCGGCGCCAATCTCCAGGCAACGACCGGGACGCGTCGCCGCAGTGGCGATGAGCTGAGCGTTGAGGTCCGAGGCAACCGCGGCAGCACGCTCAAACACACCCGACGCAACCGCGACCTGCGCATCGACAGGAGCATGACAGCCCGGGAAGACAGGCGCAACGAGCTGCGAGATATACGGGTCGGCTTTAGTCGCAAACGCATTCTCGTGCAGAGCAAGCGGCGCGGGCGCAAGATTACCGGCAAAGTTGAGCACGCCCTCGGGCGTATCGAACGACGCCATAATGCGAGCGCACAGCCAGCGAGGAAGACCCATCAAACGAGACAGGCGAACCAAACGGCGCTCGGACTCATCCACGTCGGATGCCGTGGCAAAGTCCTCAACGTTGTCCGCAACCTTGTGCAGCACCGCGTTTGCCAGGCCCGCAGCAGACTTAGCACCGCTGCGCACCAGCTCAACACCCTGGCTCACGGCAACGCGGCCCGGCGTATGCAGGTAGAGCATCTCGAAGGCCGAGATACGAAGCGCCATACGAACGCGCGGCGCGACCTTTTTGGGCTTATCGAGAAACTGATCGAGCAACTCATCCAAAACGCCCTGCGTGGCGGCGACACCGAGCGCTAAACGAGCGGCAAAAGCGGAATCGCGCTGGTCAATGGCCTTGGCGGAAGCACGGGAAGACAACACGTCGCGTGCGTACATACCGCGGCGATCGGCCTCCATCAACACGTCGAGCGCAAGCTTGCGCGCGGGAGACAACTTGCTCATGACAGTACACCCCACCTAAGTTCGGCACCCTGCAGGCCGGCAGCCCAGGCAGAAGCAGCCATGGCACGCTTACCATCGGGCTTAACCTCGAGCAGTTCAACAGCGCCATCGGAAAGGCCCAGGTAAACACGCTTGCTCTTGACGGCAACAGCGCCCTCGCCAAGCGACACATCGGCCGGCGCAGCATCGAGCACGCGAACCGTCTTGCCAGCAATCACGCAACGAGCAGGCGCGGTATCGGACGAAGCGAGCACATGACGAACGCAATCGAGCGCCGCCATCTGCGGATCAAGACGCATCTCCTGCTTGGAAATCTTGGCGGCATGAGTGACGAGCGACTCATCCTGCTCAGTCCAAACAGCCGAGCCATCGGCAAGCGAAGGAAGCGTATCGGCAAGCAACTTACCGCCAAGCTCACCAAGCTCCATCGTGAGCGCCTCGGCATGCTTACCGGTAACCGACGTAGACGCCTGGGCACAATAAGCGCCGGTATCCACGCCATGCCCAATGCGCATAATAGAAACGCCAGCAACCTCGTCGCCAGCAAGAATGGCACGCTGAATGGGAGCAGCGCCACGCCAACGAGGCAGCAGCGAAGCATGAACATTCACAATACCAAGCGGCGCCATATGCAGCACCTCATCAGGCAAAATGCAGCCATAGGCAGCCACACAGAAAATATCAGCCTGGGCAGCCTGGAGCGTCTCAACAACCTCAGGCGTCATACGGTTGGCCTCAACAACCGGCAACCCCAGCTCAAGCGCCTTGGCCTTAACAGGAGACGGCTCAAGCTTCTTACCACGCCCACGAACAGCATCAGGACGAGTAATTACGAGCGCAATATCATTCCCAGCCTCAACAAGCGAAGTCAAAGAAGGTACAGCAAAATCAGGCGTACCCATAAACACAATACGCATAAAAGTAAGTCTCCTCTCAATAACGAGCCGAGACGGCTACAAAAAAGCGTTCCAGGTCGCAAGCGCACCCAGCCGCAAGAACAGTTCAACAAAGACAAATATACCCAAAAACAAAGAAAGAGCCGCATAAAAGCAGCCCTCCCAACAAGGCTCCTATCAGCGAAGACGCCCTTCCCTGGCCCGACGGCACCCGGGCGAGTCAAGCAGCGTCAACGTAGTCCCCGGGGCGCCCGCCTATATCGTCCCGCGCGCAGTTTCGCAGCGCAGCGAGAATGTTTGAGCACGGGATGATATAGGCGGGCGCCCCGGGGGCGGACAAACCTACTCAGTCTCGCCCGGTCGAGCGCCGCGGGCCAGGGCGTCCTGGTACTCCTTGACGGCCTTGAGCCTCTGCATGGGCTTAAGGCGCTCGAACATGGTGTTGCCGTGCAGGTGGTCGATCTCGTGCTGCAGGCACACGCAGAACAGGTCGCCCGAGGCCTCGTAGCGAATCAGGTTGGCATCCAGGTCGTACGCCTCGACGACGACATGGTCGGGACGCTCGATCTCGCAGCTAATACCGGGAATGGACAGGCAGCCCTCGCTAAACGGCACCAGATGGTCGCTCTGCTCAACAATGACAGGGTTGATGAGCACGTAGGGATCGTAGTCATTCTTGTCGCTGTAGTCGCAGTCGATGGTGACGAGCTGAATAAGCTCACCGATCTGCGGGGCAGCCAGACCGCAACCGCCGTTGTCGAACATCATCTTCTTCATCTTCTCGGCAAGCGCCTCGATCGCCGGAGTGATCTCCTCGATGACGGCGCACTCCTGGCGCAGACGAGGGTCGGGCGACAGTACGATTCCGTTGGCTTCCATGGCCATCCTTTCGGGTTGTTATATCAAATCATAGGCGTCGACGTCAACGCTCACGCTCACGCCGCGCACGGAGCCAACCTCTTTGAGGCAGGCGTCGATATCATCAGAGACATGGTACCCTACCGGCGACTTTACAAGCAGATGGAAGCGGTAACGGTCCTTGGCTCTCTCGATTACACACGAAGCCGGGCCCAGCACCTGGGGCACGGCGCTCCCCACCCGCAAAAAGTCGAACGCGGCGGCATGCCAGCGACGCTTGAGGAGCTTCGCGATGCGGCCGATGTAGTCCCGCGCGTCATCCGCGTTCGTCGACCACACCAAGATGTTGGCCAAGCGCACGAACGGCGGATACAGGGCGTCGCGGCGCTGGTCCAGGTCGTAGTCGGTAAAAATCGAGCGGTCGTGCTCGGCGACGGCGCGAATGACCGGGTCCTCAGGCAGGTAGGTCTGGATGATAACCTCGCCGGGACGATCGCCGCGGCCGGCGCGGCCCGCAACCTGCTCTAGCAGGTCGTAGGCGCGCTCCCCTGCGCGGAAGTCCGGCAGCTTGAGGGCGAAGTCGGCATTGACCACGCCCACGAGCGTGACCTCGGGAAAGTCGAGGCCCTTTGCGATCATTTGAGTGCCCAGCAACACCGCGCAATCGGCCGCATCGAACTGCTCGAGCAGCTTTTTGTGCGCGTCCTTGCCGCGCGTGGAATCGGCATCCATGCGAATGATGGCGACGTCGTCGGGCAGCATCTGGTGCAGCGCATCCTCGATCTGCTGCGTACCCAGGCCCATTTTAGCCAGGTAGCGGCTGCCGCACTTGGGACAGCGACTCGTGGGCGCCGGATAGGGTTGCACGCGCCAGGACGAACCGCAAGTGTGGCACTGCAGCGTATGGGTGCGCTCGTGATACGTGAGCGCGGTGGAACAGTGATTGCAGGTGGGGACGCAGCCGCACTCGCGGCACATCAGAAACGGCGCAAAGCCGCGACGGTTGTGCAGCAGCACGGCCTTCTCGCGGCGCTCGACTACGCGCTCCAGGCCTTCCATCAGCGGTTTTGAGAACATGGAGCGGCTGCCGTGCGAAAACTCGCGGCGCAGGTCGGCAATGCGGACCGTGGGCAGCACGGCATTTCCCGGGCGCTCAGGCATCTCGACACGAGTCCAGGTGGCACCGTTGTACGTGCCGCGGCGGCAGCGGTC